>Ga0307509_10008815_pt1 | contig 12748 bp, 21 predicted proteins | sample 10_EM_MG_FD_202245 | JGI IMG/M metagenome (GOLD analysis project Ga0307509, IMG submission 202245) | Populus trichocarpa ectomycorrhiza microbial communities from riparian zone in the Pacific Northwest, United States - 10_EM | ecosystem: Host-associated > Plants > Roots > Unclassified | place...
GGGAGCGCACCGGACACGGCAAAGGTGCTGTGCTCTTTCGGCCACCAAACCCTAGCTCCGGACAAACCGATTTCAGGGTGATGGGCCGTTAAGAAGAAAAGAGAACTCTTCCCAGGGCCCCCGCCGTGTCTCCGAGTTCAGTTACGTTACCGTGGAGAGTCCACATCCAGGTGCCGGAATTTTAACCGGCTTCCCTTTCGACAGGTGATTCGCATTGCATACTTTAAATGATTCTTCAACCACTGAGGGAGAGTCCTTCCATTTATACTATAGTCTGCCCTACATTCCTTTCTTATGGACTTAATTATCTTTTACTCTTTTTGTCTTTGTTTAGGAAAGTGCGAACACTGTTTGAAACTGAATAATAATTGCCCTCCTTGGACTCAGAGAGTCTCCTGACAACTATTTTATCTGGGGGTGTCCCCATTCCACCAGTAGATCGTCTTTCATCTCTTCGTCCTATTGACCTATGATTTATAATATGCAGCCTATAAGCAAACGTTCCAATACTTCTTCATGGAATACCGAGTGATCAGTTCAGATGGCTATCTTTCAAAGCACTATGCATATATATGCAGCTGCACTGGATATGTGACAGAGTTCAAACATCTTATCATTCCAATTAGTAGATTACTTCAAGGAACGTGAACTCTTCCGGTTACCTGAGCAGCTACCTCAGATGCCTCTGAGTTCGTCCTACTTCTAGCAAGCTTTAGTGTTCGGATTTACATTCATCCAGATCAAGCTGCATATCTCATACTAATATAGGCAAGCTAGTCATGTGTGCGTAACAGGCATATGGTTAAGCTTGAGAAATTCAGATGTTGATAGGCTGTAAGAATAGTAAGAGAAGAAAGGAAACGCGGGGGCGGTAATTGTAGGTAGCAATATTTGCTATAGACTTAGTATTAATAAGCTGGATCTGAGAGACAGAAGTGTGTAATTATGTATAAGTTGGGTCGTATACTTAACATCTTGCTTGGTTATCACTGTGATATGATAGCTAGTTGTTGTGCAATGGTATTGGTGCTGTTGAAGTGTTATACTTCTCGGTATCTCGGGAGTGGCCTGGTAGCTGACTGTTGCTGGGGTGCTTTCATAGCTTACTGTCACAAGAGGGTCCCTGTGGCCTGGTCATTGATAAGGGGGTTTGACCTCAGGCATGTTCGGAAGTGCGCTGTTCAGTTGTGGACATGGATTTGGATTTGGATTTGTGTTTTGAATATTGGTAAATGTGCTGCCAAGTGAGGTATAAGGACATGGACGAGGTTATGTGGGAAAGCATTTCTAAGAGCTCTTGGATCCTCAGTCGCTGTCTCTCCAATGTGTGCACTCGTCATATTTCTCAATGGGACTTAAATAGTGGGGTTTGAGTTTGTTGGCATATGTGGGTTGATTATCAAAGAAGGTGGGGGAGCAGTGTGATAAGTAGCAGGGTACTGGGGGTTGCGCTGAGTTATAACCTTGTTGACAACTTCTTGCTGATGTGACTGGAGCAGTTCGCGAATATTATTGAGTCTGAGGGAGGCTTCACGGCAGTTGATGCAGCAATGTGGTATGATATCTTTAGCGTTTAGGTTGACTGAGGTCACTGCTTGAGCAGGTGTGGTACTCCAGTGTGACTCGGAGGTCCGTCAGAGCCTATCATTATTTGAAGAGTCTTGGTACTCACTTGCTTCTTCTGCTCTGCTCTCGCTACTTGTTGCTACCGGGAGGGCTAGGTTCAGAGTTGTGCAAAGCTTAGCGTCAAGCATGGCTGCCACACGTATTGTTCTGACTTCTTCTGACTCCCGGGGTCCCGGGAGTGCCCCTGTAGCTGAGTCTCCCGGGAGTGCACCTCTGGCTGAGTCTCCCCGGAGTACCCCTGAGGCTGCCACTCTCGTGAGTGCCTATGTGCCTACCACTCCCGGGAGTGCCCCTGTGGCTGCCACTCCCGGGAGTGCCCCTGTGGCTGCCACTCCCGGGAGCGCCCCTGGCAGGCACTCCTCTTCCACTCGTTGATGCTTTCCTTCAGGGTATGACTTTTTGGTAGGTAGGTGCTGGGATGAGGTGAAATAAGAGAATCCGGGAGAAGGAAAAATTAAAATATGATTTTTAATAAACAATGAATGTGAGCTGTGAAAAATAAAGAACACGTACTGTGAAAAATAATGAAAGTGAGCTGTAGTGAGCCTGGAGGCGAGAACGCCAGTTGTAGCGAGCGTGGAGCTATTGAACTCCCAGGAGTGCGATAGCCCTATATATGGTGGTAGCTCTCAGGCCCCCTGGGCTCCTGGGAGTAGGCAGGGCCTTGGTGCGCTTTGCCCAATTGGCAATGGGTTGTCCCAACCCAACATATATCAATAGGTAAAATTAGGTGTAGACATTTCCCCATTATATTTTGCAGCCCGGATAATTGGGCTGTTCTGTTAGTAGTTAAGATGGGCTATGCAACTAGAGTAAGGACTAATTTACACCTCTTGGTACCCACATACTCAGACAGGAAAGCTTTCAACAGTAATTTAAGGCAATGGACTAGCTTCAGCAACAAGGGTAATGTTCTAACTAAAGGCAGCAGAATAATGTACTGGCAATCACAACACATTTTTCAATATTGGTTATTCCTTCTCTACGGGTTTTAGGAGTTGGCCCTCTTTTTTTTTTTTTACTATGATACTATTGGAAATGGTGCTGCTCGCCATAGTCTCTTGATAGTTTCTTTGTCCTTGAGATAGCTTTCCCGGAGCGCACCTGTTTGTCTTCGGATCTGGGCTGCGGGTTCGGGCATGGGTTTGCTTTGGGGACTCGCTTTAGCTTCGAGCATATGTTTCTATTTCCGGTATGTTTGTGGAAAGCATTGCGAATGCAGGAATGCGCGATAGTTTTGGGATCGTGCAGCTTCCGGGACAACCGGGAGAAAAGCTTATCACTGCAAGGTCAGCCGGAAAGAGCTGGAAGCCCGGAGGAGGAAAGTGTTTGTTTTTCTTTTGTTAGCCCGGGAGTGCTCACAGGACAGACCACGTGGAGTAGCATGGGCACTCGTGGAAGGATAGGGCGTTATTGTTAATATATACTCCTGTCTTCGCCAGTTAGTCAGTTAGTTAATCGAGAATCGTGAGCCTGCAGTCGTTAGTGAAAAGATTTTCCCCGCACCTGAGTGCGCGATCGTTTGTGTTGTGAGTTGCTTTGCGTTTAGTTTCGTTTCACCGCTCGTCACTCGTGGTGCATCCCTGCCTTTGAAGTCTAAAAGATACACCCACTGCATCAATAAAGGATCTTTGAGGGAAATAAAGAAATTGTTGCACCAACCTCTCAGAAGCACCTCCGAGTGATCGCTGATGGACTGAATCACCTCTAATCAACTGCCCTCAAATAGCCGGGATAAGACGAGTACAATACTTGAGTACGGGTACACCAGATTATCAATCAATCAATCCAATTCCGTTCCACCAGCTAAAAAAAAAAACAAGACCCCGCTGACTTTTCGCAGATCCCATCTCAATTAGATCACCACCACCCAAATCATTGTAATATTCTATGTAACTTAACTTACCAGTGCTCCTAGTCTACTGTGCTTGTACGAGTACTTGTATATACTACACACACTCACTACTTCCCTTTCCAACACCCCCCTCTCTCCCTTCCCCTCTCTTAACCCTACCACCACCCCCCTCTTAACCCTACCACCACCACCCTCTACACTCTCCCACATTACAAATTACCCAACTCTATACTGCAACAGCTGAATTCCACAAAACCCCCTTACTCTCTAGAAAATTCGGTCAGGAGATAGTAAACTACCTCTCCGGTAGCCCGCTGAACCGTGTCTCTTTCCTCCGCTCGAACACCGCATTCCAGCATGCCGCACTGTCACGGTCCAAGTTCCTGCTGTTGCGGAATCTAGAACCGCTCGTAAGCAAGACTACACTAGCGCGCGTGGGGTACGAGACTTTGCGCGCGGTCGTCGGAAATCGGTTCAACACCGAGGAGTTTTTGAGGGAGTACGATTCTAGGGTTAAAATTCCAACCTTGGTATTTCTGGGGATAAATGAGGGGGATGGGGATTGGGAGGTTTGAGTTTGAAGAGAAGGGGAAGGAAGTATGTCAGACGGCCGTGTTTCGCTTTGAATGTTACGGGTCAAGGGAGCTTGGTGGGGTGTAGGAAGGTGCAGGAGAAGGCTGTGAACGGGGCGGAGGGGAGAGAGATTAGGAAGGTCAGGTCGAATCCAAGCCCTACCCCTCCGGATGGTAATACACATACTGTACCGGTAAGATGAATCGGAAACAGGGGGAAGCGAGATCCAGTGGGAAGGTTGTGGCAAATATAAAACCTGCATATTTACCGGAACTCTTCTAACAGATTCTCTCCATTTGACTTACTAGAAGCTTCTCAAAGTCCTCCCGATCAATGATATGCAAGTATTTCTCTCTTGCCACAGAATTTCGCTTCCCCCTGTTTTCCGATTCCTCTTACCGGTATGTGTATACCCCGCGCTATAGAAATCTGCGGGAGTGAGATTTGAAAATGGCGGGGGTATAGCTGCGATACTAGCTCAAGCAAGAAGTCTCCTAGACTGGAATAGCCACAATCAAGTACTCTGTCCCACACCCATTGTGTGCTCAATAAAGGCCTCAAAGCATTCATATTTTTGCTCTGCCTGTGACCCCCGCACCTTCTCCATCAATGACTGTACCAAACACGTTTTCCCACCTGCTGACAAGGCATTCCAAAAGAGCTTCGAAACCACCATTCCCTTAGCCACCCTGCATCTCCCAAAAATGCATCCAAAAAATCGCAGTGATTCCCCCCCCCTTCCTATTTCCCACAAACTCCCACTGACACCACTAGTTCCCGCGCACCGACCTGGCGGTAATAATGGCCATTATAAACTCCACCCACGACAAAATCCTCCTAGGCCGTCAACATCGGGGGCCAAAAGATTCCCTCCTCCCCACTCCTCACACTCCTCACTAACATAAACCAGTTTCTATTCCACCCTCGCCTGATTCGGAGAGTGCGCCGAGTCAGTAAAAGAGGCCATGCGCCCCGAGGCATGAGAACAATCTGGTGTGTGTGCGGTCCACATGATAATCCACAGCACCGAGCTATAGCCGTGCCAGAAAACCTAATGACAGGCATGATCAGTAAGGCATTTCCAGACGGGGAGGAGATTATCTTAAAGCATGATCCTGGGTTAGAAAATGTGCAATAGGTAGAGGTTGAGGAGGTTAGGAGCGCGCTGGGGGGAAGCCCAGAGACACCGGATGCAGAGACCGAGGGGGCTGCTGAGGTTTGTTCTTTGGGGTAGGCGCGGCGGTTAATGTTGGTGGCGGTTTTTTGATTTGTGCCTCTGCAAGACAGATCTCAGTTCCTTTAGCCCATTGTTGAAACCATGTTTTGGAGGATTGGCTAAAGGTCTCAGCTCTATCTACCGATTCTCCAAGTCCCTTCTGACAGTCAAAGTATGTACTTGGTAGTACTGGGAGCTCCAACTCACCACCTTTCTCCATGCTTAGTGCAGTTGAGCTTTCTCCAGTGCTTATCCTGTTAGCAAGGCTAGTAAGCTGGCCTTGCATGACCTTCTTCTTTGCATTGTAATGTCACATCTTCTTCAATGCACTCTTGTAGGAAGCAGGAAATATGCCACATTCCTTAAAGGCATTCTGGATCTTATGTGACTTGAAAGTCTGTTCCTGAATAGAGCTAAGGTCTCGAAAGAAGGAAGAAATTGTGTATTCCATGTCAAGGGAGTGCAGCACGATATGGATAGCTTTATTGTCGTAATGCTTCCATGGGCGAAAGACATCAACGCCCAATGGTTGTAGGACATGTGTGAGATGGGAGGGAAATTCAAAGGGAAGAATCTTGTTCTCATGACACTTGATAGTAAAGTCATCTTTGCAGTAGGAAATATGACCATCAAGAAGAAGAAGATGCCAATATTTTGCATCAGGACCGGCACTGACATGCTTGATAAAGTGATCAAGCCAGGCTAAAGCAATATTCTCATTTGTATACCTAGTTTGTGAAATGGCAATTGCTTTAGCACCAGAGAGGTTGTACTGTACTCAGGTTTCCATAATTTTCTCATCAGGTCAAAAAGCAACAGGGGGGCAGAGGACTCCTATCAGCACAAATGGTCTCAATAATTGTAACGGACTTGCGGTTCTCGGGACTCGCAGTTTACACTCTTTCACTTCGGTTACAATGACAATCTCCCTAGTGGGATAACCAACTCTAACCCTGAACTCATCCATATTGTAGATATACTTTGCACGCCAGATCCCATACTTCAAAAGGGTCTACTGATACTTATTGAAGAAGGTTTTTAGATCTTCTTCACTGTCAGGTGCCTCTCAGATCATGCAATTGGCTTGGACTTAATGGTATGAGGATTGGGGTTCTTCTTAAGCCATTGCCGGAACCAGACCTGGGATTGTGGATTCTGTTTCTCTTGGTTTTGGAGATAGCAGATGGCAGCATAAATTACTGATGGAGTTGCCCCCAATCCCATCTCCAACTAATCAAAACAGAAGGGAAAAACAACCTTCTCCTGAGCATCAGTTAAGATAATATTGTTGCCACTATGTCGATTAAATGTACTACAAGAGTTTTGTTCTTGGTGTCATATACGAAGTTGGCGCATTCAGATCGATGATGCTTTTACGTTCAAAATTATGGCTGCAGTGCTGGCCTTCTCACCTGGCTCCTCACCAAGTCATTCCATTGCTTTATACAAGTTTTGCTTCATTTCAAGCTTGCTCATGGAGTCCAGCATCGTCAAATTGGAAGAGGGGGCTTCAAGCACAGTGGAGAGGGTGACTGGAACACTGAGTAATGCCGCTGGAGAACTGGGAGAGACAGCTGGTAAGGTGAGTAGTGCACCTGGAGAACGGAGGGTGATGCTGGAGAGCTGAGTAGTGCCATTGGTGCAGATGTTGAGTAGTTTGGAGTGGTTATAGAGCTGCTCAGAGTGGAAAAGTAAACCTAGTCCTGGAGGGGGATTAGCAGGAATAGAAGACTACCTAAAAGGCTATCAGTCTTGTCTCAAGTAAAATTAATAAACCTCAAAGTGAAGAGTAGACTGTGCTCTGAGGGGTAATCTGGCCTGTGAGGAGTAGGATTGATGACTTGAGTAAGGTTGTTTGTTTTCTGTTGAAGGATAAATTTTGGAGGTGGAAAAACAAAACCCCGGTAGAGTCACACTTGGGTTTCCCGATTATTAGGAAACCGAAATAGGAGGGTAACCGGCTATTATTCCTTTTCCTTCCTTTTCAATTATTTTTCCCAAACGGTTCTTTTTCTCAACTGTGAACAAAACCAACAAAACTAGTCTCAGCACCACCCTCTTTTGACCTTCAATCGTTTCCACCTTCAGTAAAACTCTTTCTCACTCTCTCTACCCAACCTGCGGACGGGCAAACACTTCATTCGGCCCAAGGCTTATAGTAGCCGGCTCGCCAGGGATCATTTCTAACGCGAAGGATGGAGGGTGTGGCGTAACTTTGAGAAGGTGGCGGGTCAAATGAATACTGGTATAAAAGCCCGAGTTGAGTGAGTAGATGACTGCCTGATCTTGACCAATTTTCTGTATTTGCCATACTTGTACCAAGGTTGTGGCTACGCCACAACCCCCGGTCGTTTACAAGCTCAAGACCTTGGGCACTCTCAAGAGAGTGCCTGACACCTCTATTCTGCTTTATAGCTCAATGGTTCTAACAACTCAATGGGCCATTGCCATAGCAACTGTACTGAGTTACCTAACCCCTTGTTGTTATATATGTCATAAATAAATTGACTATATTATAGTTTGAATATAATTTTATTCTATGATAATTTACATTTATTTTGACAACTTTGCATATCGTTTAATACCAGAAACTATAACTTGAGATACTTTTTTTTTGTTTGCTTGAATGGTACGTATTTCCTTGATACGTGCCTTCACCTTTGTTATGAAAGCCTTATATTCAGCTTGCTGCTTTTTTTTCTGTACTTTTTGTACCTGTTTTAACTGCTTTTCAGCCTTTTCTACAGCAGAATCCTCTCTTTCTTTAACTATCTTATGTGCTTCTGCAGCATAAAGAACCCCACCTTTTTGTACCTGTCTTCTGTTCTGACCATGGCGCCTTGCACTTCTTGCTTCTTCTGCTGCCCTTGTCATTGTCATATGTTCCAAAGCTAGGGCTCCAGACTGGGCTTGAGCCAAACCTCCTTGTAGAACAGATTTTAATTTTTGGCAAAAGGCAGGAGCATGATTAGCAGCTTCATGGAAAAATTCGTTCCCCTGCCATTTAAGGCTGGAAATGGTAAGTGGAATTGTTGCAGGTAACTCGGAAACTGATGGCAAAGTAATTGCTTGAGCTGAAGGATTGGGTGTTTCTTACAACTTAGATATTACGACATTTGGATTAAAGGGCATGAGGCCTGTAGCACACCATGCTTAGTGGAGGGTAGACTCCTTGAAGGTTTGCTGATGTATAGAGTCAATCATATGCAAAAACTCGATCTTGTTAAACTCTCTATATTGAGAACGAGCTGCACTCTCTACTGCTTCTGCATGGTAGTGCTTGTATGGTTGGAAAATGTAACAATCCTACTCTATTGCAGATTAGTTATGCAACAGGTAACAAATTACTTACGTAAGGATCTGTAACTATCTGATAGTTCTTGTTCCTTCAAAGACGAGAGAGTATTCTTCTTTCCGAGATTAACTTATAATCTTTTCTTTCGTTCTTAGACTATCTTATAGTCTTCGTATCTCACACTAATATCTTATTGGAGAGAGGTGGCGAGGGACCTTGTCTTTACAAGGGTCGTGGTTGCTCTGACGCTAAGAGTTCAGGTTGCTTGCATACAAGCGAGAGGTAGAGGTAAAAGGTATATTGTAAGAAAGTACTTAGGTGGTTGCGTGAAGAGCTCTAACTACTGTGACCAATTTTTATTTTATTTTAATTTTTTGTGATCATATGCGTTTGATTGGCTAAGGTACAAAGAAAGCATGCAGCTTATCGCTATGGCCAACAAAAACCCTATTCCTCCTCACCCCAGGAAGCATCCAAGCCCTCAAGTCCCTCTGGTATGAGACCAACCGCACATCTCGCCTATCGCCCAACTAAATCCTACGAAAATACACGTACCTGCAAAAGAAGAAGAAAGGAAAGAAACAAGCAGGAAGGAAAGGAGAACTCTTAGCGAGATCTGAAACCAAAATGATAAGAACAAAAGAAACATATGGACTCCTGACAAAGGAAATGTACGTCTAATAGATGACGCAGATCAGCGAATGCTTAGGAAAGGAAAGTATGGGCCTGCTCGACAAAGCGATGCCGGGGAACGAAGCAGTGACCGGGGGGAGGTTGAGACTGGGGGGTGGTGAGGACATCAAAGAGGGGTCCCCGGTGGGAGAGCCCAAACACCGTTAGTGGTGGCCAAGAGGACAGGCGTAACCAAGGCGTGTTTTTGTATAGCGATTGAAGGTCAACTGCTTGGAGGGGGAAGCAGTAGGGTGCCAGCCAGAAGCGGAATGGACCTTAGGGTGCTAGGCGGAGAAGGAGCAGTAAGGTGCCAGCGGGAGGGGGTAGAGTAGCTGTAACCGAGCAACGGGACGAATACCAGGGAGGTGGATGTAGGAAGGACTAGTCCAAACACTTGAGACGACTGACTAGAGTGACCGCGGCCAATGCCTTTCCGAATGCGAAACGAAGACGAGGCCATGACGTTACTAACCGTAGTGTTCCCTGACAGGACCACATAGCCGAGACGGAAAGGTACTTCGTGAAGGGCTTGGAAAGTTCAGCGCTGACTGTGAACGAAGGGAACTGAATGCCGACCGTGCACAACCTAAGCGAGGTGCGAAGGAAGTGCGGGCAAAAGAGGGATGAACCGAACCTCATGAGCGGAGTCAACGATGAACAAGAACAAGAACCCCATGGAGGGAGGGGGGAGGGCCCCTGGGGGGAGGAGAGGGTGGATGGCATCACTCCCCTAGGCAGATGCTATCAAGGGGGAGGAGAGGGGGGGGTGGAGAAGTTGACGATGATTTCTCTGGTGTTGAGATTTCAATTGCCGGAGGTGTAGAGGAGATGGTTCATGTCTAACTACTGTGATCTTTTTTTTTTTTCCCTTTCTTTTTTTTCTTTTTTTTTTCTTGAATCTCCTTTATTAATTGTTTTTATCGGGGCCAGCAGGCCAAAATTGGCACATCCCGCAGTGTTAGATACAACGGACATCGGCGAGAATGAAGACCATGTCGTCCAAAACCTCCAACTACAGTCCATCCCATGATCCCCAAGCTAAACCCATCTGACCCTGCCCGACAAAGAAAACTCCGCCCGGTACTATGGGTAGAAACTACAAGGAGATGAGAACATGGGCCTGAAAACATCGAACCAACAACCCCCACGAAAGCCTAGCCTAAAAGAAAAACAACTCCAACCGACAGTAGACACAACCAACAAATGAAAACAAACCCACTCCCCCAAGTCAAACTAACCTGTAAGCTAAACAGTAGTAAAACCCCACCGGGCCCTGCTTCCGACGGAATAGGGACTTCTGATCGATGGGTCTCGGGGACGCGCGAGGGGAGAAAAGCTCCAGGAGGCATATAGCCCCGCCACCCGACGCTCAGGAAGGGCAACCGAGTTCGAGAGAATGCCACCAAAAGAAGGAAGGCTGGTGGCAGCCGGAGAACTATCTGGTCGGCTATTTCGGGAAAATGGACCCGCAAAGAAGGTTTAAACTTGATCCCCTAGTCCGAGGACATCAGAAGGGAACAGAGGCAGATGGTGGGCGTAGAGCCGCGAGCAGTAGGGTGCCAGCCGATTCAAATGTCAGGGAGGGGGAAGGAAGAGGGCCAACAGACACGAGAAGTACGAGGAAGGCCGACGGAAGTGGGGTCACGATGTTTCGAAGAGTCCAACCGTACCAGCAGAGCACAAAGGTGATAGTGCAATACCAGAGAGCAGTGCCACCGGGGACAACTACTTTACCTATCGACCGAGACTAAAGACCCACCGTTGATGGGTGAGGGGTTGCCGAGCATGGAGGGCTGCCTAAGCGAGCCCAGAGAAGAGGGGGTGAGGGCAGACTCAATCAACCCCTAGGAACAGGCTCGCCAGGCGCGACTATCAGAAGGGAAAGGAAGAGGGGAGGTCAGGTGAGGTGCTTCAACAGATAGAGGCAATGTGGTGTGTCTGAAGATAGGGGGGTGGATGGAAGTGATGATGATTTCTTGTGGTATTCAGATTTCAATCGCTGGAGGTGTAGCGGAGACGAAGGATGTCTAACGACTGTGACCTTTTTCTTTTTCTTTTATTCTTTTTTGAATCATATGCATTTGTTTCAGGTACAAAGACAGCATTCAGCTTTAACGCTATGGCCAACAAAAACCATATCCTCCTCACCCCAGGAAACATCCAAACCCCCAAGTCCCTCTCGTATGAGACCAACCGCACATCTCGCCTATCGCCTAACCAAATCCCACGAACATACTCGTAAATACAAAGGAAGTAGAAAGGAAAGAAACAAGCAGGAAGGTGAGGAGAACCCTTATCGACATCTACCAAACCGTAAAGTTGAACAAAGGAAATGTATAAACCCCTGAAAAAGGAAAATTACGTCTGATAGGTGACGCGTATCAGCCGGAGCCAGGAAGGGAGACTGTGGACCTGCACACCAGAGCTGTGCCGGGGAACGAAGCGGTGCCCGATGGCAGGATGGGAAAGCGGACAGAGGAGACTCTGATGAGGGGTCCCCGGTGGGTGTGCCAAAACGGCATTGGCGACAGCCAAAAGGATGGACGTAAGCGAGGCGGGTTTTTGTATAGCGACCGAAGATCGACTGCGGGAGGGGGGGCAGTAAGCTGCCAGCTGAGGGGGTGGAATGAAGGGGAGGTGGGTGTAGCTGTAACAGAGCAACGGGACGAAGACCAAGAGGGTGGAGGAAGGAGGGTGAGAGGAGGAAGGACTAGTCCAAACACTTGAGACGACTGACTAGAGTAACCGCGGCCAATGCTTTTCCGAATGCGAAACAAAGATGAAGTGCTGAAGTTACTAACCAAAGTGTTCCCCAACAGGACCACATAACCGAGACAGAAAGGTACTTGGCAAAGGGCTTGGAAAGCTCAGCACCGACCGTGAGCAAAGAGAATGGAATGCAGACCGTGCAAAACCTAAGCGAGGTGAAAAGGAAGTGCGGGGTAAGGGGGGAGAACAGAACTTCATGAGCGAAGTCAACGATGAACAGGAACCAGAACCCCGTGGAGGGGGTAGACCCCGAAGGGAGAGGTTGGGTGGTAGGATCACTCCCCTAGGCAAAGGCCATCAAGGGGGAGGAGAGGGGGTGGTGGTGGATCCCACGATGATTTCCCTGGTGTTGAGATCTCAATCGCCGGAGGTGTAGGGGAGATGGTTCGTGTCTAACTACTGTGACATTTTTATTTTATTTTTATTTTATTTTTATTTTTTTATTTTTTTTATTTTTAAATCATATGCATTTGTTTAAGGTACAAAGACACAGGAAGGGCGGCAAGGGCAAGAAAAATGCTACTGCAGCACAAGTCGCTGGGTCGAGCAAGAGTAGTGTCCCCAAAGGACCCCCACCGCTCCCAGCTGCACAACGTCGTTTCTTTGCCCCCCGCTCCACCCCAACCCTCCCGAACGATTCTTTCATTATGACTGCTACCCTCCCCGACATCATGGCCGCTGTGCTTAAGGAAGCCAACTGCTCTCTGCCCCTTTCCCTCACTGCCTCAGTTAACCGCAACGG
>Ga0307509_10008816_pt1 | contig 12747 bp, 13 predicted proteins | sample 10_EM_MG_FD_202245 | JGI IMG/M metagenome (GOLD analysis project Ga0307509, IMG submission 202245) | Populus trichocarpa ectomycorrhiza microbial communities from riparian zone in the Pacific Northwest, United States - 10_EM | ecosystem: Host-associated > Plants > Roots > Unclassified | place...
TTTCTGTTATCTATTGTTGTGTCTCCATGTATATAAAATGGTAGATATGATCGAAAAACACAATATACAATTCTTCCCCATCATTTCGAGTATTTTCGACCTTAGTAAACTTTGAGATCGCGACGTTTGTGATCACCCTTCGACCTTGCGACTTCGACCTTGTGACTTTCGACTTCAAGCCTATTGCTACGAACTCTCTACGACATGTGCTTCCACTTGAGTAGAGATTACTAAGACTTGCTGGAACTTGCGCAACCGGGAACTATCTTCGGGAGTTCCTGACGACGGCTGTGAGAGACTCTTGACTCTCTGTAGTAACTCAAGGAGCAGATGTAATAGAGGGCAAGAAACCTGTAGATTGTTGAGTACGTGGAATCGAGAATACAAAGGTAATAGTAAACTGAAGATATCTTACAAGATGATCTTAAGTTTATATACACTACTAGTGTCCAATTATGGAAAGGCATAGCAAAGACAAACATATGGTGCGATATGATGCAATACACCAAAAGAACAATAAAAACAATAGAAAGGCATTCAATATGATGCAATATCGCATCATCGAAAGCTATGCATATGATGTAACTGGTGATGTCATAGAAATGATGTCATGATGATGTCATAACAGTCCAGAAGAGCCCAGAGCGTAAGAAAACGTAACACCTATTCGAGCCTATTGTGACTTTCCTCGACCTTCAATCTTTGTTAGAAGGCCTCAGAGATCCCATTCTCGCACCTCAGCCCTCAGTACGGTTCAACTGACCTCACGTCAGTCAGATTGGGTGTTTTTTCCATCCAGGAGGACCGTAGGCACATCATCGTTTTATCGCAAGCAGATAGCTTGGAAGGACGACCTCCAGGATGGTTTTTCTTGTTCCCTTCCACTTCTTTGCTAATCCTGCCCACAGTACCCTTCCCCAGACCAGTTTTAGCCTGAATTTGACGCTGAGAATAACCTTCATTAAGAAGAGAAACAACAGAAGAGTGTTGGGCAGCAGAAATAGGTCTCATGATGATAGTTAAGAGCAAAGATGATAGTTGAACCAAGTTCAACATGTCAAAAGAATACAAACAAAGTCACATAACATTGTTTATTACTCTTGCAATTTTTTTTACAAGATACAGTTCATACAATAGTTCAAAATTACAGGGTTCCAAAACTGCCCCAATGCCAAAAACTATTGTTTAATTCATCAAATAATGAGTTTCTGTTCAAATCACATGATTTAAATTGTCACCTCAAGGGAAGATGATGTAATTTAAGATACAAAAAAGATTGGTGAGCTTTCAGTCATTTCTTGAGGCACAATATGCAAATCATTGACAACTATGCAAATATTGGGGCAGTTTTGTAACCCACTGTATGCCATGGCCAGGCCATGACAGGCCACTAATGATAGCAGATTATTTACACTGTACAGTATACGCTACCGAAATGATTATATTATATATACAAAAAATGGTTTAAACAATGTAATATAAGCCCTCTGCCACTCAAAATTTGAGATGGAAGGGTGTGTATTGGCAGAATGACCATCCGTCTCACATTTCGAGCAAGGGAGGGGTGATATGGATGTGAACAAGCCCTCTATTGCTTCAAAGGGTGGGCATTAGCACAACAAACCTCTGTCTCATGTTTCAGACAGGGGATGAACTGCTTGAAATTTGAGACAGAGGGCACTAGGAGCCCTCCATCTTGCATTTCAAGGGGGGGAGAGGTGGTGTGGGTGCTAAAAAAGTCTTGTGTTGCTCAAAAATTGGGACAGCAGACTTTGGCAGAACAAGCCATCTGTCTCTTGTTTGGAGCAAGGGAGGGGTGGTGTGTGCCCTTCATCACTCAAAAAGTGAAACAGAGGGTGGGCACTGGCACTGCGACCCTCTCTTATATGTTTCAAGCAACAGAGAGGTGGTGTAGAGGTGACCAGGCCATCTATCACTCAAAAATCAAGGCAGAGGGTTTGCATTGGCAGAATGTGTGTGAGAGGAGGTGAGTAAACAAGCCCTCTGGTGCTCAAAACTCAAAATAAAGGGTGGTGTTTGGCACCAACAAGCCCCCCATCTTGTGTTTCAAGTGAGGGAGGGGTAATTAATATGATGAGAAGGGTTCCCTCCCTTGCCATTACCCTGTACAGGTTATTAGAAAAGAAAGGATACAAAAATCAACAGCACATCTTGTGTGCCAACACTGTGTGTTGCAGCATTCTCCCCCTCTCATCTGGTTGGTCCCTCACAAGTCATACAGATTGAAAGTAATCAAAGCAATAAGATGGTTTTCACCATCTCATCACATTGAAACAGTGGGTGTTGTACTAATCTTATCTGTTGATTCTGGTGGGTCATAGTGGGCATCATCATTGCTGGGTAATAAAGGGCCAGACGAGGTATCCCCAGGCATAGCAACTTGCCAGCAGCACACATAAAGGCAAGCACATGCTGTGCTATGTATACAATGTGTGTCATCTTGATTTCTATTGGCTGGATCCAAACTCCCAATAGAGATGTGTCCCATTTTGTAGTCAGGACATGTCAGGCATGTCAGGCCACCAGAATCAACTTGAAACTGTCAGGCAATTATTGCTATTAGATGGTGGAAAGTGTTTGAGTATATGCAAACTGAAATTACAGATCTCAGTGAGTTGTATATACTGTCTCTCTCCTCCCCTTCGACAACTTGAAAAAACTTAAAAAACACTTCTGGCAACAGAATCAGGACATGAGCCAATCAATAATCAAGCTAGGGTATCTTTGATACCCAGCTGCACTATATACTACAAAGGGGAGATTGTGCTAAGCTATGCAACCCTAGACCTAGTCCATTGGCCACCAAGGCTGTATGGCAGCTAGTATATATAAGTAACAATACATAAGACGATGATAACAAAGGTGTGGCAAGAAAATACAGCACCAGTCCAAGGAGAAGACTACAGCAATAAGAGAGGGGAGATATATATCAGAAAATATGTACTATGATATTTTAAACAAATTATTCTTAATTAGTAAAAGCTCTACTAATTTGAGGTAAATTATAAAATGTGATCAAATTATCAGCAATTACTCAATATCTACTATTAAGGGGGCCTACTATTTCATACAGATTATCTACTATTAAATGCCCTTCTCCAATAATTCATGCTTATTATTAATATTAGAGGGAATTTCAACACACCTACCAGGAAACTCTATGTTGTGGGAGATTTAGAGACATTTGTTTTTTTTTAAGTTCAATATGCAATTTGTCATATACATGTTGAACTTAAACAAATGTTATAAACATACTCGTAATAGATATAGAAAAATCACAAATTATGTGAATTAGAGGGCCCAAATTGTCAAAAGAAATTTCAAAAAAAAAATTTAAACATATTCTATTCAATTTTATATAAATTTTGGCATATCATATATAATATTTGAACTTGTTGAAGCAGAGGGTTGCTCTAGTCAGATTAAAATCATCATTTGAGAATTCTTAAGTCCATTTTTCCATAACCTGCTCCACAATTCCCAGTGACTATCAGTTGCCACATCATCTCCTCCTACCACCATCTGCTATTTCACACCCTTATCCACTCTTGACCACCAGCAGTGCTGCTGAACACCAGTCATGATGGTGGAGTCTGGACAACAATATAAAACAGCACAGAAGAGTAGAGACAGGAGAGGGGCAACAGGTATACAAGGTGTGCCATTTTTTTTGGTTCTCTTTCAATGTCTAACACCTCTTGCTCATCATGTTTTCTTTTGTTTTGAACAGAATGGAGTTTCCCCTCTCATCACAGTCTTTTGTTTTGAATGCAACAGAAGGAGTTTCTCTTCTCATTATATTTCTTTCCATTTTGGACTGTGATGGAAGAAGTTCTCCCTCTCCTCCCCATTGCCTTTCCTTTCATTCTGACAGCAACAAGGAGGGGAAAACCCCTTGTTATCATGTTTCTTTCCATTTTGGACCACAACAGGAGGGGTTCCCTTTTTCCTTGTCACCTTTCCTTTCATTTTGGACCACAATGGAAGGGGTTCACCCCCTTCTTATTGCCTTTTCTTTCATTTTGACTGCAACAAGAAGGGGGAAATTCACCCTCTTCTTATTGCCTTTCCTTTCATTTTGACTGCAACAAGAAGGGGGACCCTCTCGCATTTCTTTCTGTTTGGACTGTGACGGGTAGGGTTTTCCCCCTCATCTTCTTTTCTTTCTGTTTTGACTGCAATGGGAGGGGTCTTCCCCTTTGTTGCTTCTCTTTCATTTTGCACCATAACAGAAAGAAAGGGTTTCTCCTCTTCTCATCATGTTTCCTTTCATTTTAACTGCAACAAGAATGAGGAAATCTATGTAATAATTAATAGCTACTTTGCATATTTTCTGGATATTGAGAACTATTGAGATTACAATATTGGGAATAATCATAAATAATATTGAATTAATGCTGGATAATTAGCCAAAATTAGTGACAATTTCCAGCAATAGCTCTCTAAAAATGTCTAATTGTTACTAACTGTGGTAAAAGGGCTTATACAATTTTATTTTCACTAATCTATAATATTTTCAGCTTATTATCAACAATTTTTCTAATGGAGCAAATAATTGGTGATACAAGATTAGTGCTTAAAAGTCCAGTCTGGTCTGGTTTTTTGATCTTTTTGGCACTAACTGAGACTGAGACCAATTAGGTAAATTCCCCACACAGAAGTTAACCTAACCAAACTGATGCAAACTGGTTAGCTTCAGTTTGTATTGGTTACACAACCAGTTTTAACCAGTCATTAACCAGTTGAAACCAGTTTTTTAGTACAAAAAATAGTATATTAATTAAATAAAATAATCTATATCTATTGTAAATAATCTCCACCAACGAAAACAAGCATGTGTTTGGTTGTGGGTGGTGGTGAGGATGCAGCAAGGTACTGAGACCCCCACCTCATGTTTCAATGTGAAGGAGATGGGAAAGATTGAAAATAGCCCCCTTCACATTGAAACGCGAGATGAAGGGCTGGTGGTGAGGATTGGGGACCTCTGTCTTGCGTTTCAATGCAAGGGAGGGTAGGAATGGCCTCCCTTGCATTGAAACATGGGATGGAGGGCTGGTGGTGGAGGATTGGGGACCTCCATCTTGTATCTCAACACAAGGGAAGGTAGGGATAGTTGAAAACAACCCCCCCCTGGCATTGAAATACGAGATTGTAAGGGGAACCCCTTCCGCTTCCGCTTCCGCCTCCCGCTCACCTTCCAGTCGCGCTCCCGGCTCGCCCCTTGCACCTACCGCTCCTGACCCGCCATCGCTTCCGACCCGCCTTCCGCTAGTGCCGCGCTGGCGTGCCACGTAACTCGGTACCTTACACGTACTGAGTTCGGTTTTATTTATTATATCCGTCACTCTGTATATTAGCTCATACCTGCAGGGGATCCTTATCCTTTCCTCTTCGGATCCCCTGCTAGGTATGTCCATGTCTTAGATCAGTATTACATAATAATCTAAGCCCTTCGGATCCCCTGCTAGTACCACATTCTGCTCTGCATCCCGCTCCATGTCCTGCCCGACCGCAGTAGCCCTTACAGAGATGGAGGGCTGCTGGTGGGGACTGTGGACCTCCATCTCATGTTTCAATGCGAGGGAGGGTAGGAATAGTTGAAAACAACAATCCCTTGCATTGAAACACAAGATGGAGGGCTGCTAGTGGGGACTGTGGACCTCCATCTCATGTTTCAATGCAAGGGAGGGTAGGAATAGTTGAAAACAACAACCCCTTGCATTGAAACACAAGATGGAGGGCTGCTAGTGGGAACTGGGGATCTCTGTCTCACATTTCAACACAAGAGAGGGTAGAGATGGTTGAAAACAACAACCAGGGAGGGTGGGGAAGGTCAAAAACAGCCCCCCTCGCATTGAAATGGGAGAAGGAGGGCTGCTGGTGGGGACTGGGAACCTCTGTCTCACATTTTGATGTGAGGAAGAGTGGTGGTGAGTCACAAGGTTGGTGGGGGTTGTGGTCAACAACATTGTTTGTTCAACCTTGATGGTAACCCTATAATTAGACACTGGTTATGACTGGTTATGACCAGTTAGAATCAGTCCTGAATTTCCTGAGACAAGCACTAACCTAACCAGACTGTGGTTAGCAGTTAGAATTCATTGGTTAGTACTAATGGGGTTATTTCCAGTTAGGGTTACAGTCCAGTTAGGGTTATGGTCCAGTCTTGGTTAATTTTTAGTTAACTAACCTGACCTTCAAGCACTACACAAGATTGAGGTTTAAGCAAGCTTGGATCGGCTAACATAGCTATAGAACCTTATACAAGGTAGAATAAGCTAAGGGGCAATAGTTAACTGGCTAGCATTTATATACAAAGACAAAGATCAAGATTGAAATCTACAAAAGCATAGAAGCACTGTAGATGTAATGATAACAAACAATGAGTCATTGTGAGGTCATCAGGAGCATTATGATGTAAGAGTTTGTAATGGGTGATATGATAGGGTAAAAAATAGAAATGACGTCATGACAAGGTGTTGTCATAAAACAAGACTAAAATAGACAGGACTAAAAGCAAAAGAAGCAAGACAAGACAAAGATAAAACAGAAAAAGACAAAAGACAAAATCTATAGTGCAAAATTATAGCATCAAGTTTCCCAATATGTCTGCAGGTTTCTCCTCCAAACACGAGCTCTCAGATGCTTATCTGCTGCTAGACGGTTGCGGTTTGTAACAGTTAGGTGAGATCCATTGGAAACACGTGGAGGCTCGCCACCACCTCCCCCAGAGTTGGGTTGGTTTGCACCTACTGCAGGCATAACTATGACATCACTGCAATCTAGAGGAACCTTGGATGGAAGCATTGTTCCATGTGCTCGATTGCTATTAAAAGACCTATAATGATAAGTTAATTGTATTCAGAACAGACAGATCCAGCCATACCAGAGAGAGTTGGATCGAGAGACAAAGTAGACCCGGTAATCTGCATGAATGAAAGAATATTCATGAAGAGCTGATTTGGCCTGTAGCCCAAACTGAGCACATAGACCAGTGGCTGCATCATGATCCTTGTGAATAGGGCTTGTATAGTTGTTGCACAGATATGTAGTGGCTGCAGATGTTCCAATTCGATCTCCATTGGAAGAAGCAGTCTTGAGGTCCTTGAATATGTCAAAAGCCAGAACACGTGTAGACTCCAAGAGAATCATAGAATCCTGTGAACTAGATCAGTTAGCTTAAAAATAAAGGTTTTCTTTCACCTACCTCAGCATCATCAAATAATGAATTAATATCCTGCATTGAAACTGCCTCCATTCCAGCATAGAGAGTGTATGTGTCTCCCTCTACTCCACCCATAGCCTCTCAACCACCCTTAGGAATCATAGAACCTTCTGAGTAGTACTTGAACTGTGCACCCCGCTTTACTTCCTTCACTTTTTGAAGTGAAGCATGGTGGCGCAGTAAAACATCAAAAACTTCCTGAGTAAAGGCATTATAAAGCCAGAAGTCTAACTATAAATCATGAAATAATTGTCAGATGAGTTGAAGAGAAGAATCATACCAGCTGCTTAGTTGATTTATCACGTATCTGGAACATCTGCATTCCACATCTCTTAATAATTTCCTCATTTGGCTCACATTTTAGAAGTTGGAAGTGAGTGGGATGATAAATTGGCTTTGGCAATTCATCAGCCTCAGACTTTCCATGTGGAATCTGTAGTAACTTAGATCAAAGAACTTGAAAATTACAGAAAACTTACAGAAAGAGGGTCTATGTGATCAGATACATTGGCAAGGGAAATGCCACATCCTATGTCTGCCTCTTCAAAAGGATGAATATCAACAAAGAGGTTCTGAACACATTTCTCAGACTCTTTCCATTCTGAACATATTTTACAATTTCCTTGAATTCCCTGTCCAAGAGTGGTCACCAGGAAAATCTTCAATACAACAGTCACTTACTGATCGGTTACGGAGAACTGAAATTTGTACTTTTTTTTTGTAATGATGAAAATTCTGGGATCGCCGTAATATGAGCTGTAAGGCTGGGTCTTTAACTGCTGATAGTTGGCCCTCTGAGAGAGATATGACAGTGTGCTTCAGAGTGCGATAGATACTTTCAATCTTTTCAGATCTTCCAAATATAGACATCTGGAACAATAGTTGAGATAAAATATTGATCTGAATAGATTAACACACATTATAGCCCTTAGATTCCATGGCATATACCATCCATTCTTTCAATGAGAGGGTGAAATTCTCTAAAGTGAGAAGAAAGAAGACAGAAGATGGATAAGCTTCTCATGGAATTGTGTCAGGGTTTTTCTTCAAGGCTTGGAGGAGCTGCTTGGAATCACTAATTGGTGAACCCCAATTCTTAAAAGCTGTCAGTATTTGATTTGATAAATACACTTTATGCCAGGCTTACCAAATACTCAACAGTCAATTCTCCAGGATTCCAATTTTGAATTTCTATCAAAGGAATCCAAGAGAGCAAAACAAGGTTTAGAGTCACTGATATTTTATGGCGGCGATGGAGCAGCTTCACAAAATGGGCACCCCAAAGAAGGCCTCGAGGGTCACTCCATTGTGTGATAATTGTTGCAAGCCCAGACCCCTGATTACAAGCTCAAAAAACATATTGGGAAAAAGACCTCACTTACTTTGACAATAGATCTCCATTCATCAGTGCCATAAATTGATTTTTGGACTTGTCTTAATTGTCGAAGCACATCAACCACTTTCTTGAGGTGACCAAGATCTGCTTTGATCTAAGAATTTTGTGTGAGATTTCAAAGGGGGACAAGAAAGATAAATACATCATCTCTGGCTTCAAATGCTTCATGAAGCTGACGATGCCATATTTGGCATTTGCTCTTCCAAATTTTGGGATTGGCAAGCAATAGCTTATTCCAAAGGGACTTGGACCGAGCATGGATGGGAAGCTCATCAAACTGCTCTAAAGTGATTGGTGTTGTGGGTGTAAGATTCATGTACTCAATAGGAAGGGCATATGAATTAGCTCTCTTGGCCCGCTTTCTTTGGGGGGAATTTGTCTCCGAGGAGGTTTGATTGGCCTCAAACTCATCCTCTTCATCTTGATCCTCGTTCTCATTCTCCTCTTCATCATACTCATCCTCTTCATCCTCCAACTCTATTCCATCGGACGTCAGGTCTTCTCTAATGTTGTGTTGGTGGTGCTGGATGCCATTGGTGCCAAACTGCCAACAATATCTCAGAAGATAGACTCGAAGGACCATTTCAAAAGCTCACTAGGAACCAATCAATTTGATTCTGGGCCTTAGCAAGAAGCCTTTGCGCGTCTGCCTCCTGTCCATGGTGCCTTAACTTTTGCGTTTCTACCAAGTATCGTAGAGCTTCAGTGAAAGGCAAAGCTCGGGCCTGTAGTCCTGTTGACTCGTCCAGCCAATTGTATATGGCAGACATCTGCTTGCAGTCTTTAGTCAGAACCCCTGTTGCATAAGATCTACGTACCGTGGCATCCAGGTCATCCTTCAGTATCTTCTCCACAGTCTCCCGCTCCCACTGATTGGTGGACCCGCGAGTCTGTAGTTTAATATCAAAACCTGCGAAGCATTGCTTGAGCAGCCGGTCAAGCTTGGAGGAGAATTTGGATATTTCAACAATCCTTGGAGTCCGAGCGTACATTGTTGAAGCGCAAGCTGACCCAAGCGTTGCTGTTGGATAAGATGATTTGTTCCGTCTGTGACCTGAAAGGAAAGACTAAGAATGTAATTTAAGGAGGAAGAAGAAAGCACAAACCATCTGCTGGAAGCAAATAGTTGGGGTTGTGCAGAGGTCGTTGGCAGCAGCAACGCGTCTTCGTTGCCGATTCGTGATCACGTCACTCCCTCAGAGCAGTTCAAGATGCGCAAGTGCGACCGCAAGGGAGTTGCGCCCGAGGAAAACACGGGCTGGCAGAAGACCTAGGGACACTTTAGGAACAAGGTTGGTTGGGCTGACCGAGCCGGATGCTGAGTGGCTATACCAAAGCACCAGAGTGTAGGAGGGTGGGAGAGGAAAACGATTCGAAAGCGCTGGAGAGTTGACACTAGATGCGCACGTACAGCGAAAGCAAAGGAAAACTTCGTTGGCTATTTGTACATGTATAAGGCACGACTCCTTCTCGGAATCAGTAAAGCCGAGAATCACCGGCACCCGTTACAGACAGGTTGCGAGCACATTTCAAGAAACTGTCATGTAGAAAAGTTGTTGTATTCCAAACATGAAACCCGATACTTCGTGAACATTCGAGCCGCTCGTGAGCGACAAGCGGTGAGCACACTGGTTGTCATACATGTATCTTTGTGTCCACGAGCGTCCTCAACCAACATTTTCACCATCATGACAGCCTTGAACAACACGGAAGCCAAGGAGCCGATGGGCGATCTCCAAGCTTCCAGGCCCGTCCGGACGGTGACAAAAATGGGCCGTCTTCGCAAGAAACGAGGTGAGGTTAGGATCACTCCAGAAGTCGGACGTAAATGAAAAGGGTTCCAGAGACCCTTTGGTATCCTGCAGTGGTCGTTGAGGTATTGCTCATAGATCAGATTGGTGAGGGATGTCCGGTGAGGAAGGTCTTTGTCTGACACATTCTTTCGGCCATACAGCACAAAATCGCGGAATTCCTTGCAGTCGACAATATTGGTGGACTAAAGCATTGGTCAGCATATACATTAAATTTCCTGATAAATGCATACCTGATCATCGACTACAATAAAATCAACGAGAAGCTCGATCCAGCGGTCCCGGCCAAATGGTCCTTCATCCACCTCAACCCGGACCGTATCCTTCACTCGCAACTTCAATTTCGCAACAGTTTTGACCAGTCTTCGTGTGTCTGGAGGTGACGTCGGAGGGTCGAGGTCGCACTTTCACCGTTCTTCCATGGTGTGTGCCACCGACTATGTAACCAGGTCAACATGGCACCACGCAAAGTACTCAGAGCACTCACTCTTTCAAGCAAAACCGACAGGCAACAAATGGGCTATCAGGTTTTGTACTGATCAATGGCACCTAGTGGCTCGAGTCCTGTACCTTCTTCATCACCTCCCTACCCTTCGCATCCATCTCGGCGTTCTCGATCGGGACCATACGTGGAGAGCTCGATCACTCCCATTTGGTTTCTTCCTCTTGGCAATCCCAACCGCTTTTTCGATCGCTTCATACGTAGGGTTCACAGGAATATCCCGAAATCGGGCAAGACAGTGATGAGGCGAGTGACGATGGATGGGATTCGGACGATGAATTATCAGCGGAGGACCACCAGGATCTGTCATGAAGCGCCCATATCGCAGACGAACCTGATACCCCCGCAAACGAAACGATTTTTTGGCCGAATCCGGCAAGCAAGTTGGTAGTCGACGCGCAGGGGACTTTGGAACCAACGAAGAGGGCATGGAGCAGCGCTCAACGTGCGTGAAGGCCCTCTGTACTTCCAGAAATTCGGAGGGAGTAACTACTCCATCGCGAACCATTTTCAGCCAGCTGAGACCCGTCCCCAGGGTGACCACAAGGAGATCAAATCCTGCCTCGCAGATGTGCGAGGGCTGTCGCGTTGAGGTGGAAGGACTGTCGAAGGGCTCGAATGAACCCAATATGGTTGTTGTCAATCGAAACGAAGCTAAAGTCGTCAGCCGTACGTTTCGAGGGGGAGAATAGGGAAGAATTAGGCAAGACGTTGCCTGACGTACCTTTAAGTATAACCTCTGTCCCTATCCCAACCAACCCCGATTGCCCCGACGCCAAAGACCTTGATCCACCTGAAAGACCGGGCGAACCTGTCGCGATGGCATCGCAATATGTCGGTCGCCAAATCGTCTTGACGACCCAGAAACCCCTCCACAAACCAGCCGAATTCGATCTTGAGGGGAGGATTGGCTAATTTGGGCGAGATGGCGAATTTCGTCGATTTGTATGTAGTAACGGCAGAAACGGATGAAGGAGAGGTTTTGGAACCTCAAGGTGGTGACAAGGGATTGGTTTCCCGCTGCCAGGTTTGGGGAATTTTGTGTCTGTGGCAGAAGTGGAGGAGTTGGCTGATAATTTACCTGATACGGCCGAAATCGTGCACCCCAAACATTTTTTCTGTGAAAAGAAGGATGTGGGAGGTAAACTTGATATAGCCGAAGGGTCACGAGTGCGCCAGAATGTATGGAAAGCAAGACTGATCTGCTCAATATTTGGTTTCGCCGCGCGTCGGCTAAGAACACGGCCGTCATTTTACAAATTCATAATTCATAAATTGATTTTAATTCACCACATAGCAAACTGTAACAAAATAATATAAAAATACTTGGCTGTGGATAGGATTTTCGCCGTCTGGTGGCGAATATACTTAGATGAAACCCGAAGTGAGCACAACGGCCTAGACCCCCTGCTCATCGTGGCCAGTGCTGGTAGTTCTCTAGGACCAGGTAGCAATTGGCACAGGTGGTTTTGCAGAAAATCCATGTATTAAGTTAATACTAATACATATGGTAAGTAAAACATTCACACTTGTTTTCGGGGTTTGTGGTCAGAAAGGGGCGAAGGTGGTGGTAGCCAAAGAGAACTCACACTCTCGCGAATGATATATGGGATGTAGTGGCCATAATCCTCGAAACAATCGTACTCGTGTTCGAAGAGGAATGGTGGTGGGCAGAGGCCCAGAGCAAGCCCACAACCATTTTCGACGGTTGTAGGGAAGGTTACGGTGGTGGTGTGGTGGGGCCAGTGGTCGAAATCCTGCAAATGAGCAGCACTGCTCATATTCGGCAGTG
>Ga0307509_10008817_pt1 | contig 12746 bp, 4 predicted proteins | sample 10_EM_MG_FD_202245 | JGI IMG/M metagenome (GOLD analysis project Ga0307509, IMG submission 202245) | Populus trichocarpa ectomycorrhiza microbial communities from riparian zone in the Pacific Northwest, United States - 10_EM | ecosystem: Host-associated > Plants > Roots > Unclassified | place...
TATCTATTTCAGTAGGCTTTTAAGTGATAGACCAAATTAGGGAGTATGGATATGATGCTTTGGTCCGTTCATGAAAGAGGCAAATCGGGTTTTGAGTCCATTTCTTCGATATATTTAAGGAGGCTTTTAAGTGATCTCTCTTCGGCGCAGACAGGGTTATCAATTGTATAGTGGGTTCTTAGCACACCGTATGATGCAACACTGGCTACTTGATTTGCACTTCGTTACGGATAGGATAATAAAGATAATAATATTTTTTTATAAAAATATATATTAATAGTAAATTAAAAATTTTATATATGTATTTATTTAAATAAATAAATAATTATTTGTTCAATCGAAACAATCATAAAACCTGGTTTCTAATCAACCGAAGTTAACTAGTCAAACTTGTAACTCTATTCATGAACCCAATTGGGTTCAAAAATAAATTTTATATATAATTTTTTATTTATAATAGATACTCCTAAAATTAAAAACAAACTAAATATTGCAGTGTTTGTTTAAGATCGTGACAAACCTACAAATATCAAATCAAAACAAATTATATTGTCTAATTAAAAATCAATAAAATATTTATAGGTAAAATTAAAAAACAAATTAAATAAGAAAAAATAATAAAGATCCAATTGGTAAGGATCATATGGAAAAAGAAATCAGTGAAAATAAAAAGAAGCTCATTGCGTCATATTTGATGATTATAGTGAAAAAGATATGAAATTTATATTATAAAAATAATTATTTCCGAGAAGGAAATGAAAATTAACAATCTCAATTTGTGATGTTTTGATATAATATTTTACTTATATTTTTTTTTTCTTGCAAGTCATGTCATAGTGTTGGATCAAGTGGATGAGTGTGCATTAGAGTTTTTATTTAATATATAATTGTTTATATAATAAATTAGATACAATGCATGATATTAATGGAAAATACAATCTTTAATTAGAGATTTAAGGTAATTTATTGGAAAATTACAAAGGTTGTAGATTTAACATAAGAAACAAGTACTCTTGCTATATGAATAAACACTTGTGGTAATGAGGAAAATGTTTTATTGGATTTGAACCTGTTTTGTTTGAAGAATTTATTGTTAAATATTCTTCTTTTATTTATTTAAAAGGTGTGCTTGTGAAACAGTGCGGCAGCACATCACGAACCAATGCTCAACTGAAGCCGGGGAGAAAAAAAGGAGGTGTGTTGGAGAAGAATTACCTACAACAAAGAGATAAGGTAAGCACATGTATGGTCAAAATTGGACAAGAATCACTTACGTGGAAGGCTAAGATAATGAAGCTCTTATGGCTGACAGCTGGCAAGTGATTAAGTTCAAAGGCAAATGGCACTGTTTTGAGAAAAGAAATAGAGTCCAAATACAAATCAGATTAATAACACAGCTGACAAGCCTATCAGTTACTCTAAAGTCTCAACTAACCGAGAATTACAATAAAAGAAGGAAGAAGGGCTGCAAAGAGGCAGGGAATTGCTTTGAAGCAAATTTCATTCACTCAGGAGGCCCGGGCTACCTCGAAGCTACCCAGAAACTTAGTTAGGGTTTATCAAAATTGCATTGTTAATTCTGTTTCTTTAAAATATTTATTTTTAATTGCTATTTCAATTTTCTCAACTTTTACCTGTAATCTCATATCCAAGAAAAGCTATAATAAAAATTCCAATACCTTTCCCTTAATTAAACAACCAAGACCATTACAGCTTGTTGCTTCTTATCATAGTAATTTATTCGAGGATTTGTTTAAAAGAACATTAATACAAGTTACCAGGGCATATACAAGCAATTTGTGGAGATTACAAGGAGCTTGCAGGTGGCTGTCGTGCAAATGGTTGAAAAGCCTTTAGTGTTAGAAATGATGGCTTTTCTTGTTGTTGCTAGTTCATGTTGATGATTAACACTGGATATGAGATAACGTGTAGGCTTGTGATTAATTTTGATCTATACAATATACTAATCGCCTCTATACATTGCAATGATTTCAAGAAATCGGTGCTATTAATATATATGTTGTACACATAAAAGTTTCTTGTAATATTTATCCAGTTCACACTATGGTTCGGGTTGGGTTGAGTTAGGTATGAATGCCTAATAAATATTTAAAATCTGATAAGTTAGATTTAGTTTATACCCAATTACGATTAGGTTCAGGTAAAAATTCTAGGTTTGGATTCAGGTACGAGTATTGTAAAAATTGACTTATGTGTACACATTGTCATTCCTAAATAGATAGACCACCATTATATTAAGCAAAACAAATAGTTAGGAATAGGAGATAAAATTATCAACATAGTTTATCTTATGTAAGATGATTTATGATAATAATATCTTTTTTTTAGTATAATTAATCATTTTCTTTAGATCTTTAAAACCAGTTTGAGTTTACTAATGACTATAATACTAGATGACGATTTATCTTTTTATTTTTATCTTATTTTCTAAACATAAAACAAACCTTTTATTTTTATGGACTTGTCGCTATGTTGGTTATAACACTAGTTATTTTTCAATTATTGAATTATCATTGCTATGTATAAAAAGAAATTAGACAAAAATCTTAATCATTATGCGTATTCAAATCTTCCTACTTTATACTAAATTGTACATAAAAATTACCCATCTTGAATCTAAATTTAATTTTAAGCAAATTGGATAAGAACTTTATTTTTTTTCAGGTGCTATCAAATAAAAGATATATGGCAATAACAATGAATAACATACCCATAAAAAGTACATTACCCCCTAACTAAAACTATTCAAAATTCAGTTAATTTTTTTTTTTTTTATTTTGAACTCCATATGATGCCTAAATTTATCAAGCTCATCCGACTTGAATAACGAAAAAAAAAAACATAAACATGTTTAGTTGAAGAGACAAAGACAAAAACAAGTTTTTTAAATTTCTAATGTCTTTGTTTCTTTTATCTCGAAATAATAACCAAATATTATCTAAAAAAATATAAGTGCTTATTGATAAATTATACATTATCTAAAGTTTTATAAACATTGAACAAGAACACTATTATTTGTATTGCCAATTCAAAAGTAAAGAAAGCAACAATCTCCGGTTGCATCGATGACATTATGTTGGCTTAAACAGTTTCCAAACGACACGTAATGATGGGACAAACAGTGTTATGAATGGATGTTACCACTCCTTCAAATCCTTCCATAACTCATAGTATCCATCAATGTACAGAATTTTTCCTTCTTTTGGATACAAAGATCATATCCAACAATTCGCCGGAATCTGACGATAGGCAGGGTGGCAACCTTGAACTTCACTTTAAAGTTCTCCTTTTGTTTTTGCCCAAACACATTTTGCATAGGACTGTGATAAAAACTGTCCTAAACAAGAACCCTAAAATGGGCCACTATCTATCAAATTTAATAAAGTATGTGTGGATCCTGTGGTCCAATAAGAGATAAACAGGGTTTCCTCTCCATGCCGACTTCATCTTATACCTAAACAACTGTGCCCACGCGCTGTCACGCGCCACCAAAGTGCAGATGCATAGGTCTTCCTTTTTCCTCGAGGCCGAAGTGGAGAGATTTGGTGGTGGAAGACATTGAGTGGGGAGCACGTGCCGTTGCATTGTCTGCTTGACACGCGTATAGTAGGACCCACATTGCCACTGAGAAGGGGAAGTCTAACGTAGAGGGACCACCACTAAATTTGTATGTGACAGCCCATTTAGGGAAGGGAAAAACAGCGACAGTTGAGGGTTACGTTGACCAATATCATCCGGGTAAAATGGATACATTAACGTCATAGGCAATAAATCTCGACTTGTTACGTGAGAAAAAAATCTTGAAAGGCAAGAGGTGAAGTGTCGTTCATGTTAATGGAGGCCGAAGAGCCGGTGAAGTGTCGTTTTGTATGTATACGTAATTAGAATTTTTATCATTAGTATTAAACCAATGCATTGAAATTCCCGTTACTAGAATATTGGAAATATATTTCAAATCAATTCAACTTTTAATTTTAATTGTTTTAAAACAAGAACGTGTGATTTGATTTTTTTTTCTTACAACTGAACTACGAAGCCTTCTTTTCAAATTCACGTCATTTGAAAAGAAATTTTTCTTAAAAAAAGTGAATCAACAGTGCAGTTTTTCTAGTTGAAAATCTGGGAAAAAAAAGGAAAATGCACGCCTGGCCAGTTCACTCCAAAACAGAAAATCCCAATCCTCTCAGTTGATTTGATACAGTAACAGTTGAAAACAAGGAGGGAAGTTGTTGTATATTTCTTACAGTAAGTTTAAGTTCTAAGTTTAGTCCAGCAGAGACGAACAATAGTACAGTGCGCAACTAACAAGTAAGAGAGCTTAGCCTCTCTTTCAATTTTGGACTGAGTTCAAATGGAGAGTTGCTGCATATGGGGTCGTCGTCATCGACATCTTGTTCATTCCCACCGTCGCTTAGTCGGCTTCTGTCATCATCTCACTCAACGTGTTCATGTGCCGGCTGCAAAAAATGATACTCGTAAATGTAATATCAGAAGAAGCAGAATTTGCTGCACTTATGAAGACCCCCATCAAGAAACCACCACAAGCTTCATACTTTGGTTTTGTGAGACTTTTATCCAGAACATAATAGACAACGTAAACCTAGCTAGAACATCTCATGCCGGAATTTGAGTGAGAAATCCAAAATGATATAAGATCATGAGTGAGATTAAATTTGTTCCACTCATTAATTATCATATAATTGCTTACCACCGACAGAATATTATGGCAGTGTTCATGCTTAATGTTTGTTGGCATTTTATTTTCTAACAAAATCACTAATGGATTCATGTCATTGGTTAGTTTATCATCGGGGATTTGATGTTCATTGGCGAATTAAAATGCTGATGGAATATTCATGTAAAAAAAAAATTACCCATCGGTGGTCATCGGCAAATCCGTCATTATAATAATTATCAACAACGTTTCTATTGCTAACTCCATCAACGACGTTTCTGTTTCTAACTCCAACGAGTCTAAAAATTTCACAATGTTCTATAATTCTCTAACAAAATTAATTTGGATATCTCAAATGGTATCACCGATGGAATATTAATTTCCATCGGCAATTTCGTTGATGTTTTATTAATTAATTTTTTTTATATATGTTTATTTGTAATAATCCCAATTGTATTTTTTAAAACTTAAAATTACAACTACAACAAATAACAAATTGAAAACAAATTACAATATTATTTTAATAGCTAATATCAATATTCCATACAAATATCTTAATCACATCACAAAAACTCCTAACAAGATGGAGCTAGAGAAGGAAGGAGAGGAAAAAAAATCTTGAACCAGTGGTCCAGGATGTTTGTTCAGGAGGGGAAGAATATTACATTGCATGTATTTGCTCCCATTTCTTCCCATTTTTTTCTTCCAGCTCGGTCTTCAGAACAGACAATCATTCCTCAACTTGTTCTCATATTATCTCCTAAATGGCTGGTGATGGCTGGTTGGGCTGAATTATGGTGTGTCTATAGTCAAAACACTATTGCCCTCCCTCATATCATTGGTTGTAGTCATAGACATACCTTAAACTCAATTCCTATCATGTCCACTAGTTGCTCTAAGCATAACTTAAGATCATAAGGAGGATAGGTTGAAGTTTCTTCTTCATGCTTCTTAACCATATCGGCGTTATATGTTTCCTACAAAAGAAAAGTCAAAATCCAAAATTCATATCTATCCAAAAACATTAGTAAGAATATTATAACTATCCAAAAACAATTACAATGAACGTTTCGGCTATGCTATCGTTAAACTATTGCTCTTATTTCTACCTATCCTCTTTTCTTACATGTGTTTCCACATATAACTCTATCATAGTTAGTTCATGCTCAAGTTGTAAAGCCTACAAAATAAATCATTTTTTAAAAAGTCTCACAAATAAAAAACAGTTATTAATGTAAAAATAGATCTTACTAGGCGCTTTGCATGATTGATAAAAAAAAAAAAACGATCCTAAAAAAAAAACGATCCTCTAGTGTGCTTGCTTATGGAATCATGAGTTTTTTTGTTTCTGTTATGTAACTCGAGTCGTGACCACCTTTTGAAATCATCTAACGCTAAAAATTCTTGAAAATTTTCCCAATTACTCTCCTTGACATGGCTCGGTCTAAAAAGTTTCCATAACACATCATCAGAATGATCTATCCTTTGTATATTTGTGAGCTTCATATCATAAATCACCCAACCTAATTTACAAAATTGTTAAACAAAATTGAGTTAATTAAAAAAAACACTTACAATAATATAACAATTTCGACTTGAAACTTACCTAATTGTATTGTGGTTATCCTACAATTTCCTTACCACCCTCTTGTTTGCCTCGTCCCACTGATTTGTTTTTCTTTATAGTCAATTTTGTAAACTAATTAGTTTTCTAAATTTTAAAAACTATATATTAAGTCAAATTAGGGTTTATTTATCTAACATTAAACTTTCCCCACCGAGTCTCAACCATATCCATCCATTCAAGATGACCCTGAAGCTGACTCTACTTAAACAATAGTTCTTCGAATGTTTATAATTGATGTTATCGTATGAATAGCTTCAATATTTTTAAACCTCAAAATCTTTTAATTGAAGCCATTTTCATTTTTATTAATAAAAAAAATTAAAATAACTTAATACAAATGAACAACATCAATAACGAGACAAAAAACATTACTTACATGGTGTGGTTGACCTTCAACTCTCCGATAATCTTGCCAGAATAACCATCTCTTGAAGATGAGATTCTAGCTCTGTGACCTGTATTAGACGAGCCTTGGTCAATAGATGCCTCTTTATAATTGGCATTTAAATGCATAATAGGCTCACCAACAGTACTACTTGATAAAGCAATAACACTCTTGTTCGACTTTAAGCTTTTTCCTGGCATCTCCCAAACCAAAACCCTAACCTTATTAGATAATAACATAAAGCATAAGAAAGAACATTTCAAAAATCCCATTTGTTCCAAAGGAGCACATATGAAAATGAATGTTTAACCGCAAAAACATAAGAATAAAAAAAAATGACCCATTATGGAAAAACACAATCTTTGAAGACATTACAAAAACTAATGAGTTTTTAACTACAACTAATTTACATTTATCACCAACACCATAATATATAACATCCACCATCAACACCACCACTTATATCACCACCACCATTATCATGATCAATTATTGATAACAGATTTTTTTCACTATAATAAATTAACATCAATTGTACCTATACTACCATATCTAACATAAAATCATCTACACCATTACCAAAACCAACACCACTATAAAAATATATTATTCAATACAATTTTTATCTAGCAATACCTACTAGTCAAAATTCAAGTAGTATAAACAAATTAACATAACTATTTTAAAAATTCAAAAATCCCAGTAAAAAAAAAACATGTTAAAAAAATTAAAAATCCATCCAAATTATATTAAATATACTACAAATCATGCAGTACATAATTAAATTTAAAAGAACTAGAGAAAAAAAAATCAAACTAACCTAAATTTACACACACACACATAAACAAAGTGGAAAAAAACACCAAAACCTACAACATTACCAACAAAAATATCAATTATTCAACACAATTTTTAACAAACAACACCTAATAGTCAAAGCCCAAGTAGAAATATACAAACTAACCTAATCATTTTAACAATTAAGAAACCCAAGTAAAACACGATGAAGGAAAAGTGACCCACAATTACAACTAAAAATCACAGCTTTTTAGTATAACTAAAACCTATAAAAGCTCAAAACGATCAAATCCTAAAAGGCCACAAACCCTACGAGAAATCAAACAAAACAACTCACAATAAGAAAAGTAAATATAGGATATTGAAGAAACCCTAAAAATCATACCTAAATAAAGAAGAGGTTGTGAACAAGAGCGAGTGAGCAGAGGAAAATGGAGGAAATTAAGGATTTGAAAGAGAAGAAAAAAAATGAAGGAAAGGATCTGCAGAGTGTTATTTTAATTTTAAATCACCAATGGAATTTTTGTTCATAATTTGACATATCATCCAATATCAATGGAAATACCGATAGATTTTTTTATTTTTTAACTTCATTGAAGATTTTGTTGCTAATAATAATCTTACTTTTTGATGAAGTTTTATGTCAACAATTCCACCAAAAATTCCAAACCTTTATGTAGCTTTTCTATGATATTTGCATGTTCATCAACAATTCCATCGGAAATTCCTAACCATTGGTAACTTTCCAAGAAAATTACATTTTCTTTGGGAATGTTATTTATGTCTGCTAATCCATCGATGTTTCACTATTTTTTTTTGTTTATTTATATCCAAACTAAATATACAACAATAACATCAAACATGTTCAAGGCAACAATTGCTCACATTAATCCCATAACCATAACAATGAAAACTTGAAAAGTGTAAAAACTATAATGCATTAATATAAACCACCATTAAATGTCTTAATTACACAATGCTAATTTTATTACACAATGATGTTTCACATCTAGATCAATAAATTAACCTAAACCATTAATAGGTTAAAAAAAATGGATAGGTTTGTTTATATGGTGTAGTGAAGCTTCATAAAAAAAAAAAAAACCAAAAAAGGGACTTGCCGACACTACTGATAGATGTAGGTCAATGTTGGTGGGTTGGGTGGCCGAATTTGTGAGGATAGGGGCCAAATTTTCTAGGTTGGGCTATTGTGTTTTTGGCATAAATAATAATAATAATAATAATAATAATAATAATAAGAAGAAGAAATAGGAGGGAAGAGAGAATTGTTGGTTATAACTCTTTTAAAGTTATCGATAGAATTGCCGGTGAAATATGGTGACAGAACATTTATATCGGCAATTCTGTGGGAAAATGATGATGTTTCATATTAATGATTGAATTTTTTTTTATTCCATCGGCAATTTCATTGGAAATTACCAGCAGAACATATTTCATTGCTATTTCTATATAAAAAAATCTTTGATAAAAATGCTCTATCGCTATTTTTGTTGAACATTACCAATGGAATATTTTCATTGGTAATTTCATTGCTATTTGCCAATTTTATAGTAGTGACTTTGTTTTATTTTCTGAAATGGTACAAGGTAAGTATACCAACCATTCTAGCTGAAACAAAATAGAATTAACAATTTTGGTTTACAGGCTTGTATTATTATTAAACCTATCCTAGTGGATGAACCTTGAAACTTTTTTATCTAGTTCTTTACCTAACCCGAGTTTAAAATTAAACTGTGTGAGAGTTGGCTCTACATGACCCAGTCAACTTGGCTAGTCCAAAAGGAACTCCGTTGACCTGTTAAAAAAGTTTAAGGATAAAATTGAGAAAAATAATAAAATTAACATAAAAAAACCTATCGTCCTAACTTCTTATCTTGTTTGGGTTTACAATTACATCATATGAGAATTATCTTGACATGATCTAATTGACTTTACAAGTCTAAAGAAAACCTTAATCATTATTAAAAAAAAATCCAATAATGAAATTGAAAGAAAAAAAAGGTTTATGAAAAAAGAAGGAGGCTGAGTTTTTTTTCTTTACAAATTAAAGGAGCTTCACTCCATTAACTTTGCAAGCTTCCCCCCCCCATATAGTTCGTTAATCATAACAATGGCATTACAATATTAACACATGGAGACTCTTATCATTTTTAAACTCTTCACATTCTTGATATGATATAAATAATTAATGATGTTTGACACAAATTATTAATGAATAGACACGTGTAATAAATGTTTTCAAAATTAATTAAAATTATTATATCTATCTATTTGTTAATTATTCATGATTTTTTTTAAGAAATATAGCATTATTTAATATAAATCTAAACTCATAGACATTCATTGCATTGGATAATTAAATACACAAATACCATGGTTTCCAATATTTTTTTCAAAGAATTTCAGCAGTTTTATGAGCAATCCATTCTTTTTTAAAATGATCAGAGCATCAATCAAGATATGTAATATGAAAATTGAAATCAAAATGAGGAAGAAAAATAAAATATACAAACTAAGAGGAAGAAAATTGAAAATTATTTTCAAAGTTAGCTAAAAATATTTAAATTATTTTTAGTAAAAACCATTATAATTTTGTCTTTCATTTTGGTAATTATTTCTTACCTTAAATTGGTATTACAGAGTGATTGCTCCTATAATAATATAAAATTTATTAAGAGGATGTTTATAGATAAGGATGATAATTTAACCAGAACTCAATTGATATTGATCTGACTCGATTTGAATGAGTGGATATTGTTTTTATAGTTATCTTATTTAATGAGTAATAAATAAGGTATATAAGTTAACATACTCCAATCATCAAAATATATATACATTTTTTTAATATAAATATCAAAGAATTATATTAAGCTGATTATCTAGTGGATGGAAATCCAGTAAAACAAAGAAAAGTGATAGCAATAGAAATACATGTACTAATTACTTCAATCTACTACACACTTTTTATTTCTTAATAGATCCATACTAGTATAAATAAAACTAAGTTTATAGGAATGAATCCAAGATGTATCATAACAAATTACATGTACTAATTACTTCAATCTAATACACCATTTATTTCTTAAGAGATCCATACAAATATTAATGAAACTAAGTTTATACGAATGAATTCATATGAAGCATTGTAAAAATATATATATATATATATTCCCAATCTGGTATAGCGATGTCAAATATGAATTTATTACTAGTATGCCAGATAACCTATATTGTTCCATAGAATAATCCTTGCCAAACCTTTTGTTGAAACTTTCCTTTAATTAGTCATTGCCACTAATAAAAAAATCATCCAATGAATGAGGTTTGCTCCATGAAAATCTCCACCAGCTAACTATTATGTTCCAGAATTCTCAAGACACTGGACAATGAATAAGGATGTGAGCTATAGTTTCTAACGTAGTAATACAAAATGAAAACATATCTTCATGCATCATGATAATATTCCTTAAAACAAAGGAAGCGAGTGCATAATCTGTTGTGCATAGCTAACCATAATAGAAATGCAGTTTTTGAAAGAAAAACACCATTTCAAATGACTATATTGTATATCTTCAAACCTAGGTAAAAGATTTTATCAAAGATAGTAGAACACAACTTGACAATGTAGTGCCCTTTACTATATAAAGTCATTTTTTTTTTCATTTTCTTTATATATATATATATATATATATATATATAAAGGTCAATGAGATTAATGTTATTCATCATACTATAAAGGTGGTCATTTCTAATATTTCTAAAGCATTGATTTCATAATAGATTTCAATGCCACCAACTATCATCCCAAAACCCTATACTATTAATAGTATTAAGTTATTAAGCTGACATTTGATATAACTAGGAATAGAGCCAAGCCATATATATACATTTGTATCATATATATATATAGAAAATTATGTTTTTTGAATTCATCATACTTTAATATTGACATAATACATATAATTTCATCATTTAATACACACACTTCAAATACACACACACACACATACACACACTATTCTTTTATTTTATATTGAATAATAAAATAATATCAAATAATAGATATCCGAAACTAAATGGATATAAAATTTATAATTAAATTTCTTATGGTAAAAACCCAATCTGCGGATATCTATGGACATCCCATGTCTTTTTTTTCTTTACATATTGTAATTAAAATATACAATTTGACTGTAAGTAACAAAAAAAGCCATTGTATTTTTAATGAGTTAATGATTCATATCATCCCTAGCTATAAGTAATTAGTTAACCATAATCAGGTTCCTTGGTCAATTTAAGTGTTTATTGAGTTGATCTATTAAATTAATTTATTTAATCTGTTTATTGTGTTAGTAATATTGATGCAATGTTTAAGTAACATACATAATCAAATGATACATATTATTTTACCTTAGTGGCCTCATTTTTTTCAATTTTTTAATTATAGAAATCATATATTGATATTAAAAAAATATTGTTCAGGTAGTTGCAGAAAAGAATTGAAGACCACTAATGACAAAAACTACGCTAGTTGGTGATAAAAAGAAAAAGAAAAAAGTTACTTCAAGAATCTATTATCTATTCAACAATTATCAAATAGGTCTATGAATAGTTGTTTCTCATTTAGATCCTAAATGTATTAATTTCTTAAATGAATTTCTTTCCTAAATTATAATAATTTTTTTAAAGAAAAAACCATAAATTTCCCACCTAAATAATCATAAATTTAAATTCATGTGAAGAAATTTGAAATATATATATATTAGCCATGCACCAATGAAAATACTGCTAAAACAATACATGAAGGTGGGACATTAGTTAATCAACAAAAATGAAAAACAAATATTTTTACCAAAAACAATAGAAAAGAAAAAAAATGAAGTTCACCCTGTAAAAATATAAAATCTACTTATAAAAGGAGTTACATATTTAAAATATCTTATGATATATTTTTTCTAAAAGGAATACTTTATCTTATTAATTACATTATATATATTGAAAATAGTATTTTATACCCGAAATGAATTGTTAGCATTGGTTTTTAAAACATATATTAGGCTTTTTAAGGATAAATTATATGTGAGATCCACTCATATTTGGGGTTAAAACATGTTAGGTTTTTTGATCCGATATGAGTACTTTTATATGAAATATTAACATGTTTTAAAATACCAATTAAAGATGAATGATAAATTGTTCTTAGAGAACCTTCAAATAAC
>Ga0307509_10008818_pt1 | contig 12745 bp, 11 predicted proteins | sample 10_EM_MG_FD_202245 | JGI IMG/M metagenome (GOLD analysis project Ga0307509, IMG submission 202245) | Populus trichocarpa ectomycorrhiza microbial communities from riparian zone in the Pacific Northwest, United States - 10_EM | ecosystem: Host-associated > Plants > Roots > Unclassified | place...
TCCAGAGGCCAAACTACCAGATGGGCCTATCTATCCCTTGTCTAAGAAGGAATTAGACGCGCTTTGGGATTATATTAGGGAAATGGAAGACCATGGAAAGATTAGAAGATCTTCCTCGCCAATAGGCGCCCCTATATTATTTGTGCCGAAGCCTGATGGGACGCTTCGGTTATGTGTTGATTACCGAGGGTTAAACAAGATTACTATCAAGAATAAGTATCCGTTGCCCTTGATGAGCGAGCTTAGGAGTAGGCTCGGTAAAGCCACTATCTTCACCAAATTGGATTTGAAGAATGGCTATTACCTTATCCGCATGGCGGAAGGTGAAGAATGGAAGACCGCTTTTAAAAGCAGATATGGTCTTTATGAATATACCGTGATGCCCTTTGGGTTATGCAACGCACCATCAACGTTCCAGAGTATGATCAACGATGTATTCCGTGACATGTTAGATGTCGGAGTCATCGCCTATATGGATGACATTCTGATCTATACGGAAACAGTTGAAGAACATGTCGCCCTGGTAAGGCGGGTCATGGAAAGGCTGAGAAAGGCACGCCTTTGCGTTAGCATTAAGAAGTCAAGCTTCCATCAACGGGAAGTAGAGTTCCTAGGGTATAAGATATCCGATAGAGGAATCTCTATGACAAGTACAAAAGTTGAAGAGATCCGGGCATGGTCAACGCCCGAGAAGGTCGTCGATGTGCAAAGCTTTATGGGCTTTGCCAATTTCTATCGTCAGTTCATAAATTGTTTTACCAAGATAGCCAAACCATTACTGGACTTGACAATGAAAGGTATCAAATGGACGTGGACTCCTTCGTGTCACGATGCTTTTGACAAATTGAAGGAGATGTTTACCACTGGTCCAATTCTGACACACTTTGATGACACTCGTCCAACAAAGTTGGAAACCGACCCTAGTGACTTTGCGTTAGGAGCCGTATTATCTCAACTAGGTGAAGATGAGAAATGGCATTCTGTAGCTTTTCATAGTAGAAAGTTCTCGCCAGCAGAGATAAATTATGACGTTCATGATAAGGAGATGGCCGCAATAGTGGCAGCCTTTAAAGAATGGGCATATATGTTGATCTCGGTTGATGATCAGATATTGGTGTATACCGATCATAAGAACTTAGAGTACTTTAATACTACAAAAACTCTAAACCGCAGACAACACCGCTGGGCAGAGTTTCTACAACCGTTCAATTTTGAGGTTATCTATAGAGAAGGACGGTTGAATGAAGAGGCTGATGCTTTGTCAAGGCGTAGGGACTACCGCCCTGAAGGGGGGAGTAATTCCGAACCTTTTACATTTTTTCACCCTGGACAGTATATTGGAGAGGAGCCTGTCATCTTGCGACCACAGGTGTTGCAGACTTGCCAAGGTTTTCGGTTGCAGACAACAATTCATGAGGCTCTTATGAAAGCAGCCGATAGCGATCAAACCTATTTAGCAACGCTAAAGGCACTCCTCAAAGGCGATAGTAAGGTCGATACAAATTTTAGTATTGAAAAGGACTTACTCCTGCATTAAAACAGGTAGTATATTCCAAAGGACGAAGGTCTAAGGCGAACGATCATGGAGGCAGTACATGATTCAAAGATTGATGGACACTTCGGAACATACAAGACCATTGGTAGGGTTAGGGCTAACTTCTATTGGCCAAAGATGGATGAAAACATTACCGAGTACATTCGTTCTTGTGATGTATGTCAACGTAATAAAGTCATCCGGCACAAGAAATTTGGACTCCTAGAACCCTTAGAAATTCCCATGAGCCCATGGACGCCAATATCCATGGACTTCATTGTCGGTTTACCAAAGTCTGACGGGTATACAAAGATATGGGTCATCGTAGACAGGTTCTCCAAGATGGCACATTTCATACCGCTAAGGACGGAAGAACACATTAAGGAATTGGCCTTGACGTTCGTGAAAGAAATCTGGCGCCTCCATGGGCTTCCTGAATCAATTGTCTCTGACCGAGATACCCAATTCACATCCAAGTTTTGGACAAGCCTGATGCAGCTATTGCAAGTAAAGCTAAACCTCTCTACCGCATTCCACCCAGAAAGTGATGGGCAAACTGAAAGGGTTAGTCAGACACTAGAACAATATTTAAGAAGTTATTGTTCATATCAACAAGACGCATGGGTATCGCTGTTGCCCTTCGCGGAACATGCGTATAATACTTCAATGTCGAAATCCACAAAGGCTAGTCCCTTTGAAATAAATTATGGATTCTCGCCACAGACTCAGTGGTCGGGGATAGTGTCAGATAACAAAGGAATCCACCCAGACAGCGAGCTTGTTGTGATGGATTGCGAGGGCATGTGGCAGGAGATCCAAGAGACAATAAAGCAGGCACAGGAAAGACAGCGGAAATGGCATGATCAAAAGAGAGAGCCAGCTCCGGAATATGTTACGTTAGAAGATGTCTCACAGGGCAGAGCTCAGAAAGCGGACAGGGTTATGCTAAACCGCAAGAATCTCCGTACAAAAAGGCCTATGCAAAAACTAGCCCATAAGATGTTTGCACCCTTTGTTGTCAAACGCAAGGTGGGGTCTAGGGCCTATGAGGTTGAACTGCCGGAGAGATGGGACCTCCATCCTGTATTCCATGTTAGTCTGTTGGAACCCTATCGTGAGGATCCTGTGGGCATGCCTCAAAAGATAATACCAACACCTGACATAGTAGAAAATGAGCCTAGCTATGTTGTTGCGGAAGTTGTTGATAGCTGATGGTAGGGGAATCCTAAGTCAAAATTTCCACACCGCTTTGTGCAATACATGGTTGCTTGGGAAGGGTATGGTCCAAAAGAGAATTCTTGGGAATAGTTCGAAATCTTAGAAGATAACGCAATGCAAGCATTACAACAGTTCCATGAGAGGTATCCGTCTAAATCAAAAGATCATAGGGTTATAGACAATTCAAACTGTGGAACTAAGAGACGATGTTGACGATCTGAGGACAGACCCAGAGAAGAGGGGAGTAGTGTAACGACCCTATGATAGGTAGCTACAATCACTATCACCTTAGCCCAAATGGTATACCAAGAGGTAACCAGAGGTGGTATGGTCTCGTATACTTTATACAAATAGCTGGTACACCTAGGATAAGGCCTAAGGAATTGTTGAGTAATCTTGAGGTGCTCTACTAGGCAGGGTAACCTTTCGGGAGAACATTTGCATAAGGTCAAGAAAATTATGGGAATGTTACACGGACCTCCGAGACAACTTCTGTGGTCGCCTAGAGGACTTGCTGAGCGGTTAAAGGCATAAGAGGGCAAAGTTACCCTACCTTGGGAATCTGGTCATTATGCCCATGGGTCCCAGTTACCCTACTGAGGAACCCAAGTTACCCTACCTTCACCGGCAAAGTCATCCAGGAACTTAGAGGTCGATTGCCTCACATTCAGTGGGCTCTTAGAGGTTCTTGGGCGCACCCGCATCTGTGCCGGGAGACCCTACGCCTGTGTAAGGGTGGCCCGAACATACTATTGAACTTAGGCGGGTTTAGCTAACACCCCCCTCTGGCCCCAGCGTTTGGACGGCGCCTGATAGGCAGGCGGCTGTGTAGTTGCTCGTTTGCTAGTAAAAAGAGGTCATTGGAGCAGCTGCCGTAACACCGTATAAGTCGTCGCCGTCCGTCTGACTGAATGTCGTTCGCAGGATATATAAGGGGAGTATGGGTATCCGCCAAAATGGGGGTTGCTCATATATGGTCTCTCAGGCATCTAGGAATCTATTCTGGCCTACGGGTTGTAGGGTAGTCTGCCTAGTGGTGCTCAGGTAGTCTTAGAAGGCCAGGGTGCTTCCGGACAAATACCTCCGTAACCAGCCCGGACCTTCTCCCCTTGATTTGTAGCATTACTATGGGTTGTTATTGGACTCTAGAGGTATGAGTCTTATCACGGTAGAGTATGTCCCGAGAGGCTGGCTATGGGTAGCGCCCACTTAGCCAACCATCGGCTACATGTCACCGGGGGAGCTTGCAATCAAATTATCACCTTGAATAGTCGCGTAGATTAAATGATGGACTGCCTAGCTTGTATAGATGAAATTGCCACTGGGCCAGTGAGTCCACCACCTAGGTATTGATTCCGGTTGTTGTCATAACAGTTAGCCACTGGTATGACTACGATAGGAAGAGTTTTTCACCTGCGGTTGTATTGGAGATGCATTGCAGAAACTCATATCCTATTGACGGAGTTAAGTGTACCCGACTTGGTCCGACACTTCCGGCAGGATAAATCCTGATGGAGGGTACACTTCGGACAGACCCTGTGCAGGACAGGGTGCTCGCACAAAGGTCGGAAGTATGGTGAATGTCAAAGGCTTAAATCTGATATCTACTTAAGTTTAAGCGTTTGGCATTCTACTTCGACAACCAACTTTTCCTCGAGAGATCTAAATTGAGTGAAGCTTCGAGCTTAACTATATTAAGTTTTACAGTTGATTCTTCTGAATTATTTTACCTCATCTTTATCTTCTACTTTGAGTGTTGGGTGTGGTCGCAACCTTAGAGTTCACCTCTCTATAGGGTGCCTCCGTTACAGTGTATGAGGGGGACGGCCGCATTTGCCAAAGCTGTGATGGCGTTGTGTCGGTATATTGGGTTCTTGGCCTTGTCCGGGGAGGAGCGCCAGTTGCGGTTGAAGAAAAGATTGGGTTGGGAGGTAACCTTCCCACGTGCTAACAAGGGTGCGCGGTGGGGCAACAAGGTGGGAACTGATTTAGGGAGGCGTGCCGTGGCAGGGTTTATCTCCAGGGGGTAGCAGATGAGCCTCAGGCCAGCAAGGCGTGGCTGGTGGCGTATAAGAGCAGGTAGTGGGGGGAGACAAGCTTCTCTGTGCAAACATGTTGTATTGGTGGTGGAAAAACAGTTTGTGATCTACCTACAAACCCGATGCCAGAAAACGGACATTTGGTTCATGATAGACAGGGGAGGGTTCCAGACAGCAGACCCATATACGAGAATCTGAGCAAGTAGCGAACGTGCCAAAGACTGACAAAGGTAGGGTGGAAGGCCCATCCCGGGGGGAGAGGCGGCGAATCGTGGCCAGGGCGGCATTTGCAACGGTGTCCCTCCTGAGGAAGTGGGATCTTGGATCAAAGGAGGGGGTGAAGATAAGGCCCAGCCACTTCAGGCGGGACTGTCGATAGAAGAGCTAATCCTCCAGCTGCACCGGAAAGGAGCACGGCAGCTCATTGCTCCTGGTAGTCCTGCAGTGGATTAGCTCGGCTTTCGGAACAGAGAAGGAGATGTTGATTGGGGAGGCCTTTCTCTTAAGCGCTGAGAAGGATTTCTGAAGGAGGCGAACGTTGGTTCTGTAGGAAGGCGAGGCTACGGTGACTGCAAAGTCGTTGATGTAGGAGATAACAAGTAACCTGGGGATTTCCAGGTGGAGGGAGGAGACGTATATGACGAACAGAAGGGGGGAGATGGGAGATCCTTGAGGGACCCCGACCAAAACAGGAGCGAAAAGGCGAGGTTACCCTTGGAACATCAGGCGGCAGGTGCGGTCCCTGAGGCAAGAGCCGACCCACTGGACCAGGTATGGGCTGACTGCTTTCCTGCGGAGGAGAGAGAGGAGTGAGGGAGACTCCACGTTATCAAAGCCCCCCTTCACATCGAGGAAGAGAGTGGAGACTTTGTAGTGGAGCCGGTGGAAGGACTCAACATTGTGTTGTAGGATGAGGGCGGCATCGGCGGTAGATCTTCCAGGGAGTGACCCGCACTGAAGGGGTTGGATGAGGGAGCATATCGTTGCTTGGGCTGAAAGGCGGGAAGCTACCACTCTCTCAAGGATTTTGGAGACCGTTCGAAGGAGGACGACGACCCTGAAGGAGGAGGGCGAGTCGTATGAGGGTTTCCCCGGCTAGTCGATGACAATACCAAGCGCTGTCTTGAGGGAGGGAGGGTGAAATCCATGAGCTAGCAGGGGGTCCAGGAGGGAAGGGAGAAGGGAGGGTTTGAGGCGGTGTACAGACTTCCACACAGAGTACAGGATATGGTCGGGGCCAGGGGCGGAGGTGTTCGAGGATTTGGAGAGGGCCCTGGATATCTCTTCAGAGGTGAGGGGGGTATAGTCCTCATAACGCGCAAGGCGGAGGAGAGGGCGAGGTGGGGGTTTGGACGGAAAAATGTGTTTAAAAAGGGTTTTCCCCACCTCGGCCGGGTCGGAGGCCCCTGGCAAGTCCGGGACCCTTTGTGGTGGGCGACCAAATGCGAATCTCTTGGCCGTCCAGAGGGAGTGTGGGGTGGCCGAGGACAAGAAGTCCGCCCCGTGTGTTTTTTTGGCCGAGGCGATGGCCTTAAAATGTCTTCTCCCCGAGCTCTTCACAATGCTCCAGTTGAGGGGGAACAGGTCGAGGCGGGATATCCTTGCAAACTTGTGATATTCCCTTCTCAAAGACGATAGGCCAGGGGACTACCATGGCTTCGAGTGGGGGCATGGCCGCTTGCTTGGGGCATGGGAGGTCAGGAGGGAGGTAAGATAGGCCGAGGAGATGTCGAACTACCTACTCAGGGAGTTGGGCGTGGGCCTTGCTGGGTAGGGTAATGTGGTGAAGGAATTCAGCGCTTCTCCTACTGCATCTAGGTCAAGGAGGGCCCAGTGTGGAGTAGGGGGGGGCAGCATGATGGCGGGCGGTTTCAGTGTTATCACACACGGGACATGGTCCGAACCAGTGGAGGGGAGGGGGGTGTCCCATGAGGAGACGAGGGGGGAGAGAGCGGTATTTGCGAAGGCCAGGTCCAAAACAGAGGGTCACGAAATGGTGTCAAAGAGGAACCGAGTATAAACCCTGGGGGTGTTGAGAAGGTGGTACGGGACGTCGAAAGCGACATCAAGGTAGCGTGCAGAAATGGTGAATTCCCTCTCAGAGTGGGAGTGGCAGGGATCCGCCAAGGGGTGATGGAGGTTGAAGTCTCCTAAAACAAGGTCAGGGTAAGAAAGAAAAGAAAAGAGCCGTTAAGGTCGTATGGAGTGGTAAGGAGGACAGTTTGTATGAAGAAGGTATACCGAGATGACCCTGAGCGAGCGGTGGGGGGATCCAAACAGACCTTCCGGAGAAAAAACATCCACTGAAAGCATCTCTGAGGAGTCGTAAAAGACAGTTGAGCAGGACAAGTGTTGATTCAAAGTTTGAGAAACAGAAATGGCTACCCGTGGGCGGCCAGGAGGGAGGGAGGCGAAGGACAGGAATCACGGAAATGTTGGGAGAACTGATCATCTGGAGGGGGGGTCTTGAATAGCAACAAGGAAAGGAGGGTGAGGCAGAATGGTAAAGCTGTGAAAAAGTGAGAGAAAAACATCCCAGCTCCTAAGGCAGTTATGTTGAACAATTGGAAAGGACGGGAAGATGGCCTTGCTGTCGGTGTATCGAGTGAAAAAATTCTCCACTATTTGGGTAGAGCCCTCAGAGGAGTTGGAGTCAAGAGATTCATCACCGCTCTCTCTTGGGGCGAGATCGGTGATGGTGCGGTGGGCCCTTTGCCTAGGTGGAGGAGCATCACGGGGGAGTACAGGGGCACTCGGGGTGTGAGGAGGGGCACCTGGTGCTGAAGGAAGGACCGTCAAAGGGCCAGCCTGGTCTTTACCGAGATCCATGCTGTCCTGCGTCTGTCGCGATAGCACCTTTGGTGCCTCTGGGGAGGCTTTTGGGCAGGAGGGACAATCCCTGCTGCACGCAGAGTGCTCTTCTTGGCAGTTAGGACAGCACACCACCGAGGACGGGCAGCAGGCGAGGATTGGTTGGAGATTGCCACCCTTAGGGGTGGAAGGGTTAGGGCAGCGATGCCCCGCTTTTGTATGGGTGAGCGAGCAGAACGGACAGAGGGGCAGCGAGCTGGGACAGCGGTTAGAGATGTGGCCGAACTTCCAGCATTTCTTACACTGGGAGTTTTTAGAGGAGGAAAACATTTGTTTGACTCTCCAGTTTCGGGGGAGGGGATTGATGGAGGGGAGGATGGCGTAAGTGTTGGGCGAGGCCACTGTAACAACCACGGAGGTGGCCCTCTTTTGTTCACGAGATTCCGGGTCCGGGTTAAGGTAACGCGCTGAGAGAATGGAGACTCCCCTGGCATTGCGGATGGACTCATGAAGAGAGGGGAAGAGTTAGTCATCGTCTGAGGGGAGAAAGGTGAGAGGGATGGAGTGAATCAGAAGTTGTGTTTTGGTTGGAGCGGGTTTGAGAAGATCCCAAGGGGGGTTGCCCACCGGGGGGGGCTTGTTCAACCTCGTAGTAAGGGGGGCGAAATAGGGGGTGTAAGCGGAGGCGGGGGTGTGAAGGTCGGTGCCAAGCAATGACACTGAGCCATTGTCGTTGACCGTGCAAGTGAACGAAAGGGGAAGGGAGCAGTTGGCCTCTCTGAGAACAGAGGCAGCGATGTCAGGGAAATGGGCTGCTATTTTGAGTGCCTCTGGGTGGGGTTCGAAGGTGGTTCTGGAGGCGAAGAATCTGCGGACAGCTTGGGGGAGAGGAGGGGGAGGTTTCGTAAAAACCACTCCTGACGCAAGTGCAACGGAGGAAGCCGAGACAGGAGCTGTCACCTCACGACCCTTCTTTCCTTTAACAGGGAGTGCAGCAGCTTGGGCATAGGTGGGGGTAGCCTTGAAGGTGATGGTAGTGGGGGGTTGCCAGTCGGGGTCCAGATGACAGGGGGTCCAAGCGGGACCAGGGGGGTACTTCCCTTTGGCGAGTTCCTCAGCTTCCCAGGTGTGGGGGTATTTCTTGGCAAACGCCGGAGGGTTGCCATATAGTGTGAGGGGAGAATAGACATGTCGCATCTCAGGAGATCCGGGTCAGCTGAAGGGGAGGGCCAGACCGTGTTAGGTGGTGGTGGGGGTGGAGCCGGAGGAGCTCTTTCTTTCCCTTTCTCTTGGCAAGTGGGGTTGGTGTTGCTGGAGGGGGCTGGACGAGACCCACTAGGGGGGTGTGTGGCCTATTGTGGGACATTAGGACCTTGGGTGGGAAAAGAGGCCTGAGTGGCTGATGGGAGACGGGAGGCAATGTCACGAAGGGATGCCTGGAGAGGGGCGAGGTTTAGGGGTTGTGGCGAGAGGTCCAGGTTGGCAACCTGAGAAGACAGGTCGTGCATTTCGGTCGAGAGGTTCTCGAGAGCAGTTGCGATGTGCATGCTTGTAACGACCCTACGATAGGTAGCTACAATCACTATCACCTTAGCCCAAATGGTATACCAAGAGGTAACCAGAGGTGATATGGTCTCGTATACTTTATACAAATAGCTGGTAAACCTAGGATAAGGCCTAGGGAATAGTTGAGTAACCTTGAGGTTCTCGACTAGGCAGGGTAACCTTTCAGGAGAACATTCGCATAAGATCAAGAGAATTATGGGAATGTTACACGGACCTCGGACACGACTTCTGTGGTCGCCTGGAGGACTTCATGAGCAGTTAAAGGCATAAGAGGGCAAAGTTACCCTACCTTGGGAATCTGGTCATTATGCCCATGGGTCCCAGTTACCCTACTGAGGAACTCAAGTTACCCTACCTTCACCGGCAAAGTCATCCTAGAACTTAGAGGTCGATTGCCTCACATTCTATGGGCTCTTAGATGTTCTTGGGCGCACACGCATCTGCCCGGGGAGGCCCCACGCCTCTATAAGGGTGGCCCGAACATGCTATTGAACTTGGGCGGGTTGTGCTAACACCCCCCTCTGGCCCCAGCGTTGGGACGGCGCGTCATAGGCAGACGGCTGTGTAGTTGCTCGTTTGCTAGTTAAAAGAGGTCATTGGAGCAGCTGCCGTAACAGCATATAAGTCGTTGCCGTCCGTCCGACTGAATGTCGTTCGCAGGATATATAAGGGGAGTATGGGTAACAGCCAAAATGGAGGTCGCTCATATATGGTCTCTCGGGCATCTAGGAGTCTATTCTAGCCCACGGGTTGTAGGGTAGTCTTCCTAGTGGTGCTCAGGGAGTCTCAGAAGGCCAGGGTGCTTTCGAGACAAATACCTCAGTAACCAGCCCGGACCTTCTCCCCTTGATTTGTAGTATTACTATGGGTTGTTATTGGACTCTAGAGGTATAAGTCTTATCACGGTAGAGTATGTCCTGAGAGGCTGGCTATAGGTAGCGCCCACTTAGCCAACCATCGGCGACATCTCACTGGGGAAGCTTGTATGTCAAATTATCACATTGAATAGTTAGTCGCGTAGATTAAATGATGGACTGCATATCTTGTATAGACGAAATTGCCACTGGGCCAGTGAGTCCAGCACCTAGGTATTGATTCCGGTTGTTGTCATAACAGTTAGCCACTGGTATGACTACGATAGGAAGAGTTTTTCACCTGCGGTTGTATTGGAGATGCATTGCAGAAACTCATATCCTATTGACGGAGTCAAGTGTACCCAAGTTGATCCGACACTTCCCGCCGGATAAATCCTGGTGGAGGGTAGACTTCGGACAGACCCTGAGCAGGACAGGGTGCTCGCACAAAGGTCAGAAGTAGTGGTGAATGTCAAAGGCTTAAATCTGATATCTACTTAAGTTTAAGCGTTTGGCATTCTACTTCGACAACCAACTTTTCCTTGAGAGAACTAAATTGAGTGAAGCTTCGAGCTTAACTATATTAAGTTTTACCGTTGATTCTTCTGAATTATTTTACCTCATCTTTATCTTCTACTTTGAGTGTTTGGTGCGGTCGCAACCTTAGAGTTCACCTCTCTATAGGGTGCCCCCGTTACAGTATATAGTTAAGCGCACTCGCTTAACTCTCTTCTGAGAATTGTTGTTTTTAGCCTACAGTTTGGACATTGTTTGATTACGAGTCACTTGTCTGGTACAAGAAGCATCGGGTGGAAAGAACAATGTCTTCAACTATGGCTGTGTCCCGCTTTCATTCTCGTCCTGAGCGCATGACTGGTATTGAACGAGAAATATCTCGAACCGGTGCAAGAGCAGACCTCAAGAGATTAGGTTGGCGGCCAATCCAGCAGCTCCTGACATATGACATTGAGAATGACCCTACCTTTGAGGGGGAAATACCTCATACGGGAAGAGAGATGGAGATTGAAGACCCTTGCGCCTTCCTCCAAAGTTTCACTCATGACCCATCCGTAGGACGGAGAATAACCCAGAATAGACAACGGAAGATGACTTTCGCTGATTTCACAAAAGATCTCGTTGAACCATACATTCTTGAGGAAATCACGCGGCAGATGCAAGATGCACAAAGCCATCTCCTCAATCTTGCTGAAGAGCATCAGCATGCATTTGAAACCGAGATCATGGAAAACGCGAATCGTTGGATGGAATACCAGCGAAAGAACTTCCGCAAGCTAGCTATGTCCGATCAGATCATCCGGAACAGGGTAGAAGCCTTGGAGTCGGCTGCTGCCCAGGGGTATTCCATTGATGCTGAGAATGACGTCGTTATGAACGCTGCCCCTGCCCTTTCTTTGGCAATAGAACCCCCTCCTCCTTACGCTGCTGAAGTCGCAGCCTGCATGATAAATGAAAAATATCAACCTTGGTTGAATGAGGTGGGTAGACAATTGGTCGCACAGCAAGAGCAGCTTGCGCCATTGCAAAAGCAGGTGGCCGAAGCACATGAACGTTAAAGCCCTCTCGAAGTGGCCTTCAGTGAGGTTGTCCGATCACGGGGAACAACTCCTTCGGTCAAAAACCTCCGGCCCTTGTCACGTCCTATCGGGGTTACCAAATCTAGCTCTATTTCATCGGGGAGATCATCTAGACAGAACTCTCCTCAGCCGCCACCTCCGGAGGCTCTCCCTGCAACACCTTCCCCTTTACCACGATCGTCGACGGTACCTGCCCCTCAGGCAGTGGAACAAAATACGCCGGCGATTCGTTTCGAACGAGAACGACCCTTTGCAGTAGCAGGGCAAACCCCTCTACCTACCACTCCACAATTCCCAGGTGCCTTTGTTTCAGCAATAGCACCACCTGCACGAGCAAAACCTTCGCGTAATGTTGGACCTTCAGGTTTTACCCGAAGGTCAGAAGCGCTAGCGCCTACGGGTGTTTGTTCTCCTAACTGTAGGGTTGTGGCCGAAGGAAGCGATATTCGTTATGAGCATAGGTTTCCATGTCTCCAGAGTGACTTTGAGGCCATCAATATTTGGTCGAGACCTAGTAACGACGCTCCTCAGCCAAAGTCAAAACAGAACCGATGTGGGTACTGTGAGAGTGTAAGGCACACTAGGCATAGTGACTGCCCTGATTTTTTAAGAGAGTCTGCGGTTAACACTCGTGGCGCTAGCCAACAACCTCCTCCCCCACCATCTAACCCATTACCTGAGAGAATGTACGAAGACGTGCCGGGCGAAGATGGTTTTAGTGGATATGATTCCCCTAGGGGAGGCGCCAGCGGCAAAGCTTATGGCAGTGGAGGAAATCTTCCTCCCCGTGGTGGAAACGCTTGAGGCCGTGGAGATCCGGGTGATTCCGACTCCTCGTCAGATGGAGCTTCTGACTCCTCCCTTCCCGACCCGTGGAAATTCCTAGGAAGACGCAAGTCACACTGGAATGATGCGAGGAAGGAAAAGTATGACAGCCAGTATCATGAGCTTGCTGAGTATCTTCGGAAACAACGCAAGGGTAAGAAGTCCGCGCATCGACTGAAGAAACCTGAGAAATTAGGTGTCGATCCGTTCAAAGGTGACTCTACCGATACTCAACGCTTCATACAGGATTGCGAAATCAAACTGGACTACTTTAGAGAATCCCTCCGCAAGGACTGGGATAAA
>Ga0307509_10008819_pt1 | contig 12745 bp, 10 predicted proteins | sample 10_EM_MG_FD_202245 | JGI IMG/M metagenome (GOLD analysis project Ga0307509, IMG submission 202245) | Populus trichocarpa ectomycorrhiza microbial communities from riparian zone in the Pacific Northwest, United States - 10_EM | ecosystem: Host-associated > Plants > Roots > Unclassified | place...
TTTACTGCTTTTGAAAAATAAATTTTGGTGAATTAAGAATAAAAAGATCGATTGAGTAAGGTGGAAACAAAGACCACTCATTAAGAATAAAAGAGACATTCATCAAGCCACTATCCAACCTCAACTCTCAACAGATAATTGTGTTTCCTTATTAATACAACAAATTGCTTACACATAAGATACATAAAGAAGGCCTTCTTTTGCTTCAGGATGGAAGAAACTTAAGAAGAGTACATTGTTTCCTCATTATTTATGGCAAAGGTACATAATTAAAAACTCAAACACAACACACAATGAAGCCTGACTTGAACTAGCGCTAATAGTGACACCAGCACTAAAATTACAGGCCTCGTTTATTTTAAATTTGAAAACAGTACTGATCTTATGGGCAGGTTACGATATCTTGGACAACGTTGCCTTGGACATCAGCAACGTTCTACTTGATGTATTATCAAGCAGACATGTGGGCTACGCGAGCTCTCCGTATGTCGACCAATCGGCTTGCAAGACTGCAAAACATCAAAGCGAGGTTGCAATAATTAAGACCAACAAGAAGTTAGCTTGCTGCCGTGCTCATTGAACAACCAAGGAAAACACGATTAGATAATTCATAAAAGGTCTAGTTCTTACGCTTCAAGTTTGGCATCATTTTGCTCTGCTAAATGCTGACCGATCTTCTTGAGATTCTCCAGATTTGGTTTGCTTGAATTGTCCATCATGGTTTCACTGGGTTTTAGCTCAACCTAATTGTAGCATGAAATGGCAACGCATCATTAACAATGAAATGCTAGCTTCGTTAATTTTACCACGACCAAATAAATAACTAACTCGTTGCCAAAAATTCAAAATCTTTATATTTTAAACTGGTTTACCTGGAGCCGAGTATAGTTGTGCTCTAATCCACTGTATTGAAAGACGTTAGACATATGCATCTCAGTCATTTCATCCGCTGCAGTCATCAAGATATCCAGCAACGGGCAGGAATGGTCATCCTGCCAAAGCCAATCAGCAATTCCCCATTCGCCGTGTCCAACCTCTAGCCTGCCACTTGCATCTGGTGCTCCAGTTCCAAGGGAGAGAATAACAATTTTGTGAAAATCTGTCTTTTGTTCTTTCATCGCCTCACACACAGCTAGGAAAGACTGATAAGATTATGACAAGAGAGATATGGCATTAAAAAAAACAAAGGCTATAAATGCAATATAGAACTACAAAAAGGTGTGACATGATTGCCAGATTGCAGTATAATTTCTACAAATGATAGTGTTTTCTTTTTCCTGGCGGTGCTAACTTATCATTTTCCTAGTATAAATGTTGTTATATCAAAATAAACAGTAACTTACAGGATTATTGGCTGCAACGCCGCCATCAACTAGGTTGAAAGGCTTGCTGGTTTTGAAATAATAAGGGGGAAAGTAATACGGAGCTGCAGAGGTGGCCCTACAAACGTCTGCCAGTGGAGCATCCATTGACCTGTCACGCTTGGCCTACAATACAAGTGAATATCAAGATGAGATCGATATGTTACAGCATCAAGTAAAATTAATTAATGTTGGAATATATAAGTGTGTGTGTGTGTGTGTGTGTATATATAGGAAAATATTAGAAAATATGCATGTGTAAGAATAATGACCTTCAAGGTGGAAAAGATGGTAGGCCCAAAATGCTTGATATCGAAGGCGGGGATTATCACACTCGTTAGAGTCTCACTGATAGCTAGTTTCTCTCCCAAAAGTCCCTTAATCGTATCTTGCAGATTCTTACCGTCATATTTTGGTTGTAGAAAACTCTTATTAAGAGGATCTACATAACCCTTCAACCCAGGAAAGAACCTGGTGATCAAATTAATAATAAACCGCAATATATTTGCTGGAGTATTAATGACTCTGGTGTACCTGTTTAAAAGACAGATCCTGTCAGTGATATTAATTTATGCAAATGTCGTTATTAATTCAGCTGAAAAGGAAGAGTTTTGTTCTAAGAATATGGTTTAAATTATCAAACAAGTTCAATCCGTTGAACTTGTTTTACCTACGTTGTCAAAAATTGCTTCCTTGCTCCATCAGGATCCGAGATTCTGAAATCCCCTTCGGTAAACAGAAGTTGGTTTGTTTCATGTGCTTTGAGAAGGGATTTTCCTTCTTCATTAGGAAAGATAATTGGACTCTTGTCTTGATAAAACTTAGCAATATCTTTCGCAGCAAACAAAGGTCGTTTTTCAACATTTGGAGCAGTAAGCATAGCTGTCATAAGGCCTCCTGTGCTTGTCCCAGCAATGAAGTCAAAATAATCTGCAATTCTTGCGTCCTTGTTGCCATCAAATTTCTATATATACAAGAAAAATGAAACGAGGATGAATATATATATAGCTCTAGTGTGTAAAAGTTTAATGAAGGAAAATATGAGCAAGCATGTTGAGAGAACAAATTAACCTGGAGCTTTGATTCAAGAACACTTAGGACTTCACTAGGAATGATGCCTCGCACTCCTCCACCATCAATGCTAAGGATTGTGGTTAAGTCTCCCTGATGCTCTGGTTCACAAGAACTTCCATTCCCTAAAATTTTAACAAGGATCATAACAAGAACAATTAATATATATTAACCAATAGTAATGGTGCCAAATTAATCTTTAATTCTATGCAATTCAATTCATAAGACTGCAACAAAATATCATGTTATTGGAACCGATGAAAATGCTAGCATGGGCATGTGTCTAATTAAGGGCTCACCCATGTTGTGAAAGCTAAAATATTAGAACCCTTTGCTTAGCGACTATGTTTTGCTCAACTACCACTTGAGGAACTAGGATCGGCTCGACTCCCCTTTTATAGCAAAATTTTGGGTGATGATGCACCAATGTGAACGAGAAAAAAAGGTTATACTTAAAGTCGCTGTACTCTTGATTGCCTTTGGGCCCAACTCCAACCCAATGACAAGAGAAACGTGGGTTGTTTATGTGGATGAGAGGAAACAGCATGTCATTCGCAAAGTTGGCATTCTTGAATGGACAGGTAAGCAAATGAATCGGATTATTTGGAATATTTATACATATTGACTAAAAAGTAATCTAATCAAATAGTTTCACGAATTTATTGGATAATTTTGTTAATTTGTTTTAAATTAGGTTCGGTTTGATATTGGTTGTAAACTTTGAAACTATAAAATTCAGCCTGAACCAAACTAAATCGATCAAGAACATTAAAGCATGAGAAAACAGCTCATCTAAAAATCATTAATATTACCTAAAGTTTAGCATTAGAAAATAGTGGTGTTCTGATGTGGTTTTTGGATCAGGTTAATATCTATAAAACCTTAAATTCTTATTGAAAGTTTATGAGTTCATGATTAATAGCCTATAATACTCTATCCATAATCTTTGCTTATAATAAATTGTTATTCTACCTCATCATGGCAACATTTGATTTTTAAAATCATATATATATATATATGCAAATATTGTTTTGGTCTTTATTTGGTAAGTATGTCTCTCTCTCAATGAATTAGAAGCTTGTTTAGAATTTTTTGTGTGCTAGGATATACATTACCTCTTATCATTATGAGATAACCTCAAGTCATATCCCAAAACACCCTACAGCAAGTGACTCAACCTTTTAACCATAACCAACGTTTTTTATATCAAAACACCCGACCTGTTTACTAGAAGAAACAACGAACCACAAGCCGCTACTAAAAAACCTATACCAACACCTAGTCAAACCAAACAAAGCCAATTCTTATATAGCTTTTAGACATAATAGCCGTTTCCATTCCTGCCTTGCAACAAAACACGGGAATAAAAATGAATTAATACTCAAAAAACTATAAAAATTGAGAATTTCTCAATACACTTATGAAGGTCACACATGAAAGTTGAGACAATTTGTTTGGAAAAAGACTTGGCGTACTTAATTGTCAAAGAACCATCTCAACCCAATAGCTTAAGCTGCTAGGTAAGATCACAGGATATGATTTATATTATTCTCTAACACACTCCCTCAAGTGAAAGCCCTTTGGGCTTGAAACTTGCACAGGCCCACATTACCTTTGTGCTTACTTTTTATCAAATAAATGGGGATGGTAAGATTCGAACTCAAGACCACTTAGTCATCAAGGCTCTGATACCATGTCAAAGAACTATCTCAACCCAATAGCTTAAGCTGTTAGCGGTAAGGTCTCAGAATATGATTTATATTATTCTCTAACATGAACAATATGGTCGGGCATCAAGACACGAACCTCTCCCAAGAAAGTTCGTTGCATTCACAAGGGCTCAAACACGAGACCTCTTGCTTAAGTAACCAGAGCCCCTTCCACTCAAACCAACCTTCATTGGTATACAATCAAACATACGCATATAAAAAATCAAAGCCAAGCACTGTTCATTTACTTACCGAAGTAAAAAATTTTATATGCAATCGCACCCAGGTATCGCGGCAAAATTAGAAAAAGAAATGGAAAATAAATAATGAATAAGGAGTCCCTACCTTGTTTATGATTACGAGTAAAAGTTGGGATGTGAGTGGACCGCTGGAAGATTTATGGACATAAGACAAATTAATAAATACCATCCCCATGGGATTGTTGACTTCTTGTCCACTCTTTGAGAAAGGACCGGCTCTTGTCCGTCCTATATAACAAATGTAAGGGTGATTTGTAAATGTGAACAGACGGAAATATTCCTCAAGCAGCAAAATTAGGTAGTTCCATGCAATTCTCGTGTATGAGAGGGGATGAGAATGGACCACAACAAGATTTTAATTACATGTTTCAAATTAACAATTTTGAATAATAATTTTTTATTTTTTAAAATTTATTTTGATATTAATACATCAAAATAGTCTAAAAACATAAAATATAATAATAATTAGAAATAATGTTTTTAAAAAAATATATAATGCCACCGCAAAAAAACAAACACGCTCTTCGTCTATAGTTGTTCTAGTAAACTTTTTATGCATTTATATGAAACGGGAAATGAAGTTGAATATTGTTCTTTGCTAAAATTATGGGACTCAAGTGTAATTAGTAATATCTTAATATTAATTACTCCTTTAAATTTACTTTTAAAAAAATAAATACAAATATAAGATATAAATTCTAGATAGAGATATTTTTATTATATATTCATGACCCATGAATTTAACTGTCACTATATATGTATTTATCTGTTTTTTTAAAGTACATTCTAGAAAACAAGTAATATAACATAACTATTTCCTGTGCAATATAAAATTTTTCCTTCTTTGATCCTTGGCTTTAGTGATGCTTGTTTCCGTAACCATTCTTTTGGTAAAAGGGGTAAAAAAGGGCCAAAGCTATAATTTCAAGAGGATAGCACAATCCGTAAAGAGGAACAGGAACAGACTAGGAGAAGGTTAAGAACATAAAAAAATCTACATCTTCCCTCGAAGCTCCCAAATTAGCTAAAAGATCAGCTGCACTATGCTCTTCTTTTAGCATATGCTGCACAACACACGACCGGTCTCTCTAAACCAACATCTTAATGTCTTTTCTTAATTTTTAATAATCATCGAGAATATACTGAAAAGGCGATTAAATATTATTGATGAACAGATTTATTAATATCTTAATGTCCTTGATGAATAGAAAACAAAGATGAGCAGGTTTAACATGATCACTAATAATCATGACCCAGCTCCAATCCAATGACAAGAGATAAGGTGGGTTAATTGCTTCAGGGGACGAGAGTAAACAAAATGTCATTCGCTTAGTTGGCATTCTTGAATGGACGGATGAATAAATTGACTAGAAATTAATTGAATCAAGTTCTTTACCATGAGATTGTTGACTTCTTTACCATTTAAGAGAAAGGACCACCTCTTCTCCCTCCTGTATAGCTAAAGTAAGTGTGATTTGTAAATGTTAAGAGAAGCAAAATCTTTGGTGAACTTTTCATGCATTTATATGAAGCCGGAAATGTAGTTGAAAATTGAAGTTATGTTTTTCGCTTAGCTTCTTTTAGTGAAACAGGTTCGTGTATTCGTGATCCTTGTTTTCTTACCCATTATCTTGGTAAAAATGATAAGAAAAGGAAAGGCTAAAACTAAAATTTCAAGAAGATAGCTCAAGCATAATCTCTAGCAAGGAAGGGAAACAGAAGAGAAGAAGGATAAGACAATATAAATTATTTTGACTTGTACGACTAAGTTATCATCATCTATTATTTGTCTTGCTCTAGTAGGAGGTATTATTTTTTGGTTGAACACCATGAATTCAAGGTTCACTTATACATATATGGATCTTGATAGAGGATCAGAAAGCATTATTTTTTTGTCAAATTAATTTTGTTCTGTGTAAGTCTTTACTATTTATGCAGCTTTATCTACTCTTATAATTAAGAACTTCTCTGTTTTCTAGTTTGTCAGTTTCTTGATGGCACTAACCCTTTAATATATCATCTCTATTATATATATATAAAAAAAAAAAACTAATAGCAGAACCCATTCAGTGGGTCATGAAATATTGGTGAAGTGTGGATATGATTTTATGGTATTTCCCTATACTAAACGAATAAAAAAAATATTACAACACAAATAGTATTTACTATAGTAATTTTATACGAATTAATATGAAACAACTAGACCTCTGCCAAGTTTTTTTAAAAAAAAAAACGAGACGGATTTTATTAATTGAAGAAATATAACCACATAGATGCTGACTAACAAGATGAAGTACAAGGCAAGAAGGTATAGAAAATTACAGACACTGAGGCTAAAAATTCGATAATTTCTTGGTAGGGTTGGTCCATAATCTAATACCTTTTGATCCTCAAGTCAAATCAAGCCTTGTATATGTGAAATTTCCTTCTATCTTGTGAATCCAGACTGAAATTCTATGCGCTAACAATTGAAAGAGATATGGCCATTCCAGTTGCACGCTATTGAACACTAAATTATTCCTTGTCAACCAAATAATCCACAAAGTTGCAAAGAAAACTAACTTCCATGCTTTGACTTGGAATTTACTTGAGCAGTAGCATAACCATTTATTGTAAAAATCTTCAAGAGATTCGAGAAAACTAGTTGAAATTCCCCACCATTGAATAACTTTAGACCAGAAACACCAGGAGCAATGACAGTGGAGAAGAAAGTGTAATGTTGCCTCTACAATACTGATTAGATTTCTTCTGGCTATAAATTCCTTAGAGACATTTTTAGGCTTTGTTTCTTTTATCATCGAGTACAGTTGGTCTAATAGGGATTCTTCCTTAGACTATTGTTTTTTTATCACCAAATAAGGAGAAAGGACAGTTTCATAAGAGAAAGGCTTTTGTGCTAGAGTAGTAGGTGTTTGACATGGGTTTGGATAGCAATTGGAAACCTCCTTCCCGGAAAATCAGTTTTTTTTTTTTTAGCTTTAAATCCATAGCCAATATTTGTTACCAGCATTTTAAGGCCTGTACTCAACCATTGATCCACAGGAATCAACAGAATTAAAGATATGTGGTGTCAATATTAAGTATAGAGAGCAACAATGATTAGTATGATTTTTAATAGTACTTTGTAGTGATTTTGAAGGATTTTGAGGTTCAATTCTTCATCATTCTCTATCCATTATCTTCTGTTAACTTTGTTGTTAATGAATTATTGACTAAAAAAATATATCTTCAATCTTATTTTAAAATGATCTATTTTATGAGGTGGGGATGATTTACAAGGAAAGTTATTTTCACTGAATGTAACATGTCTTGATAAATAAATTTTATGTGTTTATATGTACATGCATTTGTAAACACTTTAAGATGTTAAATAACCAACAAAAAAATGCAAGGTTTTGATATTGGATCCATTTGATGATGGTTGTCAGGTTTCAACCATATAAAGCAAAGACAGCTAGAGACCCTTAGTTTTTGATAGTTTGTTTTATGATTAAATGCACATTCAAAAGAAGATTTGTTATGAAGAATTGGTGTGGGTAGTCTATTTATTAGATAAACAACAGTTTGAAATTCAAGGCACCAAAATTTAACAGGTAAATTTGCTTGTGATAAAAGGATCATTCGAATTTCATCAAATGATGATAATGAAGTTCATAAAGGCTATTTTATTGAGGGGTGTAGGGAGGTGTGATAGTCTACCATGTATGCTGAGATAGGATTTTAGCTTCGTGTATTCCCCACTTGTTAGAGTATAGATTTTGAATAGGTACACCAAACTGTTTTTTAAGAACAACATGGATAAGAGGAAAATTATTGTTTAGATCATATTTTAAGTGCATTGGAAAAAATTCAACAGTATATAGTCAAATGATCAATGAATATCACATAATATTTGAAATCTTGATATGAAGATATATGAGATGGTCCCATACATCAGAATAGATTTATTCAAAAGGTTTAATGCTTGGTATTGTATTGGTGCCTGTAAAGTTTTAAGAAAGAATACGAGCTGAATATATATTTCTTATATTACGTTCGTTTTATTTACAATGCATTTTAAATATATAGATGTGCACAACAAGTGCCATACTTTAAGCAATCTGATATTTGATTGGAATCAATTGTCTCCTGAATATTCTCCCAGGAATTTAGCTTTGACTTTACATCAGGAGTTAGTGACTGTGCAATCTTCTGCAATCTTTGTGTCTTTCTGATAATCTTCAAGATGTAAGTTTCCATGTATATCACTGAAACGCCCCCGCAATCTCAAGGGAAGCTCCCTAACCTTAAGATTGAACCGGATATGCTGGAACCTCGTAGTAGCTAAAGGTTTGGTTAGCAGGTCATCAATCTGATCTTTTGTGGAGAGAAGGCGGACCTGGATTCTTTGCTGTGCACTAGATCACGAACAAAGTGAAAGTCAATCTCAATATGTTTGGTTCGAGCATGAAAAAGGGGATTAGCAGAGAAATACGCTGCTCCAATGTTGTCACACCAGATAATTTGTTTTTGAATAGGAGGTGAACCCAAGTCATTACAAAGTTTGCACAGCCACTGTAACTCAGCAGCAGCATTTGCTAGAGCTTCCTGTTGTTTGCATGTCCATGCAATGAGACTTGAACCAAGGTAAATGCAATAGGCTCCAACTGACCGCCGGTCATCAGGGTCACCAGCCCAGTCACTGTCAGCAAAGGCTTGAAAGTGTGGTGATAGGGACTTGGGGATGAAAAGGCCAAAGGAAATAGTTTCTTTTAAATAACGCAGGATGGACAACAAATGAAATGTCTGGTCTTGTGAAGGCCAAATAATGTAGACTCCCTACGATGCTGCGATATAAATTGGCGTCAGGACAATCTGGATGATCATGTTTGGATAAAGTGAGGGTTGTAGCCATAGGAGTGGAAAAGGGCTTATATTAATCCATTCCAAAACGAATCAACAAATCAGTCATGTATCTTTGCGGAATGAGGTAGATGTCGTTGCTACAATGCATGTGAAGCTTCAACGCCGAGGAAAAAAATTAGTTGTCCAAGGTCATTCCGAAGATAGTTGATAACATTGTTGATGACTTTAGATGAGGAGCCTATCAGAATGATGTCATTGACATAAATCAAGACAAATATTATTGTTGATTCTTGACGATAGATTAACAACGAGATATTGTTTTGATTTCCAGTGAATCCATAATTCAGAAGCTGTGAAGAGAGCCTTGAGAACCTAGCACGTGGTGCTTGACGAAGACCATATAGTGACTGATGGAGATGACAGACATGATTATGATACTGAGGATGCTGAAAACCTGGTGGTTGATCGAACCATGTAGACATCCTGTTGGAGATGACCATGAAGGAATGCGTTTTGGACATCAATTTGATGTATTGGCCAGCCATGAAAGATAGTAGGTATGAGGACCAGGTGTCCTGTTGCAGGTTTAATTACTGGATTGTAAGTGCCTGTAAAATCAAGTCCATACTATTGGTGAAAGCTTTCTTGAAATTCAAAATCAACTAGGATTTAGACTAATAAAATTTAGAGTTTGTAGGAGTTTTAATATTAGCTAAAGAAAGAATTCTAGTTAATATAAGAGTTCTTGAGGAAGAAGGATTTATAATAGACTAGTTTGTTAGAATCCTTATTTAATTAGAATGTTAGATTCCTTATTAGATTAGGATTTCTTTTGAATAATTTAATTCCTTGAATATCTAGGACTTGAGATTTATAAATAGATTTATAATCATAAGTATTAAAGACAAGTTAAGAGAGACATAGAAAAAAGCTAGAAAAGTGTATCTTTTAAGAAAACTCTTAATAAAATATCATTTATCTCATTCTTCTTCTTATTCTTTAGCTTTAAGTTATAATAAATTAGCCTTTAGCTAGGAGACGTGCTTTATAACCTTTGACAGTACCATATGCCTTGCGTTTGATTCTTTAAACCCATTTACAACCTATAACATGGGTGTGTGGTGGAGGGGAACTAGTGTCCAGGTGCCATTGCGCAATAGAGCATCAAATTCAGTATTCAAGGCAGATCTCCATTCACTAGATTTGGAAGCCTTAGTATAACATGTTGGCTCATCATGGATTTCTTGAGCAGCAACAAGAAGTGCTCGTGGCAGAGGATATTGAGTGACATCAGCAGGAAGCTTCTTGGGACAATGAATATTATTTTTGGATCTTGTAATCATATGATGAGTATTCACAGGACAATGGATTGGCTGCAGCGTAGGAGGAGCTGAGTTGCATTCTTGTTGTGCTGGAGAAGTAGAATTTCTGGCACTAGAGTGATTGGAAGAAATATCCAAATTAGGTGAGTCAGCCTCTAAACCTGCATCAGCAAAATCTTGAGACATGGAAGACAAGGAGTTGTCAGATGAAACAGTGTGAGTATCAGGGTCAGGTTGGGGAGGATGAGAGATTGGTTGAAGTGGAAGGGAAGCAGTATGTGTATTATAAGAGGTAGGGGAGGATGTGGAAGTGTGTTGAAATGGGAAGCGATGTTCATCAAAAACAACATGATGGGAGACGTAAACCTTTCCTGTAGATGTATCTAGACATTTATACCCATTGTGGTTCCGACTGTAGCCAAGAAATATGCAAAGTTTGGACCTGAAGTCAAGTTTATGGTTGTTGAAGGGATGAAGATAAGGCCAGCAGGCACAACCAAATATTTTAAGGAATTGGTAGTCTGGTTTCTTGTGGTAGACCACTTCATATGGAGATTGGTTATGTAGAAGAGGGGTGGGAAGCCTGTTGATGATGTACATGGCAGTGGTGAAAGCATCTTCCCAGAAATGTTGAGGTAAATGAGAATGAGAAAGTAGTGATAAACCAGTTTCAACTATTTGTCTATGCCTGCGTTCTATAGCTCCCATTTGCTGGTGAGTGTAAGGGCAAGCAATGCGATGGTTCATGCCACTCTGTTTGAAGTAATTGGATAATCTGCGATATCCCCCCCCCCCCAACAATCAATTTGAATGGATTTGATAGTGCTGTTGAATTGGCGTTCAACAAAGGTCTGAAATTGGTGGAAAATTGATTGAACATCAGATTTAAGTTTCATGGGGAAGATCCATAAGAATCTAGTACAATCATCAAGAAAAATAACATAATCACGTGCAGTAGTAGAAAGGACAGAAGCTGGTCCCCAAACATCAGAGTAGATCAAGTCTAGGGGGAAGTGGATCGTAAATGAACATTTTTAGATGGTAGAGAACAACTTTTTGCTTTTTGACAATAAAAACATACAGATTGTGTATTATTTGAAGCAACAGGAATGGAAAATTTAGAAACAGCCCGTAGGACAACAGGAAGAGATGCATGGCCCAATCATATTTTGATTCATTTTGTACTAAATTTGATTGCATTTTTGTGTTCTTGTTGTATCTACTCGAGATTGAAAAACAGAACAAACTCGTCTGTGTGTATGTATTGACAGAAGCTAAAAATATGTTTCTTTTAGACAAGATCTGAACTGATGGGTTTTGTATTCTTCTTACATCTTTCTGCGTTATCTGGTGAGTTTCTTATAGGAAAAAATGTACTGATAAAGGAGACTTTATAAAATAGAATCAAGAATCCTGAGATTACGTTCGGACAAATGACTCATATAACATTTCCTCATCCTTTCAGTCGTCATCGATACTGTAGCTTTGGTGATCATTTATATTTCAGCCAACTGATTGGGGACCGGTTGTAGCGTTTATATAGATATTCAGTTCTCAATCTTATTTTACTGAAAAGATGGATCTAGCTATCAAAATGAAGACGTCAATCTCTTATACTTTGAGAGCGATATGTTCATATCGTTGGAGAATGACTTGAACTCCATGCTGGGGGCACATTGTTAGAACTTCAGTTGGGCAGTGGGCATAAGTTGGTGAGAGAGTAAAACTGTAACGTTGCAGGATCATAGAGAGTGCTAACTTTGTCTCTGTGATAGCAAAGTTCATCCCCGCACAATTTCGAGGTCCCAGACCAAATGGCATGAATGCAGCTATGTTATTGTTTGTAGCTTTAACCACCCCGTCTGCAAATCTCTCTGGTTTAAAAAGAAGAGCATCTTCTCCCCATATTTCAGGATTTTGATGAACTGCTAAAGTTGAAATGTAAACTTCAGTATTCGCTGGAACAGTTATTTTTCCCAATTTCGTTTCCCTTTCAACTCTCCTCATCAGAATAGCATTAGGAGTATATAGTCTTAGAGATTCATTAATTACCATGCCCATCTACAAAGAAGAGACAGAAAATTTAGTTAAAGAACTGAATCAAGAGGTATAATGTTGCAAAGTTCATAATTTTGGTTAGAAGCTAGCCATGGTGGAATGGTTGCTTACAATTTTCA
>Ga0307509_10008820_pt1 | contig 12745 bp, 11 predicted proteins | sample 10_EM_MG_FD_202245 | JGI IMG/M metagenome (GOLD analysis project Ga0307509, IMG submission 202245) | Populus trichocarpa ectomycorrhiza microbial communities from riparian zone in the Pacific Northwest, United States - 10_EM | ecosystem: Host-associated > Plants > Roots > Unclassified | place...
TCCTTTCAGTATTCCCCCCCCCCCCCCCCACAGTGGCTGGATAAAGAAGATGTATAAGGAATTTCCTCCAGGGGACTTTGGCAATCTCCGGCTACCCAGGGATCATATTGTACGAACACGCGAGCTTCGTTATGAGGGCGAAGCTCATGATCAGGTATGATACTTTCATGTAAGATTTTCATCATATTTCCGGGGGGTAGGAGGACCTCCGCGATCTAGGCACCGAACATCTATCGGATGATACACCGCTCACAGGTTAGAGGGATACAAAGATGGCCGGCTCCCCTTGGTATGATACCGTCTGGTATGGGCCTGGGCTTGCCAAGGGCATTTCTAGAAATAGAACCGGGGGCAGAGGGGAAGCGGTGTTTTCGCTGGTGAGGGCCGGGGGTACGGCGATGGCTTGAGCACGGAATTCGGGGTTCAGGAGACGGGCAGAAGGGCTGCAGCAGTGGGTCTCATTGTGGAATCTTGGGCTGTGCTCCGAAGATGGACTATATTCACCTATGAATGAGCTAGCGGTGTCTAGTACCGGTAGTAGAATAAGTTGCCGGGGGGTGTGGCTGGGTGGCAGGCCAGGAAAACAGATCTTGGGAGTCTCGGCATGGGTTGAATGAGGGATGCGGAGGTTGATGTTACGCTGCGGGGACTGTTTCGGGCGCTGCGGGTCAGGGGTTCGAGAACACCTTCAACTGTGGTGTCTTCCGAACTCCACGCAGGAGAAGGATGGAAGTATTGCTATTTTTGCTATCGGTGTTACTAGTCGGAAAAGTTATCCCTGTTGCCGGGGTGATTGATGCTGTAACTATTTCTCCTATGGGAGGAGCATTTAAGAGTTATGGTAGGCCTTAGCACATGGATGTTCATTCCGTCCCTACCACCGCCGCTGCTGGGATGCGTTCCTCGCGGTGCTAGTGCCCTTAAGTATGCGAGCTCGAAAGAATACTCTGCAATTATTTCTTGTCCCTCAATAACTCGGTGAGCTGCACATCACTAACCTTTTTACCAGAAACGGTACTCACGTCTTAATTTTCCCACCACACTAGAAGGCGTATCTTTTGATCCCTAGTTAAACAGAAGCACGCAATCTTGGAGGGATCTATCAAATCGCGGGCAGGTATTAAAAAAGGATTGAAACGGCGCTATGGATATTAGTTTCTCAAATTTCTACTGCTTTGGAATGAATCAGGCAAAAAGCATTCAGTAATGATGTGTTCAAGTTCATTAGAGCCAGCTCGTAGTTTTTGAGATGAATAGCCCTGGGGCGTTTGTGTAACAATGTCTGTGGTTGGGATGCTGTCAGCAAGGCGCAAGGCTTTGCCATCGCCATCACCCCCGCTTTTTCCTTAATTTCAAGTAATTGCGTTAACAGACCCCAAGCTAACCAACACTTTGCTCTCAACAACTTTCACAGCGGTGAGAATCGAAAGATGTCGCAAGCCTTCAGCAATAACCAAAACTCTTTCAATAATACTTTTAACTACCTCACCCCCGATGATGAGTCTAAAATATTGGCCTGGCTATCTCCGCTGGAGCCAGGAGCACGGCATCGAGACATTGGATCCCAGCGGCTAGACAGTATAGGATCCTGGCTACTGGAGACCCAGGAATTCAGACGCTGGCATGCTGGGAATCGGGAGGATGGATCTAATCATCGCACCTTATTTTGCCACGGGAATCCAGGGGCGGGAAAGAGCTACATCATGTAAGGGAGAGCCTAGCACTGCCGAAAGTCGAATAATATTTCTAACAGTCTAGTATGACAGCTCACTAGTGATAGACTGGTTGTGCGACGAGGCGGCGGAGGAAGATACTGCCGTTGCATGTTTTTATTTCGATTTTGCTGCCCGGAGTGAGCAGTCACCTGTAAATATGCTTGGCTCCCTACTACGACAGCTTGTCAGTGGATTGGACGGAATTCCGGAAGCGGTAGTCAGGTCTTTTCGGAACCAGAAAAAAGTGATTGGGGGTAGGGGACTACAAGTATCAGGAATTCTGAAGATGTTCCAGACGATCACAACCACGAAGCGCGCATTTATATGTGTTGACGCACTTGATGAATGTGTGCCGGAGCATAGAATGGTAATCCTGGAATCACTAGGACAGATCGCGCGGGAGTCTCTCGATACTCGGATATTTGTGACCGGAAGATCGCATATCCGAAGTGAGGTTGAACGGAAATTGGGTGGTGCGGCTGCTTTTGTGTTAATAGAGCCTACGGGAGATGGCATCGTTGGGTATCTACGGGAGAAGCTTAGGAGCGACACTACCCCGGAGATGATGAGCAGCGCATTGGAGGAAAATATTTTGGAAAGCATTTCCCAACTAAGCTCGGAGACGTATGTAGAAACCATTCAAGGGCAAAACGACCTAAAGCTTCCTTAGACTAATAGCTAACTTCCGAACCTAGATTCCTACTAGCCTGTCTCCACATCGAGGCAATTCTGCGAGAGACAAGTATCGCTCGGCGAGGAAAAAGGCTCAAGGCAGTTAAAGATGGGGCAGGGTTGGGGGATGTATATGGTGCGACCCTAGCGCGGATAAAGGCACAGGGAGGGGAAAAGACAAAACTTGCGATGGCCACTCTCATGTGGATCTGTCACGCGGAACGGCCATTACAGGTGGATGAGCTGTGTCACGCGCTAGCAGTGGAGATAGGAGGGACGGATTTCGATAGCGAGAATGCTCCTTCGATCGGTGCATTACTAGGTTGCTGTCAAGGACTGATTACCGTTGACAAGGAAGCTTCGACTGTCCGAGTAATCCACCTTACGGTCCAAGAATATCTCTGCGCTCATCCAGATCTCTTCAGCCATCCCCACTCGGTAATCGCAGAAGCTTGCTTGACCTATTTGAATTCACCACAGGTCAAGAACCTCTCCTCCCACCCTCCCCCGGACAACCAAACCATGCCGTTCCTGAAATATTCTTCGAGATATTGGGGAACACATGCGAAAAGGGAGCTCTCGAGCCATACGATGGCCCTTGGGCTGCAGCTCTTGAGTCAGTACGAAGGCCACCCATCCGCAATATCACTTTTCGATCAAGCGCGGCCTACCGTATATACGGCAGGTACCGGTTCTTCTCCGCAGTTCTCTGGATTACATTGCGCGTCTTTCTTCGGGATTGTGGAACTTGCGGCTTCGTTAATGAATGCTCAGGGTTGCGACATTAACCGCGGCGATTGCGGCGGCTATACACCACTCATGTGGGCGGCGAAGAATGGGCATGATGGAGTGGTCAAGATACTACTAGCTTGGGAAGATGTTGACCCCGAGAGGCTTGATAACCAAGATAGTACACCGCTCTTGTGGGCCGCTTATAATGGACATAAAGAGGTTGCCAAGCTACTACTTGGCCGGAATGATGTTGACCCCAACAGGCCTGATGACCAAGACAGTACACCACTCCTGTGGGCCGCTAATAACGGACATGAAGAGGTTGTCAAGCTACTACTTGGCCGGAATGATGTCGACCCTAATAGGCCGGATGACCAAGGCGGCACACCGCTCTCGTGGGCCGTTCGTTATGGACATGAAGCTGTTGTCAAGCTACTACTTGACCGGGGGGATGTTGACCCCAATCGTCCAGGTCCGAATAGTGGAACACCGCTCGGGAGTGCTGCTGTCGCGGGACATGAAGGGGTTGTCAAGCTACTACTCGGTCGGAATGATGTGGACCCCAATCGCCCAGAAGAGAATGGTCGAACACCACTCGGGTGTGCTGCTGTGGACGGACGTGATGGGGTTGTCAAGCTACTACTTGGCCGGAAAGATATCGACCCCAATCGCCCTGGTCTGAATGGTCGAACACCACTCGGGAGTGCTGCTGTCGCGGGACATGAAGGGGTTGTCAAGCTGCTACTAGACCGGAATGATGTCGACCCCAATCGCCCAGAGAAGAATGGTCGAACACCCCTCGGGTGTGCTGCTGTTGAGGGAAATGAAGGGCTTGTCAAGCTACTACTTGGCCGGAATGACGTCGATCCCAATCGCCCAGATGCGGGAGGTCGAACACCACTCAGGTGTGCTGCTTACTGGGGACACAAAGGTGCGGCCAAGCTACTGCTGGCACGAGACGATGTTGACCCCAATTACCCTGATAATTATGGTAAAACACCACTTGTATGGGCTGCTAGCAAAGGACATGAAGGAGTAGTTGATCTATTACTTGGACGGGAGGATGTCGACCCCAATCGTCCGGGTAGGGATGGTCGCACACCCCTTGAATGTGCTATTGTAAATGGACATGAGGGAGTCATCAAGCTTTTGCAAGCCAGGGTGTCTATGGAAAGCGCGGATGTGCAGCCATCTCACTAGCTGCGAAAGTTTTAACACCAAGTAGAAACTCGAGCACCCCAATTAACTACCCTGAAATCGCGCTGGCTTCTTCGCTTTCTAGCCCCATCCTTGCCCACCTTCCAGGAGCATTGTCTGCGCTGTTGCAGCCATCACCACCCTCCCCAATTCCCTTGTGTGCCCCTTACGCCAGCCCTCAATCACGATCTCGAAGCTCCCTCCAGGTGTTATTGGTAGAAATTTAATTTGTATGTAAAACTATACCCCTCCGAAACCCCACGATGGTTGGTGGCTCTGGGTGAAGGCAAACAAATTTCTATTCCCTGTCTCCAGCCGGTAGTAAACGGAGAACTACCTCATTTGTCAATCTGCGTCATTCGTCTTGATCTCTAATCCTGGTAGAATAGGTCCCGTATTACAAAATCTCCCGTTTTCTATTTTTCTTATACGACGATCTTTATTTCCTTCTTGTTTTCCCCAACTAGCGATAGATGATAGATAGCCAGGTGTATAAACTACAAATATATTTTCCTTCCTAATACCAGATGGTCCGGAATAGGCGTTCCGGAAACTAGTGTAAAATCAAGAACCAACTTTTCACGATGTAATTTTGGGATGATATTTTATCCGGCATGTATAGCGCTTATCTACACCGGAAATATCTTACCATTCTATCAGCCCCCCACCCCCTGCATTCCTGTGTCCACCACTTTACCTACCTGGATATCTATCGCCTCACCATGCGGTGCCGTGGCGGAATCATCAAACTAATCCTAATACAGCGACTAGAATGTAATTATGTCCTCACTTCTCAAACCCACCGCGGCAGATAGGCTATAAATTTGGATTGCAAAAGCTACGACCAGCCATACCCACCTAACAGTGGCAGTGTTCTGAACCGTCCGGGGGGGGGGTACAGGGACAGCGGGGATGATGCCAAGAAGACGGGAAGGTGCCGCTAGCCGTGGTTCTGTATAGGGAAAATTACTCGCGAAACCGCCGGGCCCTACACGCTAGGCCTTCATAAATATAGTGAGACAGTTAGAGGAGCGGCTGCTTAGGCGGACCGCAACAGGGATGGCAGGACTGCCTTGATTGCCCCGGTCATTATGCGGGGTATCGGAACACGGTTGTGTGTGGGTAAGGACCGTAGGGTGTAGGAAAGGAGTCCGGAGAGGAGGGGGGGCCACAGAGGGCGGGTACTGTATTAGGAATGGCTGCCGGGCACATGTGGAAAAAAAATGAGGGGGCGGCCCATGACTGCCGGGGGTTGCAGACAAACTATGAGTGATATATGGTGATGCCATGGAACCAACACAATAAACGATATGCCTGCAAGAGAAGGTTAAATAGATCAAGTGTTCAAAGTATCAGATAAAACTAAACCAGTCATTCCGCTACCAGCCTTATTTTTTCCTTTAAATACTTCAATAAGTTTTTTGCTTTAACTATGGTACAAGTGCTGATGTTGCAACAAAGCTAAAGAACTTATGCAACCGAAGTTGGCTCACAGCCTACTGCCTGGGATTTTCAGGAGCGTTACCGGGAAACTTAATTGACCCTCTCGGGTCGGGGTATATCTGCGATCAGCCATATTTACCCACATCAGTGATGCTCTTTATGGGGTACTTTAGGGGAATGATCTGGAAACACATATTGATGAGTAATCCTAGGCTTGGCATATAGGCCTTGCTTCTTGGTATGATAGCTGGTATCATAGCAGTAGGGAAGGTATGGGTAGGGGGAAGGGTGTAAGGCTGTGGTGTTTCAAGTAGCGTAGTATTGCCCAAGCGGCAGTGTTCGAAAGTGACCAGTTCTGTTGAACCCTAGGTCGGCCAGGGCTTTCTCGGGGACTTTCCCGGCTGCACGGTGGACTGTGGTTTATTTTCTGAAGCTCATTTGACACTGCCTGGAGGCCTCAGATATATGCAAGCTTCCGAGTGATCAAGTGTGATTACACAGGGCCAGGAATGATTCCAGGACATGTGCCAACAATGATAGAGATTGGATACCCTTGATCGCGTATTATGGTCCCGGATATTAGAGGCCTGTGTGCCGGGACCTAGGTGGCGGTTCATAAGAAATGGACCTACAGTAGGTGAAAGAATGAGTTTGCGCGGTACTGTAAGTTAGGCGTGCGTAGCTTGGTAGCTAGACAATGGGGTATTGGGTAGGGTAATATCGCATTCCCTCAAATTCGTTCCCGGCTCAAATGAGGATTCCCATCTACACAAGTTGAGTACGAACCATACTGTACGCCATAGAGTAGGTGCCAATCTACTACCCAATGCCCAGTATTATCATCGGCAAAATCTTTTAATAAAATCTAAAAAGAGAGATTTGTTAGCGGCTGCTGACTTGTGGTTCTGTAGCGATCGGATATCTACAGGTCTGGAATGCCCTATTTTACACTTCTTCCAGGTCTCGATACCTACCCCGGCGCCCGAGACTTTTAGGTTAACAGAAAATAACCTGTTTTCCTGCCACCTAGGTCTTCCTGCGCAAACTCTCTAATCTAATGGATTGAGTCAGGGATGAAGTGTTGGAAATTTGCTGCTCACCACATGCATATATTCCCATGCGCCTTGGGCTGGAACGACCTGTTACACGCCATCGTTTTGAAGACTGTTCAACGACCATTAGCTCCATATCAAAACACCGACAACAACCCTGCATACCTAGTGCAACATGATCAAACACACATCAACCAACAACGACACCCAATTTTTCAAAGCGAAGTAATATATTCAGATAATAACCAATCCGAGAGAACGAAAATCTGATGAGTACAGAGAAGCAAGAAAAACCAAGACCGTCAAAGTGATCCATTCCATCAATCAACCTTCTTCCATTTTTCCACTGGCAGGGGCGGTGGGGAGATGTCGCTGCCCTTGTCGCTTGTGATCGTTGGCACCGATAGATCCCTAGCTGACAATGAGGGCGCCGTGGGAGAGGTAGGGTGGTGGGTGGGTAACAAAAAACGCGAGCTGTAGCGAGCTTGGAGACGAGAATGCGAGTTGCCGCGAGCATCGAGGCTTTCAACTCTTGGGAGTTGATGGTTGTATATGTGCTAGCGGCTCTCCGGTCCGTGCGAAGTGGGCTATGACCTCCGAGCAACCAGGTGAACCTCCCTCCACAGAATTCCACGCAGTTATCCGGTCCTTTGTCCAATTGGCAATGGGTTGTTCCAACCCTACATACAAACACTTGCGATAGCGGAATATCAACAGCATCCGCGGTTATATACTCGATCCTCGGCTGGCCGGTTAACTACATCCTTGGTGAATGTGTCTTCACCGAGGATATGACTTGATTGAATTGAATAGGCAGAGAAGATGACTGTGTGGGAGAAAACCGAGGAAGGATATGGCATGCGCAAAAAGTATGCCATAAGGGAAAGGTTTAGTTACAAGAAGGATATAAGAGGTCGTGTTCTTCCCTTTGTTCGTTTGTTGTTAGTTTATTATCGCATTCACTTTCTGTTCATACGGTCATCTGCTCTTCGTCAGAGTCATTTGTTTTCGCATACGATTTCATCTTTCTTTCTTGTTCTCTGGTAACTGTTCTCTATTGCTATTGTTTGTCCCAATAAAAGCTTCATCGTTTCAGGCCATTGGAAACCCCGATCCGCTGTGCATAACCCAATAGTGTTTAAAATGAAGAGGGGGATTTTCCGCTGGTGCAACCATTGCAGGCGCTGTGGGTAGAGGTTCGGGAGTGGCTGCAATCACGGCAGCTTGCAAACTCCTCGCAGGAGGGAGGGCAAGGCTTTGATTAGAATACCGGAAGAAATAATTGAAATCGCGCTAGGACGCCAGGCGCTTTTGCTATTTTTTTGTGCCGCAAGCTTGGGATTCAAGTGGTCGGTTTTTTCGCTGTGGTTTCGCATGCAAGCCAAGGGAGAGGGAATTTTGGACGCTTTAGCGCGAGGTTCAATTATTCTATCAGCCCATACGGTACGGAGCCGGCTTGTTCTACATGGTTTGAGAATGACAGGTGGCGGATGTGGGGCGGTGTGGTTTACAAGGATTACTGTGTTCGGGTGGGTAAGGTAACCTGAAATGAGGCTCCAAATAATTTATCTCGTGTCAACCAGCTGAGTTGGGCCAAGTTTGTTTTACGTCAGCCGGGTTTTGTTGAGGCTCACCGGTTAAGCCCTGAACCCTAAGCACAACATGAGTTGCAAATAACCGCATCCTAGGAACCAGCGTCTTCAAACATTCTACGAGCTCTAAAAGCGGGCAAAGATGCCAAAAACAAGCTGCGAGTGGACCTCTGGAGTTGGCATAACAGTGGCGCCTCGATACGGACAGTAGCTGAGGCTGCGGCTTGAACTTCTCAGCCCTACTTGGAGAGGAACAGGATTCGCGGCTGCTTGAACCACTGCATATCACTCGCCTTTCTTACCAAACGTTATCTCATTCGCGTGTTAAATGTTTTATCAGATGATACGAACTAACTTACGCAGTTCACGACGCTTCATACGGTAGGACATCTGGCCCTGTGTTGCTTGTCTGTCACTGAGGCACAGCGTCACTCACCCTGCCACTCAACCTACCAAGATTACACCTTGCTCTAGCTCCTCCGGCAGCGATCAAACTACGTCATCTTCCCAGGCGACGTCGCTAGCCCAAATCCACCGAGTCTAATAAGTTGACTCCAGCAGTCCATCCATTTAGCTCACCGCGAGCGAAATTCCTTCTGCCATATGCCTGGGCGTCGTCCCTTTCGGTATTCCCTCACCCCCGCCCCCCCATAGTGGTTCGATAAAGCAGAAGTATAAGGAATTTCCTCCAGGGGACTTTGGCAATCTGCGGCTACCCAGGGATCATATTGTACGAACACGCGAGCTTCATTATGAGGGCCAAGGTCATGATCAGGTACTCTCATGTAAGATTTTCATCATATTTCTGGGGGGCAGGAGGACCTCCGCGATCTGGGCACCTAACATCTATCGGATGATGCACCGCTCACAGGTTAGAGGGCTACAAAGATGGCCGGCTCCCCTTGGTATGATATCATACCGTCTGGTATGGGCCTGGGCTTGCCCAGGGTATTTCTAGAAATAGAACCGGGGGTAGAGGGGAAGCGGGTGTTTTCGCTGGTGAGGGCCGAGGGTACGGCGGTGGCTTGAGCACAGAATTCGGGGTTCAGGAGACGGGCAGAAGGGCTGCAACAGTGGGTCTCATTGTGGAATCTTGGACTGTGCTCCGAAGATGGACTATATTCACCTATGAATGAGCTAGCGGTGTCTAGTACCGGTGGTAGAATAAGTTGCCGAGGGGATGGCTGGGTGGCAGGCCAGGAAAACAGATCTTGGGAGTCTCGGCATGGGTTGAATGAGGGATGCGGAGGTTGATGTTACGCTGCCGGGACTGGGTCAGGGGTCGAGAACAGCTTCAGTTGTGGTGTCTCCCGAACTCCACGCACTCAGGGGATGCAATTTTTGCAATTTTTGCTATGATATTGGTGTTACTAGTGGAAAAGGTTATCTATGTTGCCGGGGTTAAGTTATTGATGCTGTGACTATTTCTCATATCAGGGGAGCATTTAAGAGTTGTGGTAGGCCTTAGCACATGAATTTTCATTCCGCCCTACCACCACCGCCGCCGGGATCCGTTGCTCGTGGCGCTAGTACCCCTAAGTGTGCGAGCTCGAAGGAATACCGTAAAAACCGAAATAATTGAGACTGGCGCTAGGACGTTGGAGTTGCCTCTCCTAGTAAGGTGTGTTGTCTCAGCCGAGGGCTGAAGGATCTTTCTCGCTGTGTTTTCTCCCCCTAATCTAAAGGAGGAAATTCTGGACGTCCTAGCGCCAGTCTCAATTATTTCGGTTTTTACGGTACCCTGCAAATATTTCTTGTTCCTCAATAACTCTGTGATCTGCACATCACTAACCCCCCTACCAAAAACGGTGCTCGCGTCTTAATTTTCCCACCATACTACTCGTAGACGGCGTATCTTTTGAACCCGACTTGGGCAGAAGCGCGCAATCTTCAAGAGATCTATCAAATCGCGGGCAGGTATTAAAAAAGGATTTGGACGGCGCTATGGGTATTAGTTTCTCAAATTTCTACTGCTTTGGAATGAATCAGGCAAAAAGCATTCAGTAATGATGTGTTCAAGTTCATTAGAGTCAGCTCGTAGTTTTTGAGATGAATAGCCCTGGGGCGTTTGTGTAACGATGTCTGTGGTTGGAATGCTGTCAGCAAGGCGCAAGGCTTTACAATCGCCATCACCCCCGCTTTTCCTCAATTTCAACTAATTGCGTTAACAGACCCCCCAAGCTAACCAACACTTTGCTCTCAACAACTTTCACAGCGGTGAGAATCGAAAGATGTCGCAAGCCTTCAGCAATAATCAAAACTCTTTCAATAATACTTTTAACTACCTCACGCCCGATGATGAATCTAAAATATTGGCCTGGCTGTCTCCGCTAGAGCCAGGAGCACGCCATAGAGACATCGGAGCCCAGCGACTAGACAGTATAGGATCCTGGCTACTGGAGAGCCAGGAATTCAGAGTCTGGCATGGTGGTAATCGGGAAGATGGATCCAATCATCGCACATTATTTTGCCACGGAAATCCGGGTGCGGGGAAGAGCTACATTATGTAAGAGAGATAATATCACTGCCAGAAGTCAAATGATGGTATTTCTAACAGTCTGGTGTGACAGCTCACTAGTGATAGACAAGTTGTGCGACGAGGCGGCGGAGGATGATACTTCCGTTGCCTGTTTTTATTTCGACTTTGCCTCTAGGAATGAGCAGTCACCTGTAAATATGCTCGGTTCTCTACTACGACAGATGGTCAGTGGATTGGATGGAATTCCGGAATCGGTAGTCAGGTCTTTTCGGAACCAGAAGAAAGTGATTGGGGGCCGGGGACTCCAAGTGGCAGGAATTCTGAAGATGTTCAAGACCATCACAACTACCAAGCGCACATTTATATGTGTTGACGCACTTGACGAATGTGTGCCGGAGCATCGAATGGTAATCCTGGAATCACTAGGACAGATCGCGCGGGAGTCACTCGATACTCGGATATTTGTAACCGGAAGATCACACATCCGAAGTGAGGTGGATCGGAAATTAGGTGGAGCAGCTGCTTTTGTACTGATAGAGCCTACTGGAGATGGCATCGTTGGGTATCTACGTGAGAAGCTCAGGAGCGACACTACCCCGGAGATGATGAGCAGCGCATTGGAAGAAAATATTTTGGAAAGCATTTCCCAATTAAGCTCTGAAACGTATGTAGAAGCCATTCAAGGGCAAAGCGAGGCAAAGCTACCTCAGACTCATAGCTAACTTCCTAACCTAGCTTCCTGCTGGCTTGTCTCCACATCGAAGCAATTCTGCGAGAGACCAGTATCGCTCGGCGAGGAAAAAGGCTCCAGGCAGTTAAAGATGGGGCAGGGTTGGGGGATGCATATGGTGCAACCCTGGAGCGGATAAAGGCGCAAGGGGGGGAAAAGGCAAAGCTTGCGATGGCCACTCTCATGTGGGTCTGTCATGCGGAACGACCATTACAGGTGGATGAGCTGCGTCACGCACTGGCAGTGGAGATAGGAGAGACGGATTTTGATAGCGAGAATGCTCCTTCAATCGGTGCATTACTGGGTTGTTGTCAAGGACTGATTACTGTTGACAAGGAAGCTTCGACTGTCCGAGTAATCCACTTTACGGTCCAAGAATATCTCTGCGCTCATCCAGATCTCTTCAGCCATCCCCACTCGGTAATCGCAGAAGCTTGCTTGACCTACTTGAATTCACCACAGGTCAAGGACCTCTCCCACCCTCCCCCGGACAACCAAATCATGCCGTTCCTGAAATATTCCTCGAGACATTGGGGAACACATGCGAGAAGGGAGCTCTCGAGCCACGCGATGGCCCTTGGGCTTCAGCTCTTAAGTCAATACGAAGGCCACCCATCCGCAATGTCACTTTTCGATCAAGCACGGCCTACCGTATCTAAGACAGGCACTGGTTCTTCCCCGCGCTTCTCGGGATTACATTGCGCGTCTTTCTTCGGGATTGTGGAACTTGTGGCTTCGCTAGCGAGTGCTCAAGGTTGTGGGATTAACGCACGCGATGGCGTCGGCTGTACACCACTCTTATGGGCGGCGAGGAATGGACATGATGGAGTGGTCAGGCTACTGCTAGAACGGAAAGATATCGACCCCAACATGCCAAATAACCAAGGCGGCACACCACTCTCGTGGGCCGCTGATAACGGTCATGATGTAGTGGTAAAGTTGCTGCTAGGACAGGGAGGCATCGACCCCAACAAGCCTGATAACCAAGACAGTACGCCACTCTTGTGGGCCGCTAATAACGGACATGAAGAGGTTGTCAAGCTACTACTTGGCCGGAATGATGTCGACCCCAACAGGCCTGATGACCAAGACGGCACACCACTCTCGTGGGCAGCTCGTTATGGACATGAAGG
>Ga0307509_10008821_pt1 | contig 12744 bp, 8 predicted proteins | sample 10_EM_MG_FD_202245 | JGI IMG/M metagenome (GOLD analysis project Ga0307509, IMG submission 202245) | Populus trichocarpa ectomycorrhiza microbial communities from riparian zone in the Pacific Northwest, United States - 10_EM | ecosystem: Host-associated > Plants > Roots > Unclassified | place...
GGGACTTGGCGAACGCCTCAGGGTTGCCATAGTACTTGTTGGTGGCGTGATCATGCCTGGGGAAATCGGGATGTAGGCCGGGCGTGGGGGCAGAGGGTCTTCTAGCCGGGGGGGGTGGGGCAGGTGCCTGATTGGCCGGAGGGGGCGCAGGTCTGTGCGGTAAAGGGGCCGTGCTGACCCTATGTGACAGGTCACGAACCGAGGAGATGATAGGGGCTAGGGAGGTGGTCAGCTCATCCCTGTTAGGGACCAAGTTTGCCACCTGGCTAATGGAGTCATGGGTGTGCGTGATGCGGTCATTGAGGGTATCAACCCTTTCGAGCAAGGAGGCCAATGCGTTGATCGTGGAGCAGAGAAGAGGGAGAATAATAGATTCGCCCGTAGAGAGGTCTCTACCGAGCTCAGAGCTAGTGGGGAGGGGGACCACATCGTTGAAGCCTAGTTTGTTGAGAGTTTCCTCAAGGAAATTCCTTACGTAGATGATCTGTTCAGAAGGAGAAGAGGTGGAGCTGGGCCTGGTAGAAGGCACCGAGGAGGGAGGAAGAGGGAAGCCCTGAGGGGCACCATGGACGGACATTTCGCAGCTCACGAAGAGTGCTAGGCGTAGTGCAGCTCACTGAGAGTGCAAGAGGAGGCATCTCACTGAGAGTGCAGAGTATCGTGAGATTTTGTACCAGAAGCAATGTGGTGTTGAGAAACGTAGGGGTAGGGAAATAGCGGAGGCGAAGCTTGTCTAAATGAAAGGAAATCCAGCCCCTTTTTATATCCATCTGATGTTACACGAACATTAATAATACCCCAAGGAAACTTCTAGAATCCACTAGTTCATACAGGACCGTTCTATTACAGGATAGGAAATCGTACATTTTAACACCACGAGTCCCTCAAATTCTTCCATACCGAGGGCCTCCGCTCCTGCCTTTACTAATGGTCACAAAGGCTTATCTAAGTGAGCGATTGCCGGCGTTGTTATTAGTGTGGCTGTTTGGGCTTCGATTGTAAGTTTCCTCCTATATTACTGCTGGGGCCGGGGACCCCCGGCCCGGACAGCGGCCTGGACGACACCGCCGCAGTACCTCCGGGTCCCCACAAGATGGGCGACTCCTCTCATCGAAGGCTGGCTGGTCGGATCTTAAGTATGGTGCAATCAGCACCCTGTGTTGAGGCCCCAGGTGACCCACCAGCGAGCCTGTCGGTCCACTCCTGCCGTTTGGGCAGGGAAGATATGAAGATTATATGAGACGGGATAAGGATTTGGATATCCAGACGATGGGTTTTTTTCCTTTTTGATTTTCGTGTGCACATGTGTTCCTAGAGGCCTTTTTTAGAACTGTCTCTTTGCTGTGAGCTTTTGCAGCATGGGCCTATAATATTATTATGTTTTTCATCTACTATCCCTCGATTCCCACCCATCCTTAGGCTACTGTATTGGCAGTACTGTACCACATAAGTTACAGTAGTCTACTCGAGCATAGTCACGGTGTGTACAAATACATTCGAATATTATGCAACCAATACCACACCTCAGCGGAGAAAAAAAAAAAGGATCGCGTTCTGGGAAACAACCCCCCGAAAAGATATACTGGCTGATTTCAGACAATTTCCCATTACTCTTCTTGCGAGCCGACTAATATTTTGGTTAGACTACGCGTAGGGATTCAAAGTGAGTAGGTAAGTTGCCACCTGTGTTGAAAGAATAGATGATATGATGTCTTAAAACAACTAAATGACTTACTTGGCAACCCTTGTATATACTCCACGTAAACATCTTGCCTGGTGCTTGTAATTTTGCTGTATTTATTGGCTAGATCCACTATCCAGTTGAGTAGCTGAAATCGTTGTGCCAAGCCTCAATATGCTTATCAGAATGTGTTGATAGGGTCACGAAATTCTAGCTATGATAATGCGATCCATTGGGCTCTATTTATGCCATACCCTGTTTAGAAAGCTCTGTCTCTTTTTAGGGTGGCTTATCTTGGGTCTAAAGGCTAAGGGGCCTGCCAGCCAATGTTGCTTTAACGATTACCCGAGCAAATACCTTAGAGCAACTAAGCAGTATGGTAGCACAAAGATAACAAGGTAACACTCTTTGGCTCCATTAGGCTTAGTAGATTTGTTATACAAGTCTATCTTCTGCGAACTCTCTCGAGATGGGGTGTGCGGCTGGTGCAAACCCAATTTTTTAGCACCGGTTTTTGACGATTGATTCTCGCATTTTGTCCTTTATCTGGTATTTCGTTTTTCACTTTTGGGTCCTCCGGGGCATGCTCTAAGCTGCTTGCCATTGCTCTTCGTGTATGTAAATAAAAAATTTAATGACTTGACACAAAGAAAACCGCTGCGAACTACAGTACTTAAGTAGTCGATATCACACACACGTTGAGCTTGTAGTATGCTATACCATACTGAGTCCGGTGGGGGGGGGGTGGTAATTGTAACAAAAACTAGTACTGATCCCCATTCCAGACCCTGCGGATCGTTGATCTCCACAGACTCAGCCGCGGTGTGTATATTGGGCAACCAAAACCCACCCCGCTTACTTAGGAGCTCTTATTTGTATAAAGCCTGTGTCCCTTGCGTAATGCCCGCGCAATCAAAATACCATAGAACTGAAGAGGAGAGGAATTCCTCCCAATCATCTTCTCGATTTTACCGTGCGGCCTTAAATACGGCATAAACTGGCCGGAGCCAGCCGCCGCCAGGATGTCCAAATAAGATTTTTATCCCAGTCTTGTCTCGGAATCACAATAAGACGCCATAGGCTCAGGGGCTGTTTGGCGCGACGTCTCTGGACGCTTATATAATCTATTCGGACCTATCCCTCAAAGAGATTACATAAGTGTCCCAAACCACGGTTTGAAAGTCCAACTACGAGTACCTCGCGCCAAACAGCCCCCAACTCTTTATAGCCAGGACTACCGGTAAGACCTTTCGGGCTCTTATTTTGACGCAATTGTAAGCTTTACCTCAGCCGTTTCTTATTTCAACGTAAAAATTTGGGCGGGTTCTTGCCAGATTATGCGTTACCGCCCCGTCTTGGCGAAAAATAGTAACTTTGAGTCTCGCAACAAGCAGGAGTAGCGTAAGTTACTAGTAAAATATCATATCTGAAAATCGTGGCTATAGTTACACAACCACCCAGCCCGCTGCAAAAAAGATATCTTGAGCCAGAAACGAGCACAGCATAAGTCGAGAGGAGCCATACTACATCATTCATTCCACCATCTTTCCAAACCCCCTCCACCCGCCACCCCTCGACCCGCAGTCCTTGCGCTACCTACTTTGCTGGTATTGGGAACGGGGAAATTTTTATCCGCGATCCACTAGTCTCGAACAGCTAATTTTAATAATTATATTATTATTATCATGATACATGAAAGTTGCCCTTCGACCACAACCCTTCCAGGCATCAGTCCACTGCTACTATACCCCTTTATATCGTTGCGGATAAAGGATTGGGGGTAAAATTATTTTGGCCGATCTCGCTCGCAGTTCAGCTATCACACCTTGCATAGTTGAGAGTGTTCTTTCTCTCTAAAACTCCAGAATTTTGTTGCAGGATTCTCCATTTCTTGAAATGTTATCAATCTAATCTTCAATAGACTTTTGGTTTATCTCTTGAAATCGCCCTGGCAAAATGTAATGGCAGAGTACCGGTGACAGGGTGTATATAGAGGGGGGGTCTTACAGTATGATACTCCGAAGGCGAGCTGTCAAAGCTTACACTAGACTCCTACAGATGGTTACAAAGGGCATTATACCACAGTCGTTTTCTCCCACAAAATTCTTCGTGAAATGGAATTCTCTTTGCCTGTAGAACAGGGCCCCTCCGGGCCCTCCGCCGCACTAGCTCTAGCCACGCAATCCCCACCACCACCACTCCCAAGGCCGCAGCATCTCCGCCAAGAGAAACCCCTTTTCCCCTGAGGCTTTCGCGGAGTAGCCGCACTCATATGGTGGTGACAAGGCAGTGACTAGATAGGACGGGGATTGATTTTGCTGTCGCAATGCAGATTATCCCTCTGGCCATCTGAAACGGCAAAATTCGTGGCTAGGCACACTTGCTGTCATATTCGGGATAGGTGGTGTTATTCATTTTGCTCATTGAGGCAAAAACTGTCTATAACCAAGGCTAATTTGAATATTACCTCACTCCAGATCAGTCGAGACCTAGCTATTTCGGGTTCTGAATATCTGGTTTTTAACGCCCAAATGGCTCGGCATCATAGCAACCATTAATTTTCAAAGAACCACAATACCGGGATTCTTCCAAGATAGGATAAGTGACCCTAGCTAAGAATTTTACTGTTTCTGACCGCCCAAGGGACACATAAATAATTACCTGTTTGCCCGGTCATTACACTGTCGCGACTCTATATACTAGGTAGGTCCTTTCACCGCTCATACACCCAGTTAAGCAACTCCGTGCACGTACCCATTCGCTTCCTCCCCGTAGCCGTAGGACAATTGCATCCATCGCACCAGGGGGCCAATCCAGAAGGGATCGCAGAGCTTCATTGCAGCTCCTTTCTCCATCAGAGCTTTCTCGATAACCCCCCAGTCTACCCTAGATTCAAACATACCATATTCCGCTGTTAAGCCTTCGAAATGATAGATCTTCAGTTCGAATTAGCCGGGGGCATTCTATGCTTGATTAATCTAATATCGTTATTAACTCCCGGAGTGGGGGGGATGAGTCAACCAAGAGAGGTAGGGGTGGACTTCAGCAGAATGCCCGAGTGCTCCTCGAAAATTTGTATTCCGTATGCTTATTTCCCCCCTCCCCATTCCTTGTCCACCGGCACCTGCCGGGGATTCAAGCCTGAACTCAATTAGCTGATAAACTCCATTAGGATATTGTATTCGTTGTTAGAGTGTGGACACAGGATGACGCTAGACTGCCTCTGCAAAAAACCGAATCCCTTGATATGTGCTTGGAGGTAAGTCTATGTAACTACAGTACCCTTCCGCAATTTCCACAATTCCACGTTTACTTTTTTTTCCACCCTTCCCTTTGCTAATACATGATAGGGAAACACATGATAAGGAGAATCAGGATTGCTGGAGCCGTACGGAGGACTGGTATCATACCCAATGCCCGGAAAGCCACTTGTCGACCTCGCCAACATTCCCGGATGTGCACGCAGTTGCTTTGACAAGGCGAATGTTTGTAAGAAATTGACTACGAATTGTGTATGTTCCCAGCCAAAGCCTGACTGTGACTCTTCGACGACCACATGCAAGTCCAACGAAGTGGGCTTGTACGATGCTTGGTATGCAAAATCTTGCGGGTATAATCTGACGGCGATGACCACGAGTATCTCGAATCCTTTCTGGACCGAGCACAGCTCCATTATTGAGCATCCAAACTGCCCCCACTCAACTACAGGTGGCGGCTGCGAGGGTCTATCGAAGGGAGCGTTTGCCGGCGCGGCTGTCGGTGCGGTTACGGGGACTTTGGCCCTAGGCGTCTTCCTGTGTTCCCGCTGGAAGAGGAGAGACCCCGGGCGGGGCGGCCCCCCTGCGGGGCCTCCGGGTCCGTACGAACTTGAGGGCTCCTCTGACTTAGAATCTAGGCCTGGCCTGATCCCAATTATGGTGCAATCAACACACCTTGTCGAGGCCCCTGGGGACCCTAGGTGACCTGTTATCGAGCTTGTTGGTCCCTTCTCGCCGATGCAGGAGGGGAGATTTGAAGATTATATCGGACGGGATAAGGATTTGGATACTTAAAGGGCGCAGTTCTTTCCTTATTTTTCTTTCTTTGATTCTGGTGCGCTCATGTGTCCCTTGAAGCGTTTTTTAGCACCGCCTTTTGTTGTGAGATCCTGAAGCACAGGCCTATAATATTTTATACTTTTCATTTACCCCCGTTTCTCTCCTATCCTTAGGCTATTGTATCTACAGTACCACACAAAGCACCCGAGCATAATACTGGTATGTACAGTACAATAATGTAGTTTTTAAATGCAAGCTATAATACCATTTATTAAGAACACATTCTTGTACAACCGATGCAACACATCAGCAAAATAGAGAGAGGTGAGAGATGGAAAAAAAACAGGCCAATCAGACCAATATTTTGGTTACATATAGGGATCAAAAGTCGGATGATCAGTTTTCAACCTGTACAGTAACTTACAGCGCCACTCCGGTTGACAAAATGGATAATGCTCCACTACCTAGTAGTTGTAGTTTAATTTTGCGCTTTTCTCCTACCAGGGTTCAATGGTTTTGCTATACAAATCCATCTTCTGGGCACTCTCTAGATGTACGAGATATAGCTAAGTGCTCACCAATTTCTTTTTGCCAATGCAGCGCTGTCAGTTGGCCCCTATTTCGGTGGTCTGACATTTTGTTCCTGTTCGTCATTTCTGTTTAGGGGAGGCTTGAAGTTCCTTTTATTTTGGGGTTTTCCACGCCATTCTCTTGGATGCTCACCATGGGTTTTCCCGTATTTAACGAGTGAATCGGAAAATTTTTCCAGGGGAAAGAGGGGAAAAAAAAGAGAAGAAACTCTGAAAACTGCCGTAGTGTCGGAGATATCACGCTCACTATACTAATAGCAGTGTGAGACCCCTGCTTGTGCCATGACAAATTCTATAGCTGATGATTTATAGCCCTTCTGTGTTACAGTATCAACCTGGATGCTAGAACTTTTGGTCCCCCGCGGCTGTACCTGTAACGTACTCGTACTGCAGCTTAGAGCGGACTTTGTACCTGTAGCCGCCGAATCCAGGACCTCTTTCCCAAGTATCCAACCCTATCCTCGTTCTCCTAAGCAGAGGAATTGGAACATAGACAAAGGTCCCTTCTTGCCCGCAACGAGTTATATGGCTATTATAAAAGCCTGCGGACAGCCGGTACTGGTATCTGAAGGCTAATACAGCCAAGTGTGATACACATGTCGTCCCAGCCCCTGCCCCGAGCGCACCCGGTCACACACACCCACCGCCGCCAATAACAACAGCAACACTCCACCCGATCGGCATGTAAACGGCGTCGGGGTTCATTGCGGTGGTCGCTTGCGCTTGCTGGCCGAAGCAGCCCTACGAGTGTGATACAAGTGCCGGGCTCTAACTGGTAACAAGCCAAAGTGCTCATTTTTCCGTATCTTAAGCGCTCCGAATTTACCCGAGTAGAGTTACCCGCTCTCTCTCTCTCTCTCTCCCATAATGGAAATAATCATTTGCTCCAGTTTTTTTTTTTAGTTTTTTTAGTTTTTTTTTCAAACGCTTCCTGGTTTTGCGACTTGCCAGGTGGGTGAGCCCTCCTAACCATGTATGATATCATGCTCGAGGTGGGGGGGGGAAGTATTAGGACAGGCAGGGGTAGGTGGATGGATGTCCATATGGAAAAAAATAATATACAGTACATGATGATATAATAATAATAGGTGCCTATTTAGGCAATTGTGTGATTCGATATATCTTTCGGATTTCTTCATTCATATACTAACCCTGCTGATACACCACCGGAACACAAAGATCTATTGAGAATCTACCTGAACGGGTGAGTGCATTTTCCTTTTAGATATAAGGTGGTCTAGACTGAGTTTTCTTCAGGGCTTTTTTTTTGTATTTACAGTATATACTGGCTCCTATTATACTTACCTTGCTTGTCCCAATACCCGAACCCTACCCCTAGCATCTTTGCTATCTTCATACTTATCACCCTCTACAGCTCGACTAGACATGTTTGTACATAAGATAATGTCATATCATAATAGCAATAGCGAAGAATTCACCACTCCCACCCACCCAACACACAATAATTATGACACCAGATTTCTTCCCGAAAGTATACCGACACCCTTAGAACCCGTTCATCAAGCTTGCAACCTAGGAAGAAAAAAAATATGAGAAAGCACAGAGGAAACACTCAGCGTCCCATTTACTGAGGATCAAGTCAAAGACCGAGTGAGTGCCGGTGACGAGAAGCATCTAATGTCACAATCACTAACATGCTCTTTATATCTTCTATATGCAGACCCCGCCGTATAGAGCACAAGAGCACACGAGGGCGAGGCCAATCACGCAAGGGCGACACTCGTGTGGCAAGGGGAAGGGCCTACGGGTGGCATAGTATAGTACATTCCAAGACAATATCCGAATCTATACTGGTCGAGGGGACAAAGTGGCAATTCCGGGCCCACCGCACAACACACTTTGAGTTGCTGAAAAAACTAAAAAAAAAAACTAAAAAAAGCTTCTGGCGGACGGAAACAGCTAGAGCGTGGGCTATTTTTTTTCTGCCTCTCTAAGATTTGAGTGAGAGGACCATGGATGCTGCTGCTCAAGGGAGGAAGTAGGTTCTGCCCGGAATGCCTAGTCTTAGATGTGGAGATTACTCTGCTCCTGCGACTATATACTTTCACCAGGAGAGTAGTTGCTCGATTCTCCTCTTTAATCCTGCCTTCCTACCTAAGCTACTCACTCGCTCACTCACCCGGCTCGCTCGTTTGTAATGGTGACCCCCAATGGCCTAACCCTACAACTTCTTCACGGAATGCCCCTATCGAGGGAGGGAATATAAGAGATTAAAGTGCTCATGCATCCCCTTGTTGACAAACGCTTTCGGGCAGGATTCCACTAGGAAATTCATGCCTGCCACTTGGAATACTGGGCGGTCTGGGAATGGCTGGGTTGTATAAGGCGAGCACGACGAATGGCTAAATTAAAGGAATCCGTCTATACAGCGGGGAAATTTTAGCTTTACTGCCGTACGAAAACTAAGGTTGAGGGGTGCACAGGTTCCCACGAGCACCACTTGGTTAGGTTTAGTGGGCGGGAGCTCGATTCCTTTCCACAATCCACGTAGTGTACTGCGCCATAACATTAAGAACAGTATTCTCAACTGACTTGATAATGCTCACGTATTGGACTGGGAAGAGGATCAGACGGAGAAGTAGATCAGTTGAGATGAACTAAAAAAATGGAAAAAATGGAAAAATGGAAAAATGGAAAACTTAATTGATGCGCAACCCTGAGAAGATAAAATTTAGAAGGGTAGGAGACATCCCTGATATGACACGATTTTATATCTACCTGTTTTTAAGCTAAATCCGGAGGATTAATCTTATCGAACTTCCCGTAGTGAGGATTTGTGCAAGATTCACATACGAACCGATTCACTTCTGCGTCTGATCCCCCCTCCTTCTGAGATTGGAGTTCTGGGGACTAGCTAGCTAGCGGCGGAAAAGAGATAGGACCGCGGAGCGGGGCAGTTCGCGCGGTTCGCTACAGAGCGAGCCAGTGTATTTATAAGTTAATGTGGCCCGCAGAGGACTTAGGCATCCTCTGACGATCTCACCGCGGGCGCCAGCAGATGTCTTCCCGAGCGGCTGTTAAAACTTCCCAAGCAGGACTTTGCAGCTCTTGGCAGAGACGGGAGCAGCTATTCGTTAATAATCCACCCTGTTCGAGTACTCGAGTATGATACTAGGATGCTTACATGGCTGGGGTGGTGGTTGTTGGTGAGACGGTGCTTGAGCTGAGGATGTAGAATATGTTTTGAGCCAATAACCAAACATTTCCTAAAGGGTGTAGACCCTATTTTCGGGGATTAGGGACGATCATTAAAGGTTTAGAAACTCATAGTGAAGGCTTTGACGATAAAATCTCTGTGAAAACTCCTGTGTGAATCTGACATACAGATGGGCAGTCTACATATTTGTCATGGCTTTCTTTATCCTAGCGTTAGTAGTTGCAAAAAACGGAAGTTCAGTTAAACCACTAACTGTGGCTGATGTCGCCAAGGACCCGCCATTGTTAGATCATAGGGCTGCAACACACCTCAGACCGTTCTATCTCGAATACAGACCAATATCTCGTTATTGTATCATATGATAATAGGAAAAATGTCATACCGGAGCAGGTTACCGGTCTCTAGTGGCATGGCACGATACGACCGATTGCTAGCCAGCATTTGATTCACTTTGCCCTGCAGCTCGGAGGGGGGAACAAGAGGGTTGAGCCCCACATACTCAGATGCCATAAACAAACGATTCAAACCTAGAATGGAAAATGATTTTTCACAATTAATTTACGGCCGATTGGTGATTCAATATTGCCATAATAGAGGGGCTCAAGAGCTTATCTTCCGAACACACTAAATGGTTCACGGGACCTGCAGGAACACAATCGAGCACTCGACTCAATCCAGGCGTATTTTTCGGCACGAGAACGGTACCCCATGTCACGATAACCACTTTTAACATTTTGTCACCGACGGTTCTCCTCATCCACATGTGGGGGTAAATATGCAAAGCGGTGTACCGTACTTATCGGGCGAAACGCGCATTAACTGACCATGATAAATGGCGACGAAAAATAGGTTCCCGCCAACGATATAGCCAATGGGAGCTTGAGAACGGGTTTGTCGAAATCGCCCGAAGAGGTCGCGTGCGTCTTGACAGATATGACGGGGCCGGGTTGGACGATTTGAGATAGTATTTCCCCATGGGATGATCATCCTTTTGCTTCAGAATTCGGCAAGGAGGCCCTCCACTTTTGGAATTTCGTGTCTGGGGTATGTTGATGAAGTTGTGGTACTGAAGGGCCGGTGGGCCGTAGTATTTGCTGTGTTTGCTGTGTTGTTGTTTGGAGGCCCGTTTCATGCGGTAGCGAAAGCCGCTGCCACGTTCCCCGGACCTCTCTCTGGACACAAAGAACTGGTGGGGAAAACAATGAGGGAATGCGTTGGCAAGATAGGGGAAGATTTAGGGGGTTGGAGGGGGGGAAGGGGAAGGAGAAAAGAGGATAACATAAGTATAGCAGGAGATCCGGACGAACGATGAGGTATTTCGTTTTAATTTTTTATTTTTTATTTTATGTCATCCCTCCTTCCATTTGCTTGACTTTTCCAAGATTACCGGTATGATTTTTTTTGCTTTTGGGGTTGCATCTCGATGAGATTACTGTGATGTTGGGTTTGTTGGGCGTTGGTTGCTTGCTGTGGCTCGCTCGTTGAATGCTTCTACCCCACTCTCCCACCTCCGCCTCTTGTCAGCAGAACAACTCTGGTGCCTCTTCCAGCGGGAACTCGGGAAGGCCGTATTTACTGTGGTAGTCCGCTCCACTTAATCCTATCCACACTGACTGGCTGATGTCTCCTCTCCTTCCCATCAGTGTTTTTTTTTGCCTAACAGAGGCGTAGTCTCGGACGTTATTCGAACACTTTTTATTCATCGACCAAACAGTCGCAGCGTGAATCGGCAGCGGGAGGACAACTACAGCACAGAATGCCGGACTCTATGGGTGAACACGTTCAACTGACTAGCTGCCGCGGCAGTCACAGGCTGGGAGGCTGCCAACTCAGTCCTGAACCCCGCTTTGCTTGTTCACTCAACAACCCTCCGTTCCCTTATTATCCTAGAATCGCCACCAGGAACCCCTTTGCTGATGGAGACTGTCGGTGGCTCTTTTGAGTTTTTAACATCCAGTGAGGCCGGGAAAAGTGGGGAGAAGGGAAAGGGGGGGAGAAGAAGAAACAAGACAAGGGGGATATCTGCTCTTGCCGACTATTCATCGCTATTCTATTTACTTGGGCAGGCGCTTCGGGGGGGGATTGGGGGGGGGGGTAGCTGTGGAAAGAGGAGATACGGAGGACTGGGGGAAGCGGGCTCTTTTCTCTTTCTCTCTCCATCGCGATGGGTGAGGAGTGGGCGGAATATGGACGGTCCAGATGGGCCTATTGGGCCTGCGATTTACACCCGCTCTCTACTCTACTTTTAAGTTCTTTTGTTTTGGAGTCGTTTCCTGATCGATTCCTCTGGCAGAGCCTCAAAAAAGATCGCCGTCAAACAATAGTCTTGTGTCATCTGTCGCTTGGTTCTATTTTTAGGTGAGTATCCGATAAAAGCAACTTTCCCAACCACAATGGACGCGAAACCGAGGGACGAAAAAACACCAAACATCAAACGAGTCTCAACTCCATTAGGAGCGCGGGTGTATGGTGAAAATACTCAATCAATTGAGCTATCGGCAAAATAATATCTGCTTGCAGAAAAGAAGGCAAGACATGACAAGGGAGAAATTCCGAAAAAAACGAAAGAAAAAAAAAAAACAAAAAACAAAAACAAACGAGATGATAGGCCTGATCTGTTTTTGGATCCCCACACTTTCGGAACATTTCATCGCCCCCCTTGTCGACCCCCACTCCCGTACCCTGGGCGGATCCCGCGACCTCACTTCACACCGTTTTCCTACCAATATCCACCCATCACCCCAGAACAATAAGGAAACCCGAATAAACAAAACACGAAAGGAATGGTATGAAAAACACAATTAGAAATAAAGCAAAACACCAGGACAAGCTTCAAACAAAATCACCGTTACCAAGCGCCAATACCATCCCAACTCATACCGTTCGCATCCGGCTTTGTCTTTGCATCTCAATTTCCTTCAGCTCCTTCTGCCACGCAACGATGTTAACCTTTTCCTTATCGGTCGACACGGGGTTGATGCCTTCGGCTTCCCATCGGGCCACTCGCTCCTTGGCCTGGGCGATCTTCCTCCAAGTCACTTCATACTTCTTGCACATCTGACACTTGCTGGCGACGCGAGACGCTTCGAAAATCAATTTCATGCCACAGGTTTCGCCCGTCCGGTATTCCTTGTTGCAGTGAGCTCGGAATCGTCCCCACTTGTGGTCTCCGCAAACAAAGATTTGTTGGTCGTAGAAACACATGTTTATTTTAATGTTTCAGCTGGATCGAATGATATTCTGTGGTGGGAGGGGGGG
>Ga0307509_10008822_pt1 | contig 12744 bp, 8 predicted proteins | sample 10_EM_MG_FD_202245 | JGI IMG/M metagenome (GOLD analysis project Ga0307509, IMG submission 202245) | Populus trichocarpa ectomycorrhiza microbial communities from riparian zone in the Pacific Northwest, United States - 10_EM | ecosystem: Host-associated > Plants > Roots > Unclassified | place...
TATTGTCCCCAGAAGAGCACTGAGTTTGTAATTATTGATAGCTTTATATATTTGGATCAAAATATTATTTCGGCAATCAATACATCTTATTCTTTGGAGTTAACATTGACCATTGGATCTCTCATGATATCAAAAATAGCCAATCACAACCACTGGTGTCCCATCAATAATCATGGTGCCTCCCCCCACACAACTCTCCAAAATTTTGTTATAAATAAGTGCCATTAGCCATATCATGCAGCAAAACATTCAAGTTTTAGTTTACTAATATATTCCCTTAAAAAAACATCAGAATGTCTGCCAATGACGCCGTCGTATTGGCCATGCCGGTATCCGATTTGAATGCAGAAATGCAGAACAAGGCTATTGTTGATGCACTATACAAGGGATTATCAAATGGTGAGATCGAGACGGTGGCCAGATTCATTGCAAGTGACCTAGAATGGTGGTTCCATGGACCTCCAAAATGCCAACACATGATGAGAATGCTCACAGGGGAGTCGAGCCAGACCAAGTTCAGGTTCGAGCCGAGAAACATAGAGGCCATTGGTGATTGTGTGATCATAGAGGGCTGGGAGGGTGCACAAGTTTACTGGGTCCATGTATGGACCTTGAAAGATGGTGTGATCACACATTTGAGAGAGTACTTCAATACATGGCTCACAGTGACAGATATTAGCCCACATGGTTGGAAAATTAGGCATGAGAACCACACCTTGTGGGAGAGCCACCCTAGAGACCTTTTTAACCGCTCATTGCCTGGCCTTGTCCTGGGCATTTAGGGGCTTGTGTACTTCTGTATCATATGGGACATTGCCTTGAAAGAGAAATGGACCTTGTTAAGAATCTAAGTAAAAAATGGAAATCCTGTTGTATCAACTAGTTTAAGTCATGCTAATGTGTTTTTCTGCTGTGTAACTTTTGAAGAAATTACATGATGTTGAACTCTTAAGCTTGGACCCAAAAAACTAGACGCCCATAATCCGGTGAACTGGGTTGTTGCACCATATGCAAAATATGTCGATGATATACTTGGAGTCGTCCAAGACTTCATTTCTGGCAGGAGACCATAAAGTGGCCCATTGATATTCATGACACTGCTCCACCATTCAGCACCGGTGTGGTGTCTATCAAAGTATCTAATTGAGAGTGGCTAGAGAGAAAGGGGAAAACGTTTTTTTTATTTTTTTAAATAGCTTTATCCTAGTTAATGGATTTCTCTTACGAACTACAATCATTGCTGTAAGATACCCCAGTTAATTAAAGAATTTCGATGTCTATATATATAGTTTGAAAACCGATGAACCAACACCCATATTGCAGTTAATTGAGCTTTTTACAATATCTTTTTATCACTTAACTTAGATAGGTCACTTATGCTTTATTGCGGGTCAAATTAAACTTTTTTTGTAACGTTAAAAAATAATGTTCGATCATTGCTAACGTGTTTTAAAAATTAATTTTTTTTTCTAACTCGATACATATATGTTATTGGATTCAATAAGTTAATTTCATTTAATTTTATAATAAAAAAAATAACAAGAGTAAATAAACTGAATTTAAAAAAATAGCTGAATTCAAGAGTTAATTTTTCCAATTGGATTAGGATTGAATTAAATTACTTAATTCAATTTTTTTTAGTGTGGTAATATCCTATTAGGATTTAATTAAAATATTTAATTAAATAATCTTTAGAATTTTTTTTTTAAAGTAAGGATAGTTTTTAAGCCAAAAAGTTTTAATTAAATGATGCTAAAATAGTTTAGGATATTAATAATAATTATAATATGATTAATTTTTTTAATAAATATATATTAAATAAAATTTATTAAGTTAAAGAAATTATCAAATTGAATTTAAATTTAATATTTTAAATTGTTAAAAATATTATTTTAAATTGTACATAAAACCAATAATTATAAGTGGACTTATATATAAAGCGGTAAATTTGAGAATTAATAAAAGTATTAAAACTCTGAACTTGTTTGAATGGATTGCCTTGTTCTTCCCTGGCCACGATGAGAATTTAAACGGGTTAATTTTTCCATTGCGTCTAAAAGCCCAAAGCTACATTATGCTTTGTAAGGTGAGCACATTCTTGTTCCTCTGCAAAACTTAGTTCCAATCCGAGGTTAATGTACAGAAGCAAGTGTCCCAGGAGCACTGTCTCAAGATACAACTGAATATATAAATTATATCCTGAAATTTTATCTAATAATTTAAGTTATTGGATTGAGATGGTTCTTTGACATGATATCAGAGCCTTAATGACTAAATGGTCTCGAGTTCGAATCTCACCATTCCTATTTATTTGATAAAAAATTAAGCATAAGGTAATGTGGGCTTGTGCAAGTTTCAAACCCAAATGACTTTCACTTGAGGGGGTGTATTAGAAAATAATATAAATTATATCTTGAAACTTCACCTAACAGCTTAAGTTATTATATTAAGATGGTTCCTTGACACTAAAAACAAGGTTCTACAAGAGTGACTTCTAAGCCACCTTAATATGCGTTTCTCATTGTCTTGTTAAATAGTTTCCATCGATAAGAAAAAAGTACATTCATCGAAGTTGTCTAAGAAGTCGACTTTACATCCAGGCTAACAATGGTTGCATGGTCACCAACGTCAAACCAGTGTCACTATAGGCTGGTTCATGATTTGGGCTCTTAAAGCAGGAGGTATTTCTGGTGGTTCGAAATTCATGATGGTTGATGGTTCAAAATCTAATTAATATGCTTGGGGATATACTTTTTTTTTTGGATATCAGATTATAAATTAATTAAATATTCATTTAAATAACTCTACTTTTCGTAGTAAAAGAAACAATTTAACTTCTAATACCTATAAAAAGTTATTTTTTAAGGGATTCAAGGACACTCACATAATAAAATTAAAAAAAAATATTAAAAAATATTAAATTTTAAGAATAAAATTATTTGTTATTATCCCATCAATGTTTTGCAAAAAAAAAAAAAAAAATTAAAAGTTGTTCCTTTTTTAACTTGGATAATTCATAGCATATTTATAGGCTAAGTTAATCTCCAAACTTTACAAGAAATCAAATCAAATTCGGGCTAATGGTGCACAATTCTCTTTGTAAACATCATTTCTCGTTGATTTGTCCCATCATCACCAATCAACATTACATATTCAATGAAGGTGGGTTCAAGATTATATACGAGTGTGGTGAGCCAAATATTTGACCAGTCACCAAAGGAAACGAGGGGACCTCTACCATTCTTTCTCTGAGAAATTGCTATCAGAAGAATTGGCACTCATTACCCTCTGGCCCATATCTTAATTCGCCAAGGCCATCGGTTTTTGATATAGAAGGAGACCTGAGTAACCAAAATTTAGCATCGTCCTGTAAAAAAACAAATCATCATGACTCAAAAATTAAGGTACCAATTAGCCAAGGCCATCACTTTTGGTGTAAAAAGAGACCCATGCAACCAAACCTTAGCATCTTACTTTGATTAAATTGTTAAATAAGATTTTAAAATATAATTTATATAAGTTTTTAATATTTTTTTAAGTGAAAACTCATATTAATAAGGCTCTCATATTTTTTTGTCGAAACACTAAACACTTATATATTTAACCTCTCAAACTATTATTCATATACCCAAGCCTCTTATTATTTCCATATAGATCAAACTAGTCACATTATATATAGGAATCACTCCAACTACGTACCTCAATAATTTTGGGATCTATTATACCAACCAATTAAAAGAGTTTGGTCCACATGAACCCAGCTGATTACTGCATGGAAACTAAAAAAAAAAAAAAAAGACACATGAGATATTGAACCATTAAAATGTATTGTAAATGTGTGTTTTTTTTAACAGATTTACAGCTTAATTAATGCCAATGATCCAAATTGTAGACAGACCTTTCATCGACTTTGAACTGTAATTTGGCATTTTCGATCAATGAGATATTGAACCATGAAACCAATCAAGAGTATAACAAGACATGTGATGGAGTGATATGGACCTTCCTCCAACTTATTATGTCAAGAACTTCCGATGGATTCAGTGGCTGAGAAATGGAGGGTGAAGCAAAAGGATTAGCCTCATAAATGCATGCCTACGACTCGAGGGATCTGCCATGCATTGACTCAAATAAAACCAAACAAATGATGGGAAAGAATCCATGTAGGGTTTCAGTTCATTGAACACTCGAAACAATCTTGGACGTGTCTGTGCAGTTGTAGGAGAATGTCCAAGCCCCACATGAAGGAAGGCACACGAGGTGGTCTTGGCTGGATCCATCTGGTATCCTTAAATGCCATGGTACGTAGATCATTGTCTTAATTGATTATTTAGTTTTAAATTCTTTATTTTATAAACTAAATAGGAAGAAAATTGGTGTGGTTTCTGGTTAGGTTTGAGATAGAGATTCGCATGGCTAGCTAAGGCTCCACTACGATTTTTGTCTCCAATTTCAATAAATGAGGGCTAGATTTTTCTAGTAAAAAAAAAATGTTGTTGTTGTCACTGCTAATAATAATAATAATAATAATAGTCCCTATATAGCTAGATTTGAATTAAATCTCGTGTATTCTCTCATTTGAGTCTCTCTTTTAAAGTTTTTGTATGATGATATTTTTGCTATAAATTATAATAAAATATCAATTTAGATTCTTGGTGTGATAACCCAAGAATCTTCCACGCGCTATCGTGGGCCCTGCATGTACCAATTATTTTTTTAATTATATTTTATATTTATTAAAATATTAATTTGTTCTTTAACCCACTTTATTATATTAAAAAAATCAGTGTAAACCTCTGAACATCCATTTCAGATTTTTTATTTTAAAAATATTCTGATTTTAAAAAAACATTTTCAGCATCAAAATATCTAATAATGATCCTGTGCAAGTAGCGAATTACTTTCAATTGTTAGTTAATTTTTTTTTTATTTATGGAAAAGGCACAACGGTATGTTCCAGTGAATATTGCTTATTTTGGGTTAACAATATTTTTCCAATGGGACTTAGCTTTTGTTAAAATACCAAAGCAAAAATTATGAGAAAAAAACCTCTAACTTGTGCTTGCCCATTCGCTCTGGAATGGGAGTAGTGTAATTTCAACCTAGCATTCTTGTTATTTTTTTAGTTTTATTTTTAATTATTTTTAATGATTTTTTTATTAACATATATATATTTTTATTTATTTGATTGTATTTTAATTTATACTTATAAATTTTTTATATACAAAAATACATCACAAAAAGGCTCTATATATATATATATATATAGATCAACATCTCAAACTACTCGAAGGATCACTAGCCAAGTAGCTAGTAGGAGCTAAATTGAAGGATTTTCCATGTTATAATTTAATCTCAAACTACTCACACGTGGAAAGCGACTAGCTAGCTACCTTGAGCCAGTTCCTCCAGAAAAGGATGCGAGGAGGAGTCAAACAGTCAAAGAATGCTTCCAGCCTAGCAACTTTTGAGGAGCCACCATCAACATCTCTCCAATTGACACAAATCTCCTCACATCACTTCTCTTAATCCCATTTCTAATCAATGATTAAAGATTTGTTTTTGTGATTCTTAAGGTTTTGTTGTGTGACAGAAATTAATTCTGTAATGTTTAAGTCAAAAGACTGAATGTTATTGGCTTTATGCAGGCCATCTTCTTGAAATAGTTTACATTCAAATATTTCTACAAACTTGTAAATCCCTTTATTTTGGAAGTTAGGATCGATGAGGCCTCCATTGCCAAATGCAAATTGAGCTATAGTAAATATCAATTATCAATTATCAATTACTAGCATGGACTTTCTCTTCTTTGATCCTCGGAGAATTCCATGTATTCATGGAACTCTACATATTGAAGGGCTGCACTCTGCAGCAACAATATTGCCATTTGCTAGAGCTCCATTTCATCACTTGATGGAATTATTTGTCTAATTTCGAAGAAAAAAAGGCATATAAAAAGGGATCGTATGAGAGCATGTGTGCAATTTATTCTCTTCGAAACTATTTTTGTTTTAGTTTTGTAAGTAATATATGATACTGGACATAGAAACAAGAAATACTACTTGCAAAATACGATAAATTCTATGCCACCTTATTGTGGTCTCCAATAATCCTGTGCCCACCTTGGCACCATATGCCTTCGTGTTGTAATCAGCTTTGTGCCATTTGCTTTCTTTATCAATCCTTTTCTCAGTATTAGATAGCTCCAAATTCCTGATCAAGGTTTTTCTGGGAATTATGACTAATCTACTACTTAGAAAAGTTTTGTCACCTCATTTGCAGTTCCATGCAGAAAATTAGGGTAGAATATTTCTTGTTTGTGCCCTTGTTTTCTTGGATTAATCTTGTCATTTGAGTTTGATATTTGGCTGTTTTTTATGTGTATTTTACGAAAGAATCTATGATGTTCAAACTTTAACTATTATTGAAAATCACAACTTGAATATCAAAGAATTTTTTCGCAAAATACATGAAAAATAACCAAATTCCAAACTCAAAAGAGTCATTTCTTAGCTCAAGATTAATCCAAGAAAACAAGGAAACAAACAAGAAATATTCTACCCTAATTTTCTGCATGGAACTGCAAATGAGGTGACAAAACTTTCCTACGTAGATTAGTCATTCCCAGAAAAACCTTGATCAGGAATTTGGAGCTATCTAATACTGAGAAAAAGATTGATAAAGAAAGAAAATGGCACAAAGCTGATTACAACACTAAGGCATAAGGTGCCAAAGTGGCCACAAGGCCAGTAGTACTGGCAATGAATAGCAGACAACTCATCGTTTGTCCACAGAACGGCATTAAATTGTAATTATTGAAAATTAGCGATCATAAAAATTCATTGGCATTAAATACATCTAATTCTTTTGAGCTAACATTCAATAATGGATCTCTCATGTCATAAAAAGAAGCCAATGTCCACCACTAGTTCTCAGAAATCATGGTCCGTCCCACAGTGCATAACTCTCCAGAATTTTTCTATAAATAGGTTCCACTTAGCCACATGCCACATACCACGCACCAAAACACTCAAGTTTAGTTCTAAGTTCATTAATTACCTGCCTTGCTTCTTAGTTTACTAAATTCAAATCCAGGATACAACACCATGTCTGCCAATGCCATTGAATCCCCTATGCCGGAATCCTTTTTGAAAGTAGAAATGCAAAACAAGGGCATTGTTGATGCACTGTATAAGGGATTATCAAATGGTCACACGGGGACAGTGGCCAAACTCATAGCAAGTGATCTAGAATGGTGGTTCCATGGACCTCCACGATGCCAACACATGATGAGAATACTCACCGGGGAGTCTAGCCACACCAAGTTCAAGTTCGAGCCAAGAAGCATTGAGGTCGTCGGTGATTGTGTGATTGCGGAGGGCTGGGAAGGTGCACAAGTTTACTGGGTGCATGTATGGACCTTGAAAGATGGTGTGATCACACAATTTAGAGAGTACTTCAATACATGGCTCACCGTGAAGGATATAAGCCCACATGGTTGGGAAATTAGGCATGAGAACCACACCTTGTGGCAGAGCCACCCAAGAGACCTTTTCAGCCGCTCATTGCCTGGCCTTATTCTCGGTATTTAGGGGCTAGTACTTCTGTAACAACTGTGACATTATTGCACGAAAGGGAAATAGACCTACAAGTAATAATACAAGAAAACTGAAAATCATGTGTAGTGTACCTATTAGCTTAAGCTGATCAGTTTTTTCGTCTTAATTTAAATTCTCTTCTGAAAAATATCTGAACCCGTACCATATATATTATGGAATCAAGCATGGTACCTAGTTTCTTACTGGAAGAATTTTCCAGTAAACTGGGACGTTGTTGAGCTCTTCAAAAGTTGTCTGATCATGATGTGGAAATTAAATAAGATGAACTGGTACAGTAGTACCTGGAGTGGTCCAACACCATGCAAATTAAGGAGTTAATTTCAGGCATTAGACCATGCAATGACTTGCGATATATAGGCCATTCTATATTTGCTCGTCCTTTTCTGTCCAGTCATACTACAATGACACCCTACCTAGGCACGGATTTTCAGCATTAATTAACATATTCAAGCTCAATCCTGGTCATTTCTGCTTATAAAGTGGACCCTTTGTTATCCATAATTGAATCCAATCAAAGACCAGAAGATATTAATCAAGTCAATTTACCTGCATGCATGGTAAAAATTAATTCGTTTCTGTGTTGATGTATCAATCCCAATTCCCTAATTTAGAAGGTAACCTCTAAAAGCATTTGAATGGTAGAGAGTAGTGGCCATTTATGCTCAAGGGTATAGAAGTTTAAGCTGAGGCTAACGCAGACTGGCATGAGTTGCAGAAGGTCCTTGTCATGAGGAGCACTGAATGCAGTTAATGTTATGTGCAGCTCGTAAAACGTCTTGCACGATCATATAAGAATCTAATGCCTAGTTCAAGATGGTATCAGGAACGTAAGACAAATTAAAGAATAAAAAACTACTCGAATTTTGTTGACGTTAAAAGATTTCAAGGAAAACAATCATAATCTTAGGAATGCTGCCATGCCAGCTACTGGTCTGTTGTAATGTAGAATTTTAGTTGATGCTACATCCGAAGAGCTCACGAAATAAACTATAAGTTAGGTGGCTTTAGCGCAAGCCATACATGAAGCAGCCTTCCAACAGAACACAAATCATGCTTTGAAAATAAGTTAAGCAGAAAATAACAGCTGAAGCAACTGTATATAAGCAATCCCAAGATTCATGACTGCAGGATTTATGCAACAGATTGCGATCTTAAAATGTAAGCAGCCTTTGAGGGTCGTGATTAGTTTTTCCACCCCTGAATAGAGGATTATTCGAAAATAAATCTCTTGATCATTTAGCCAGGATATATAATTTTTTTGCGAGAGAGAGGTCCTCAAATGGAAGCAAAAGAAATAATGACATCCTATATGTTTTGGAAACCAATGAACCAGCACAATTACTGCAGTTCATTGAGCTTTCAGCAGTAGGTTTCGTCAAGCACCTAAAGACAATGCCCAAAAGTTAGCAAAGAGAGCAATCAAACTGCATGCAAGATCTAAAACTTGAAGTGATGGATTTCGGTTGCTAGCTAAGAAAAAATACAACGGATTCATAGAGGTAGACACAATACAACATGTTAGGTAGCATCTGTATGCTTTAAAATGAATCTTTGGAAATTAGGCACACTGTTGCGCATAAATCTCTTAATCAAAAGCGAAAGCACATGGTTGTTCTCTGCAGAAGTGCTAAAGGTGATTATTTTCCCTCAATATATTTTGAACAGTAACTTCCCTTTGTATCAAGGCCAAAGCTGGCGGGTTCATAAAATCGTCAGTATCTTTCATGGAAAAATCCTCCTCCACCTTGGATAACTGCCTGCCAGGACTATAATGATCTCTTGACAGTCTGCTTGGACTCGGAGAGCGCTTAGCCCCAAGCCCCAACAGTCTATGACCGTAATGAAATGAAGTTGGGCTAGACATGAACTGAACTACTCCATCTTCACGGGGCAAGGAGGGGAGTGTGGGGTGGTTAATCTCATTTGTTTGTTTCCTGCAAAACTTATCCTCGACAATATCATAGAAGTCAGCTGTGCGAACTTCTTGGGCAAGGGAGCACCAACAACAAAAAAGCCACTGTGCGCAGTCTGCAATGGCTGGTTTTCCAATAAATATGTTACTTTCAGGCAAATTGAATCTCTTTCTCATTTGGATCCTCCAGAAGCCACCATAGAGTAGACCAAACAAGCAGAGCGCAATACCAGTTAATCCAAGAGCCACCCTGACAGTCTCATTGTCAATGTTGATGGCAGCCAAGTTGAAAATCCAAAATGGAGCTGTGCAGAAGAGGAGAAAAGTGGCAATGTGAACATACATGTTTCCAAATCCAAGTCTTTCCATATTCCACCCAAAAACACAAAAACTGCAGAAAAGAGAAAGGTAAGCTGTACGGATGTTGTCCCGAAAGTCAAACAACCCCCCTCTCCACTCGGGTGCATACTCAACTATTCTCTGTTCATCTCTTGATACAAAGGAGAATCTTTTCTCCAGTGACATGCGGTGGTTAAGATGGCTAGCACTATTTGTGAGAGTTTGATTCTGGGCTTCCTCATCAAATTCACAGTCATACTCCTTACCAAGGGGGCTGATGATGGAGTACAAACCTGCCATTGCTGGAGCAGCAATGGCAACAGAAAGGCAGATACCAACACCTATAGCAGGTCGTTCAGATCTATTATATTCCAAATTAAGACTACATAAAGCATACTGAGCAAAGCAATTCAAATGGAGTAACATAACCACTACCATCATGTGAGCCCATTCATGAGGTTTATATGTGCCATTTTTGCAGTATATTTTTCTGAGTTTGGTTATGTCCTTCGACCTCCACCTACATAGAAGTACAAGGTGGTAGAATCGCTTTGGGTGTTGGTACAAACACATAAGAGTAAACAGAGCATTGAGGATTTGATTATTGACTTCAAACCATGCATCTCTCTGTGATTTCTTTGGTAGGGCAGCGTCCAACATTCCTGTCATTACAAGAAAAAGGATTGCTCCCGAGACTGCGACACAACTTATCCATAAAAAAAGCACCATGTTAAAGGGATTCTTGATCCAATTTCTGCAGATGCTCCATAAAGATTCCCAATCAATTTTCTGCGTTGTGAATCTGTTAAAATGTTCTCGATAACCTTGGCTAGTGGAAGAAGGTACAGAACGTGAAATTTCATCTCTTTCCTCTGCCATCTGCTTGAATTTAGTCGATGGAGAAGATAAACCACCATTGGAACTAAATTTCAGCATGTTTAGCCTCCCCGGAATAGCTTTTAATGCATTTTGTTTCCCCACGCTCAGTTTGTCATCACTCAGAAGTGCCTTGCGCGAAGTTGAAACATCAAGGGCAGCATACTTATCATTACTAGCCTTAGGATCATTTTCAGTCTGATTTGCCGGCAGCTCTTCCTCAAATTCTGCCAGGCCTCCTCCACTGCTATTTAAAACCATTTTACCAGAAAGCTAGACTCTTCTTGAATTTCTCAGGATCTGATATCTTTGAATCCACAAGCCTACAAATGGATGTTGTTTACACCACTATGCCAAATGCCACAGACCAGAATGCTAAACCAGGCTAAACCTCATCATCTTCACAATTTTCATCACAAAAAAATTTCAAAACCCATATCATGTTGGCGCTGCAAGAGTACCATCAAAACCTATTCAAAACTACACAATAAAGGGCCAATCAGATTCCAAACCAGGTCAATAACAATAAATATCTTGTCTAATATCACAGTAATACTATATCACCTCTACTCAAGAAGCAGAATTATAACCTTCTAATCAAATCAAAAGAAAATGAAAGCCTTAAGAGACTAAAGAAATCGAAAAGCCGAGCTTGTCCAAAAATTTCAGCTTCTAAAATCACTACAATGACACATTGAGTTGAATTGCTTACCAATAAAGAACTCACTGAACAAATAAACACAGGGAGCTTATTTTTAACATCAGTGATTACAAAACAAGACTTTTCTAATCCAATACCTGTAATCATTATCAAAACCCATGGAGAGAGAGTTAACTGATTTAGCACATCAGCAATAAGTTTCTATGTTAGTTTCAAAACACCCTAAAAGCCATAAACTTGAACAATCATCATATTATGAATTTCTTTCAAATCCCACCAAAAAGCTAGAACCCATAAGCTTTCTCATGACAACTAATAATGTGAAAGAAAACAACACACGAACACTAAAATTAGCGACTAATCATCAAACACATTAAAACAAGTCCCCGACAAACACAAAAATTGAAGTCCAAAAAACTTTCAAGACAATTCAGTGTGATAAGAAAGGTTTAAGGACAAACCCAGAAAGGAAACTAAAGAATGAAATGATTTTATAGGAAAAAAAAAAAAACATAGCAATGCTAAAGCTAAACAGTACCTGAAGGTTGCTCATGGAAGGTGATCCTCCCAAGTGTTTCCTTGCTGCCTAAACATTAACGAAAAAGAAGGGCCGAAGAAAGAAAAAAGAAAACGACCAAAGCTTTACCAAGTCTGGCCTGACAACAATCCCAAGAACACAACAGTGCAAGGGTCTAGCAGATGTCAGAATATAAGTAACATTATTATTTTGCTGTCTTCGTTCTTTTTCTTCTCTTTCAAAATTTAGGTTGTCAGCAACTCATGAAGATTCAAAAATTTACAGCCCAATTCCGTATTGCTTTTCTTTTTGAAAGTGGTCAAAAGGTTGGAGGTGACATAAAGGTTGTCGCCCTCAAATGCTTTTCTGTTTTTATATGTGTGCATTTAGGGAGAAGTAAATATTCTTTAGTCCCCAAACTATTCTGTGATTCTCAACTAGGTCATCAACAAAACAAACTTTTTGTCTCCTATCATACATTATCAATTAACCCACATTATTCAGGTATATGACGACAAAAGTATAATTTTTAAGTTAAATAGGTCCCTCTTGTTTATGATTGTAAAGGAAATTTTTTTTAATAGAAGATTTGAGTTAATTGGGAATAATAGTTATGTACAAAATAAATTTTAAAATATAAAATTGTGTTCAAACTGTATTATTTTTTAAATATTTTTAACCTATGTTATTTTTTCAGAACTTTTAACAAATTGTCATTTTTAAAAAAGAATTCTTATTATGAAGTCTCATAGTCAAACCCAAATAAAAAATAAAAAATTGATTGGGATTTAATATTAATGAATAATAAGATATATTTAAT
>Ga0307509_10008823_pt1 | contig 12743 bp, 11 predicted proteins | sample 10_EM_MG_FD_202245 | JGI IMG/M metagenome (GOLD analysis project Ga0307509, IMG submission 202245) | Populus trichocarpa ectomycorrhiza microbial communities from riparian zone in the Pacific Northwest, United States - 10_EM | ecosystem: Host-associated > Plants > Roots > Unclassified | place...
AGGGAGAGAGATCCAGAGGGATGATGAGACTTTGAATGATACGCACCTGGCACAGCTCTAGCGAGAGCGGGGTGCCCTGCGAGTTGCCCGCCTCCATGTAGCGCTTCAGGTCGACGTCGAGAAACTCGAACACGAGGTAGAGCTTCTGATCCGCGTGGACGATGTCCAACAACCTGTTCACAGCGAAATTTAATAAAAAAAGAGTGCAAAAATAGCACCAGGGACGCCATCCCCTGTCAACGGGGGGGGGGTGCCACGCACCGGACGATATTGTCATCCTTGAGCTCCTTGAGGAGCGAGATCTCGCGGATGGCCGTGCTCGGCACGCCCTCGTCCTCCGCCTCGAGCCTGATCTTCTTGAGCGCGACGATCTGGTTCGTGGTGACGTCTTTCGCTTTGTACACGACGCCGTAAGTGCCTGTGTGCGTGCGAATGTGCGCGTGCGTGTGATGTGGAAATGATGAGCCATGGACCGCCCGTCGCGCGAGTTCTCGACAACAAAGCCCGCTTTAGTTGCGGGACGCACCTTCGCCTGTGTGATTGTCCTTTTTGGTGAGCGCTCCGTGTGAAGTAGGCAAGGGACTGGGGAAGTGAGTTGAAACGCGCACGCACCGACTTTCTCTAACTTTGCGTAACTGTCCGGGTGTGAACGAAATGCCACACCATACCGTGGGATGGGGTTTTGAGATGAGCTTCAAGGTTTGAAAGAGGGCAAGAGAGCGGGAGGGGTGCGCACCGATCCATGTTTCAGTTCCTGTGGGTGTGTGTGAGGGGTGCCGTTCGCGGATCGAGCTAAATAGGTAGGTGATCGAAGGAACGAAACCAAGGGAACCAAAAAGTTGCGTTGCGTTTCCGTTTCGTTTATGTGACGCGCAAGCAAGTAAACAAAAAAGTGCGGTGTGGTGTGGCAAGAGACAACCCCCAGAGATAAGCGCTGGCGCTTGGATAGAGTTTGTGTTAAAACGTGCTGCGTACGTGTGTGGCTTTCGATTTGTCGTTTGCGTCTGTGCGTCAGCGCGGGCGGTGTCTGCGGCTTTCGAGCAGAGTGGCTATAACGGTGTTGATCTCGGAAATTGCCCTTGCACAGATCGTGTGGGGCAGGTAAGGTAAAGGTCCTAAAAGGGTGGAGGCAAAGGCAGAAACAGCAAGAAAAGAAAAAGAGATAAGAGCGAGAGAGGAAAGAAAGAAGCGAAGGGTGTATTTATATATATACGTTATGCGTACGAGTGGCGGGGTCGGTGGGGTGCCTAATTGTGAGAAGGGGGGAAACACCCAAATGGTTTTGTGGGTTGGTTTGGGATCCACTTCGTTCGTTACCATTATATTACTTAAGCACTCATCCCTCACGTCAACGTCAAGTCAAAGTCCAAGTCCCCGAATGGATTGATCGCCACCCCGCCGCCCATCTACGTTGAGTAATAATACAGGGACCGTCAAGCGACTCGGAGTTTTTTTTTACTTCAATCATCATCACCATCTGCTGTACTGTACCATATACGATGGCGCATCGAACATCATTCATTCCTCGAACGACAGCGAAACGCGATTGATTGCATCGTCACACCATGCAAGTGTCTCTGACAGCCAGAATTTGCAGGGTCGAGTCAACGCGCGATCCGGGTGTGCGTGGCTTCCATGCAGCGCGCAAATGTACGTGTATACGTATGCATATGTAAATCCCAATGCCCTATCCCCCATCCATCTCCCCCCCATCACCACACAATAAAAAGCAATCAACAGTCCCCCTTTACAAAGAAAAAATAACCGACTTGCAGCTTCCATCTCATCCTCGGAGCGCGCGCGCGCGCGGCGGCGGCATCCTTGATTATTATAACCTACAAGGAAAAAGATAATAATAAAAAGAGTGAGATAGTATAAACTTTATCATTTCGGACATTCTTTCTTGGAATCCGAGCGGTGAAATAGCAAAGTAGGAACAACCGCTTTTGAGGGGTTGAGGGGTGAGAGGGGGATGCCATGATCGCTGACATCTCAGCACTTGCCGTCACGGTTTGCACGTTCCGATGATAAGCGTGTTTGTTGCCGCAACGGCCGAGAGAGAGCGAGAAGGGTGGCACGTTTGCGTGGGGGGCACGCGCGCGCATTATGACGGTATTATACATTCGTTTTCATGCGTTTCACCACATAAGTCATCAGTAGAGAACAACGCAGCGAATCGGGTAAAGTACAGTACAGCACGGTGCTTCAAAATCGCCTGATGTCCAACCGGGGTACCGCTACAGTAGGGGATGGGTTTTGTTACGTTGTCGTGATAGCGTCGGAAAGACAAAATGACATCCGACCCTCTCAACCTCAGAGGCTAGTCCACATGTGGCCTTTGACGCCAAGGCCGACACTTGACTCGATCCATTTTTTTCCCAACTCATATGATAGGCCTGCCGTGCCCGTGCCCGTACCCGCGGGCGCACGACGAGATGCATCGGACCTACACGCACGCTATACGCACGCACGAGAGCGCGCGTGCCACATATGATATTTCTTCTGATCGCAATAAAAACGTACAATAGACACACACACCCTACACAACTTTTCCACCGAACACCTCTAATCTCGTCGTGTGCTATTTTCGCCCCTCTTCATCCCCTCACAGTCGAGTCAGTCTCCCCCCGCTTTGGCCAGTGCTTTGCCGTCATCCAGGTCTCGGCCAGGTCGACTCTTTCGGCCGTGACTGAGTCAGATCGATGTATTGCCCTGGCCATGGATCTTCGCCTGCCACGCTGTATTAGTATACGGGAGCGTGGGAACGATCTCGAAATACGAAAATGAAACAAAAAAAGAACAGTAACCACAGGTGAGCTGGCACCCTACCAGTAACCCTTGGCCATCCGAGGGCTTCCAAGGGCGCAAAACGCACAGGACATCATTAGATCAGCCAAGGATGCCAAAAGGGGATATCGTAATACCAGACAGGCCACGTCGACTCCTGTCAGACGACATGCTGCCAGTAATATTCCACTGGAATTGTTCGGCATGGCATGACAGGGCGGAACGAAAGAACGGGAAAAAAAGAACACTGTTTCCCGAGATGGGGAGATGGACGCACTCTTATCGATGATATTTAGGTCCCCACCGTCGTCCTCGTCCTCTTCCTGTTCTTCCTCATCGGGGTTCCACCGGTCCTGTGCTGCAAAGTTGGGGTTATTCGCGCGGTCCACTGTGAGGTCGGCCATCATCCGAGCGGTAGAGTCATCTTTCTGCTTCTGCAACGTCGCTTCTCGATGGGCACGTACGCGCGCCAGCTCGGGGAGATACTCCCTGGCAAGTGGGTCGGGTCAGTCAAATGATCAAGAGGGAGAGTACGAACTTTTCGTATTCCTCGCGCGAGGCTTCTACAGCTTGCAAGAACTCGGCAAAACCGTCGCCTGTCACACTGGATACGCCAACTGACTGGGAAAGTGAGACCCCAGAGCAAAACGAGAAGCAGTAGGGACACCAACCTTGAGGTGCTTGTAAAACTCGTCCAGGACAAGGCTCATGCTATTCATGAGACTGTTCATGTACGTCGGTGCACCCTCGTCGTCCGTCGTGCTTTGGTGCGACGCGAGGGCTTCTTGAAACGCCTCAAAGTCTCTCATCCACTCGAGGGCAAATGCGTGGGACTGGGCATCCGTCTTGTTGAAGACCACGATGAACGGAAGCTTTGTCTTGTAAAGGATACTGAGAGGTGTCAGCCACGCCCAAAACGGGGCAAGAGGATATAGAGTACCAAGCGCCCACTTGGTCAAAGGGTGGCACAAATCGTTGGTGAAGGCAACTCACAGGTCATGCCAGCAACACAAATGACGAGGCCAGCCCCGCAGTGGAAAAAAAAGAAAGGACGAAGATCAGAAAGTAACACACCTACAGGCATAGAGCATATTCGACATGAACGTCGCAGGCGCAACGGCACGCGGTGTATCGACGATGTAGGCGACGACGGTTGGGAGTGCAGAGGCAACTGCATCGGTAATAATTGCGCCAGATGCTGACCAGGTAAAAATCTCGATCTGTCCGGGTGTATCGACGATCACATAGCTGGATAAATACAAAAAGTGCTGCATGAGAGAGAGGATCCCAGCAGTAAGAGAAAGAAGCGGAGGCGGACTCTACTGTCTCAGCGCGCTTCTCGACAAGATCGAGAACTTGGTCAAACTTTGTGGTAAAGAGATTGAGTGCGGTGAGAATGCCGCCGTTGGGCCCGAGATTGTACCTTGGATGGACGACCTGAGGGGGATGGTCGTAGGGCGGGAAGGAACTGCGACTGCGCACTGCTTCATGACCTCGTGGTAGTCTACGGTATCTCGAATGTCGATATTTGCTTCGAAGGAAAGGTTCGTCACGGCAGGATCGAGGTTGAGGACATAAGGAGGAGCGGGCGGGGATTGTGAATGTAAATGGGCATTCAACCTTTGGACAAAAGTGGACTTTCCGGAGCCTGCCATGCCGATAGCGATGACACAGACAGGTTTTTTGGCTGAGGACATGATGGTGGATGATGAGGGAGACGTGCGTGACTGTGACTGAGAGAGAAATTGAGACTCCGAGACTGATTGGTAGCAGAGTGAAGCTAAAGGGGGAGTCAAAGGGTCTCAATCCGAAGAGCCCCAAAACAACTGTCCCGACCAACCTTTTCCCTTTCCTCTCACCTCGAATCCTTTCCTTCCAATCATCCCCACCATGGACGACGACATCCAGTTCCTTGGCATGGTATCCCCCATTTCCACTCAGAAATCCTCTTATGCACACCCTAACAATCCCAATCCCCCCATGCTGCAGCCCCCCGCCTCGGGTGCGTCCCTCGCTGTGCACTCAGATGAGACCGACAATGGGGTCTTGACTTACAACCTTATAGGAATAATGCTTGTCATTCCAAAGTCGGGCGACGAACCCACCCAAACCCTCCGATTCCTCAAATCTCGCTCCGCAGTCATCCACATCGGTCGAGCGTCCTCGTCCGTCTTAGACGCTGACAAGTCGCCCGATAGTATCCAGTTTCGCTGCCCTGTCATAAGTCGTAGACATGCAAAGCTCATGTTCTCATCCGGTCACGTATGTATCTTTCCCTCCTTCCTCAATCCTATGAGCGCTCCCTCTTTTGACTCACTCTACCTCCCACATATGCGCAGGTTTACATCGTCGATTTGCACTCCCACCATGGAACCCACCTCCTTAGACGCGAAGACATCGTCCCTCGTCCTCTTGCCCCCGATGTGCCGATCGCCCTCCAGGACGGCGACACCCTCACCTTTGGCAAGGCCGTCGGCAAAGAGCCTTACCTCGTTTCCCCCGTAACCGCCAACGTCATGCTCATCTACGACACCGACACCGACTTGAGCCCCACCATTTCCCACCCAGTCATTTCCCTCATTGACTCACCCACCCTACCCGCAACGCCCATCAGCAAGGAGCATGCCGAGTCTCCGACAACCCCAAATGCCGGGCGCTACGGCCTCTTCGGTCCGCACTCTTCCCCTTCATCAGAGTCATCTCCAGGCTCCTCCTCCGAGGACTTCTCCCAGAGTGACCCCGATTGCGAGGATGACGAAGATGAAGAGGACGATGATTACCTCGATCCCCCGGAGGAGTATCCCACTGTCCCCTTTGGTGGTCATGCTCAGGCCCAGAGCAGCACGAGCGCCTGTTATGCTTCTCTGCCCTCCCTTCATGGCCTCGGCCTCCTGGCCTCGCGCCACGTGATGCATCACGCCCCACCTACACAAATCCCTGTACACGCTCCTCACACGCACTTGAACATGCACTCTCAGATGACTCCATCTATCGACCTCGACCGCAGGCCCTTCATCCACCCATGGTTTGATTGCTCCCAGAGACCTCTTTCTATCCACGATCCTGCCAACATGACCCTTGAAGGTGCTGCTGGTGCCGCCGCCGAAGAGCCCATGGACATATCTCGTCCCGACTCTCCGCCTGTTCCGAACCTGTTGCATGACATCCCCGGGGAGATCATCCAAGACGCCCTTACCGCTCCTCCACAGACAGAGACGCGCAGCCACCCGATTGCCGAAGAACCACCGGTCGTCGGGGCCTATCCCAATTCGCCCGTTCGCGGCGATTTCGTCTTGCCTCCCTGGGAGGTCGTGGACAAGTTACCTCAGATCGGGCGACAGCAACAGGAATCCCTGTGCCAGCATCAGGGGCAGCAGCTAGGGAGTGCTTCCCTTGTAGCTGAGGGGACTTCCCCGTCATCCGTCATAGTCGAGGCCTCTGAGAGCTCTGAGCAGCTCGTTGAAGACGTCGCCTCTGACATCGATGCCGATGGGGATGCTGATATTGACCCCGCCCCTGCCGCCATTGGCACAAATACAGGTGTATCTGCCCCTGTCGAGCCGGGTCCTCTCGTTGCACCCGCGATCACGGCCGTTTCCCAGCCCTTCAACACGCATGCTCCGCCCGTGATTAGCGCCGGTGCCGCCTCGGTTGATGGGCGTCTAACTTCGCTTGATGAGGCACTCGTCAATCTCTGGGTGCGTGTGCCTTTGCCCATTCGTGCCTTCTTTGCTGTGCTCATCATCTATAAAAATTAGGGTAACGTCTTGCGCATGCAGATCGCGCACCGCAAGACGCAGACCGACCACAAGATGCTCTCCGACCGCACAGACGCACTCGCGGCCCGCGTCGATGCCGTACAGGCCGACCTTCGCGGCGCCATGCGCGATAACGATGAGGTCGAGGCCCTCCGAACGCGCATGTATGCCGCCGAGGACGTGTTCGTTAGGCTGCAGGACCGCCTGTCGGCCGCGGAAGAGGCACTCGCTGAGGCGAAGGGGCAAGCCGAAGTGCAAGCGCGAGCGGTGGAGCAGGTGGTTCGGGCTGCTGAGGCTGCTCAAGCTCAAGCTCAAGCCCAAGCCCAAGCCCAAGCCCAAGCTCAGGCTCAGGCTCAAGCCGAGCTGGTGGTTGAGACCGAGGTAAGTCCATGCACGCACGCGCCCGGCGCGCTGTGCGCTTATTCGGCGCAGTCGATTGCCGCTCCGGCGTCTTCTACTATCGCACCGATCACGTCGTCCCCTCTCTCGCCGATTACGCGCAAGCGCAAGCGCACCGAGGAGGACGACGATAACATTCACGATGATGATGAACAACAAGAAGGTAATTCTGCGCGAGCGTGCCGCCCGAAGGTTCAGGCTAGGAAGCGACCTCGTCGATTGGCGCGCGCGGCGGTGCAAGTGACCGCTGCTGCGGTCGTCGGTGCTGTGGCCGCGTGGTCCGCTCTCGCGTTTGTATGAGATTGTGGCGATGTTGTTTGTGAGAGGAGAGTGTGTATCCAGCAGTCTGTGTGTTGTGTTTTCCCTGTTCTGGGTGAGTAGAAGTCCCCCCCTTGCCTTGGTTCGGAGTCTAGGACACTCCCCCCCCAACTCCCCCTTTTCTTTCCCATTCGTTCTTGTCTTGTTGGCACATCACTTTTGGGGGGTGTTTGATTTGTGTGTGTGTGTGTGCAGTCAGCCAGCGAACGCCGCCTATGGCTTGTGCGTATGTATGTATTCTATGCAAAACGTAGGGAAAAAAGAAGAAAAAATATTTCATGTTGTAAGCCAAGAAAAACCAAAAAGCTAAAATGATAGTTCCTGTTTTCCCCCAATTTGTGGTGTTGCTGTGTGGTGGATACTGTACTGTACATTTCTAGTTGCTGTGCAATGCGGGGCGCGACACCTGACACGAGCAGTGGTTGCCGCAGCTGTGGGTAAATGACGTACGTACCCTGGAGACTAATCAATGAGATAAGATCGGGCCGTTCCTTCGCTTTTAAGTCTCCAGGCCCCAAGCGATGCGGAACCAGAAACCAACAACAAACGACTATCCTCCTATCTATTATACGACCACATACAACAAACTATGGCAGCAGGATTGTACGTCTTTTTTTTTCAAACTCGGGAGTACATGTCGACTGACCCTATACCTACTACAGTTGGGACGTATTTTCTCTCCTATTGGTGCGTAGCAACCGTCCACCCACCCACCCACCCACCCACGACTCTTTGCGCAACAAAAATGTTGATTCGTTCCCTTATAGACGAGTGCGTTCATCATTGGCGTCGTGGTGGGCATCATCATCATCCCGCGAAAATATCGCGAGGGCGTGAACGCAGCTAAAGCTTCGTGCGTCTCTTTTCCCTCTCCCGAACTTGGTTGGTTGCGATCTTAACCTTCATTTGGTTTTACGCAGGTTGGCACAACGAGGGTGGCAGGTGTCGAATTTATCGCGCGAGGATGCGGGCGGTGGTGGCGGAAGAGGTGGCCACGTCGTCGCGCTCAAATCGAACAAGAAACGGATGATGGACCGCGAGCAGTACCTGGACGCGACACAACGGTGCGTGGGCAGCGGCACCCTTCCTTCCATCCATGTCATTTATTGAACCTTTTTTTTTTTTTTTTGGAAAACATAGGGGACTCATGAGGGCCGTGAATGCGTCACATTTCGGGGCGCCGCAGGATGCGTGTACTCGTCGCTCACACTCGCACTCGCACTCGCACTCGGCGAATTCCTCTACTTGCTCTTTGCACGAGGGTTCGGCCCACTTGTCCGCACTGCATTCGATGCTGCGGTATCATCATGACCATCGTCATGATCACGATCATCAGGATGGCGCCGGTGCTGGTGGGATTAGTGATTCGGGCTCTGACACGGCGAGCATCGATGGTGCGCCGGCGGTTGCGGGCATGTCGGCGTTGCCGGAGGAGCCTGAGCGTCGGCACCGCCATCCTCACCTTGGGCGCTTGAAACATTTGGTTAGGTGAGAGGCCGCCAAGGACTCAGGACTTGCTGTACTGTACTGTGTATCTCGGGTTGGACGGGTGCCCATCATACACGCCGGGTATTTTATTCTTCCATATTTTTTTTTATTCGTGTCGATTGTCATTAATTGTATCTTTACGCTCGCGAAATCGCAAATTTTACTGTAACCTCCCCTTCCTGGGTTAGTAGTAGGAAAGAGTAGGGGTTTGGAGCTCACATATTTATTCCTAACCTTTTTTCATATACTGTATTGTTGAGGCCGTGGAATACAGTACTGTATCATATTTTAACGCTGGGGCCTTGGCTGGGGCTGGTGAGAAATCAAGTAACCGGTAGGCACTTCTGACGGCCGCCGCCGTCTGCCCTGTGCTGTGCTGTGCAGCGTCCGGTTGGTTGCGCTTCTCGAACTGCGCACGGACCGATCTACGTACCGACTACAGTACAACATCATACGAATGGCGATGGTCGCCGGCATCGATTGGGAGCGAGGAGAAACAAAACACGGGCTATGTGGCTGCGCCGCTTTTGGGACCTTTGACGCGCGCCTCCGCCTCGTGGTCTTGGGCCTTGGCTCGGCCCTCCGCGGACACCGAGAGAACAGGTCAGACCGGTCAGCTCCTGGTGAATAATCACTGGCATGAGAGCGCAAACAAGGATCACCCGCACTGACCCCGGAATCTCGCGTATGTCACTCTTTTTTGGGCGCTCATTGATTTGACTCGACAAGGCACGACCTTTGTTTGACCTCTCGAAGATACTCTCATTTCAGCGTCTTGGTCGTGAACAAAAGCGAGGCCTGGAGGATCGTGAGGGGTGGGGAAGAAGATACACATCAGCACAGCAAGGATCTTCTGCATCACCACCGTGACATCCGTCCTTCGGGACCCCAACGTCGATACATCGGCCCTTTGGCTCCAGTAGGCTCCGGCACGCAGTCCAGTGCCATCCATCGCTGCACATCAGCACAGCAAGGATCTTCTCCATCACCACCGTGACATCTATTCTTCGGGACCGCAACGTCTTTCTTCGATCGTATTCGTGTTGATATGATGTCCCCTCGCATATCTCTTTGTTTATCTACCGCGGCCACCATTTTTCTATATTTTGGGATACTCCGCTCGAGGTATGCTCTGTTCTTCTATTACTGTATGTTCATCTGCTCATGATACATGGCGGCACCAACAGACGACGCACATGTATCGATATCCTCGACGATGATTCGCTGCTCTACGTCTTCTACCACTGTAGGCCGCCGATTCTTTCGAAGGAAGGCATTAGCCCGCGGACTGGAGAATGCGAGAGCGAAACTTGGTGGTGCCAACTTGCTTGGGTCTGTCGCAGATGGCGACGCCTCATACTTGCGTCACCGTCCTATCTGGGTATCTCCCTCGTTTGTAGGCCTGGGACGCCAGTGGCGGATATGCTTGCACATTTACCTCCCCTTCCGCTCATAATCGATTACTTTCAGTCGGGTGGCTTCGCTGCAGGAGATGAAGAAGGAATTCTCCTTGCCCTCAAGCATCATGATCGTGTGCGCCGCATCAGCCTTGAAGTCGAAGTGCCTGTTTCATCATTGGAGAGGGTCATCGCGGCCATAGACAAGGAATTTCCAATGCTGGAATACCTGTCTATCTTCCCCCTGTTCATGTCGTATTCGAACTGGTCTATTCCCTCGACCTTTTGCGCACCGCAACTACGCCGTCTCGAGCTTATTGAATTTGCCTTTCCGATTGGGTGTCCATTGCCTGCGGGTCTTGTCACGCTCTCGCTCGAATGGATCCACCCATCTGCCGACTTTGGGCCAAACGAACTATTGCAACAGCTTTCACTCTTGCCTCAACTCGAGACACTCAGCATCACCTTTGATCCACCTCATTCCGACCAAGATGTTGAGGGGCAATTGCTACAGACACCATTATCGACGCATGCAATACTCCCTAGCCTTCGTTCGTTTATGTTCAAAGGTCCCCTCAGTTACATCAAGTCGGTTCTTCCCCGGATCACCATGCCTCTCCTCAAGGTTGCCGAAATCATGCCTCCAACCTCCCATAACCTTGCCTTTTCCTTTCCTCTTGTCCTGCAATTCGTGTACAAAACGGAGAACCCCAGGTTCAGGGACGTAAGGGTTACGTTTGACGTTTCGTTCGTCGTCGTGACGATGTATCCCCATGAAGGGACGGGGATGCCCGCCCTCCGCATGCGAAATGTGGGCAGGGTCATTCGCATGGGGCTAGGATCCACAGTAAAAAGATTCCGTGAGATGGGGCCAGTGTTCTCCGAGGTAGAGTTACTGACTCTCGAGGACAAGACACCGTCTGGATTGCACAAACATGACAGCATTCGCACCGACTGGCATGAACTTCTTGGGTTCTTCAACAAAGTGAGGACACTTCATGTAGCTGGTGGTGACCTCATCGAGCAGCTGTCTCATGTTTTGCAACCACATGACGGAGAATCTGCCATCGAACTGTTACCCACGCTGAGCGTGTTTTAGTGTCCTAAGGACAGCCATATTGGCGAATCGTCCAGATCATTTCTCGCCGCCCGCCGGGATGCGGGCTTCCACGTAACTATTTCCCATCATTGAAGCAAGCACGCCTCCTTTTGTCTCAATACTGCCATTGCGAGCGCCGCGGTGGGTGACAATACACAGTACACGTCCTACGTCCCTGATACTTGTAACACAAACACCCTGTGTCATTCACGTCCATTCTCACCACCCCTCACGTACACTAGCTTACGAGTTTCCTTTCCTGCTCTCCATATATTCCCTCCTCGGCCGACGCACTGCCCCTGCTCGCTTCGCCGCGCCCCGTTTCATGTCCATTTGTTTATTTTCATTCTCGCCTCACCATTCCTAGACTTCCCGCCACGACGCCTCCATGGTACATCACTGTAGTCTGTATAGTACCCTCTTTCTGCTCTACCTTGTTCTAGACTTTCTGTCTGTCTGTCTGTCTGTCTGTCTCTATGTGATGGCGTCGCCTGCTTCCTCTCCTGTAAATAATATATCTCTCAAGCTCCTTGACGAGCAAGTCCCAGTGGAGGTCTAGTTCGCGTCCTCAGTCCAGTCGTGTGCCCTCACCTTCTTTCTCAAGGCTACCCCGTGACTCTTGCATGCCGTTGAAACATAGACACCTTATGTCTGCTGTGGTGTTGCCGTAAGCTATGGGGTATGTCAATCCATCACGACCGCAGCGGCGAGTGACAATATTCAGTCCACGGCGTCCGACCTCGACAGTTGAAACACGACACCTCACAAACCTTTTTTGGTCTTTCGTTTTCTTTCCGCGCAAATGTTGTACTGTACTGTTGCAGCTGCATGGTACTGTGTCATATTTTAACGCTGGTGAATGGCAGACGTCGTGTCCGCACGTGAGTTCAAGAAAGAGGGGGTGGAGGAGTAGATAAAATAAAATCCCGGTCGCGATCCCGAGAATCCGAGAGCGCGCTGTGGAACAAGTCGGGACAGACAGACGGCGAGTAGCGATCATGCGTCTGCTAACAGCCGCGTTCAAGCAAAAGGAAAGGGCGATGGTCGCCGAGCACACACGAGAGAGGGGAAATCTTGGGCCACAGTTGCCTGCCATTTCGGCGAGGCGGGTGCACAGGTATTTATACGTTTGGGCTGACACAATTAGGAACAAGTATGCTACTAACGAGTGAGTAGAAAACGAGGAAAAAGTAAGGTGAAAAGGGATCAGTCTTGCTGGTGACAGACCCACCTGGCGACGTTCGATATCCAAGGTCCAATGGCAGGTGTGAGGTTGAATAAAGGAGTGCTAATGTAAAAGTGAGCGGATGTTCTGATAAGAAAATAAGCAATAAACATACGAAGGAGCGTGGAAACCTATAGACAACAATCCTTATCCGACAAGGCTGTGGTGCTTGGGCCTAATTCACCGTCCTCAAGGCGGCACACGATATTGTGCTGGCAGCTCTGAGCGATCTGAGTATCGTCGGTAGCGAGATTTGAGGCGAGATGTGTTGG
>Ga0307509_10008824_pt1 | contig 12741 bp, 21 predicted proteins | sample 10_EM_MG_FD_202245 | JGI IMG/M metagenome (GOLD analysis project Ga0307509, IMG submission 202245) | Populus trichocarpa ectomycorrhiza microbial communities from riparian zone in the Pacific Northwest, United States - 10_EM | ecosystem: Host-associated > Plants > Roots > Unclassified | place...
CCCCAAGGCCACCCCCACCTATGCTCAAGCTGCCGCACCCCCTGCTAAAGGAAAGAAGGGTCTTCAGGCGAAAGGTCCTGTCTCGGCTTCCTCCGTTGCGGTTGCGTCGGGTGAGGTTTTTACGAAACACCCCCCTGCTCTCCCCCAAGCTCTCCGCAGATTCTTCGCCTACAGAACCACCTTTGAACCCCACCCAGAGGCGCTCAAAATAGCAGCCCATTTCCCGGACATCGCTGCCTCTGTTCTCAGAGAAGCCAACTGCTCCCTTCCCCTTTCCTTCACTTATACGGTCAATGACAAAGGCTCCGTGTCATTGCTTGGTACCAACCTTCACACCCCTGCCTCCGCTTACACACTCTATTTTGCTCCCCTTACCTCAAGGTTGAACAAGGCCTTTCCAATTGGCAACTCCCCTTGGGATATTTTCAAACCTGCTCCCAACGAAACACAACTTTTGATTCACTCCATCCCTCTTGCCTTCCTCCACTCAGACGATGACCAACTCTTTCCCTCTCTGCATGAGTCCATCCGCAATGCCAGGGGAGTCTCCATTCTCTCAGCGCGTTACCTTAACCCAGACGTGGAATCTCGCGAACAGAAAAGTGCCACCTCCGTGGTTGTCACGCTGGCCCCGCCCGACGCTTACGCCATCCTCCCCTCCGTCAACCTCTTCTCCCGAAACCGGAGAGTCGAACAGATGTTTTCCTCCTCTAAAAACTCCCAGTGTAAGAAATGCTGGAAGTTCGGTCTCATCCCAAATGGCTGTCCCAGCGAGCTACCTCTCTGCCCCTTCTGCTCGCTCGCCCATACCTAAGGGGAGCATCGCTGCCCTAACCCTTCCTGCCCTAAGGGTGGCAATCTCCATCCTACCCTCGCCTGCTGTCTATCCTCGGTGGCATGCTGCCCTAACTGCTAGGAAGAGCACACTGCGCGCAGCAAGGATGGCCCCTCCCGCGCGAAAGCCACTCCAGAGACACCAAAAGTGCGATCTCGACAGATGCTGGACAGCATGGATCTCGCTGAAGACCAGGCTGGCCCTTCGACGGTCCTTCGTCCAGCACCAGGTGCCCCTCCTCACACCCCGAGTGCCTCTGTACTCCCCAGCCATGCTCCTCCACCTAGGCAGAGAGCCCAGCGCACCATCACCGTCACGGATCTTGCCCCAAGAGAGAGCGGTGACGAATCTTTAGACTCCGACTCCTCTGAGGGCTCTACCCAATAATCGAGAATTTCTAGACTCGTTACACTGACAGCAGGGCTGTCTTTCCGTCCTTTCCAATCGTTCAACATAACTGCCTTGGGAGCTGGGATGTTTTTCTTTCATTTTTTCACAGCTTTACCATACTGCCTCACCCTCCTTTGATTATCGCTATTCAAGACCCCCCCTCTAGACATTCGGTTCTTCCAACATTTCCGGGATTTTTGTCCTTAGCCCCCCCCCCTCCTGGCCGCCCACGGGTCGCCATTTATGTTTCCCGCACTTTGAACCAGCACTTGTCCTGCTCGACCGTGTTTCACAACACCTCAGAGATGCTATCAGTTGATGTTTTTTCTCCAGAAGGTCTTTTTGGATCCCCCCACCGCTCCCACAGGGTCACCTCGGTGTACCTTCTTCATACAAATCCTCCTCCCTACCCCTCAATACTGCCTGATCGGATTTTTCTTTTTTTTCCTACCCTCACCTGGTTTTAGGTGACTTTAACCTCCACCATCCTTTGGCGGATCCCTGCCGCTCCCTATCCGAAAGGGCATATATCATTTCTACAGGCTACTTTGATGCTGCTTTTGAAGCACCGTACCACCTTCTTAACACCCCCGGGGTATATACTCGGTTCCCATTTGACACCACTTCGCGACCCTCTATCTTGGACCAGGCCTTCGCGAATACCACCCTGTCCCCACTTGTCTCCTCATGGGACACACCCCTCCCCTCCACTGGTTCAGACCACGTCCCGTGTGTAATAACACTAAAACCACCCACGATCGTGCTACCCCCTCCTACTCCACACTGGGCCCTCCTGGACCTAGGCGCGGTACGTGAGGCACTGGATACCGTCACCACATTGCCCTGCCCAGTGAGGCCCACGCCCAACTCTCTAAGTAGGTGGTTCGACATCTCCTCTACCCACCTTACCTCCCTCCTAACCTCCCATGCCCCCAGCAAGCGCCCATGCCCCCGCTCAAAGCCATGGTGGTCCCCCGGCCTATCATCGCTGAGGAGGGAGTATCACAAGTCTGCAAGGATATCCCGGCACGACCCGTCCCCCCCTCAACTGGAGCAATGAGAAGAGCTCGAGAAGAACATACTTTAAGGCCATCGCCTCGGCCAAGAAAGCTGACTAGTCGCACTTCCTGTCCTCGGCCACACCGCGCTCCCTCTGGAGGGCCAAGAGATTTGCATTTGGTCGCCCACCACAGAGGTTCCCGGACTTACCAGGGGCCTCTGACCCGGCCGAGGTAGCGGAAACGCTTCTTGAGCACTTTTTCCCATCCAAACCCCCACCTCCCCCGCTCCTCCGCCTCACACGCTATGAGGACTACACCCCCCTCACCTCCGAGGAGATATCCAGGGCTCTCTCCAAATCCTCGAACACCTCCACCCCTGGCCCCGACCACATCCCGTACTCTGTATGGAAGTCTGTACACCACATCAAGCCCTCCCTTCTTCCTTCCCTCCTGGACCCCCTGCTAGCCCACGGATTTCACCCTCCCTCCCTCAAAAAGGCACTTGGTATTGTCCATGACAAGCCGGGTAAACCCTCATACGACGCGCACTCCTCCTTTAGAGTTATCGTCCTCCTTCGTACGCTCTCCAAGATCCTTGAAAGAGTAGTAGCTTCCCGCCTTTCAGCCCAAGCAGCAATATGCTCCCTCATCCATCCCCTTCAGTGCGGGTCCCTCCCTGGAAGATCCACCACTGATGCCGCCCTCATTCTACAACATAACGTTGAGTCCTTCAACCGCTTCCGCTACAAAGTCTCCACTCTCTTCCTTGGGGTGAAGGGAGGCTTCGATAATGTGGAGTCCCCATCACTCCTCTCTCTCCTCCGCAGAAAGAGGGTTAGCCCTTACCTGGTCCCGTGGGTCGGCTCTTTCCTCAGGGACCGCACCTGCCGCCTGACATTACAAGGGTCCCCTCGTCAGTTCGCTCCCGTTTCGGTCGGAGTCCCTCAAGGCTCCCCCATCTCCCCCCTCCTGTTCGTCATATACGGCTCCTCCCTCCACCTGGAAATCCCCAGGTCACTTATTATCTCCTACGTCGATGACTTTGCTGTCACTGTGGCCTCGCCCTCCTACAGAACCAACGTTCGCCTCCTTCAGAAGTCCTTCTCAATGCTCAAGAGGAAGGCCTCGCTAATCAACATCTCCTTCTCCATTCCGAAGACTGAACTAATTCACTGGAGGACCACCAGGAGCAATGAGCCACCGTGCTCCCTCCCGGTGCAGCTAGAAGATCAGCTCTTCTATCCACAATCCCACCTGAAATGGCTGGGCTTAATATTCACCCCCGCCTTCGACCCAAGGTCCCACTTCTCCAGGAGGTACACACTTGCAAATGCCGCCCTAGCCACGATTCGCCGCCTCACTCCCCCTGGGATGGGCCTTCCACCCTACCTTTGTCTCGCCTTAGCGCGTTCGCTCCGTGCTCTGATTCTCCTATATGGATCCACTGTCTGGAACCCCCCCCCGGCCATCCTGAACCCGATGTCTGTCTTTGGGCGGCGGGTCTGTAGGTGGATCACCAATTGCTTTGTCACCACCAACACAACATGTTTGCACAGGGAAGCCTGTCTCCCCCCGTTGCCTGCTCTTATACCCCACCAGCGACGTCTCGCCGGCCTAGGGCTCATCTGCTCCCCTCGGGAGATAAACCCCGCCACAGCACGCCTTCCCAAGACCGTTCCCACCTTCTCGCACCACCGTGCCAGCTTGGCGGCGTGTGGGAAGATCACCTCCCAACCTTATCTCTTCTTCAACCTTGACTGGCATTCTGCTCCGGACAAAGCCAAGAACCCGAGGTACCGACACAACGCCATCACTGCCTTGGATAACACGGCTGCCCCCCTCGTACATGATATCTCTACGATGCCGCCCATCTCTCTCCACTTGACAGACTACCTTCCCCCAACCCCGGGGATTGTTCCATCTTACGCCCGTCTCAAGGTAAGGGCTAAACAACTCCTCCTTTCTGACTGATCTTCCACCCCGGCCCCACCATACTACCCCTATCCGCCCTCAACGCGTCCCCATCCCTTCATGGGCTTGGGCAAATTTGTTGTGGGAAGGATACACCAGATGCGCTCTGGGAAAAGCTACCTTGCGGCTCACCCCTCATGGGAGAACCCTGATGCTGACCCGTCCTGCCCGTTGTGCTCTGAGTCCCCGCAAACCTTCGAACAGGTCATCCTGTCCTGCCCCGCCTCCCCCTATCGGAGATCCCGCCTCCTCCAAGGGGTCCCCGACTTGGCCCCCGAGGCCCCTGTCTGGTCCGACCAACAGCTGCTCATTGTGCTGGCTGAGTTCATTCGCACCACGGCCACTGGTTTCCCACCTGGGATGCCCCCACTTGCTCCATCCCTCCACACACCCCTGCAAACCCCCTCCTTCGACCCACCGCCCTACCCGCCCCTGGCCCTCGAGACTAGCTAGGCGGTTTATACTTTCCCTTATTTTTAGCTAGGGCTGCTTTGCGACGATTATTGGTCGCGTTGGGGGAACTGGTTATGTTTGTTTCTTTTGTTGATTGTTGATTTGATTTTCGGTTTTGTTTTGGCCATATCGTTAAAGATCCATGTCATTTCTTGTACCGTAGAAACAATGAACAGATGATTTAAAAAATAAAAAAAATAAAAAAAACGGTCACAGTAATTACCATGCTTCCGCTCCCCTCTTTCCCTCCCCCTACATTTCTCAACACCACGTCATTCTGCGCACGATCTCCTCTCCCATACTTTTCGTCCTGACTGTTGGGCCTCGCGTCCCCACCCCCACCTACAGTTATGGCCTCCCACCAGGGTGGCCACTCAAGAATCCCTACACCGGTCCCTCTTTCTCCCCTCCCAACCACAGGGAACCTCGACCATTTGGTCTCGATTTTCCACCAGACTGCCGCCGACCGAGGGCTCCCCGCCGCAGGTTTTCCCCCCATCACGCCGGCAAATATATCCACCCTCTCTATCGGGGAACAGATGCTCCTCCCTCTACTTTGCACCTCGCTTTAGTACAGCGTCCACATCGCAACTGCTCTCGAGAATCTCACGACCGAAATCTACGACTTGGCCTCTCAGGTTGCCAATCTGGACCTCTCCCCGCAACCCCCAAACCTCGCCCCACTCCAGGCCTCTCTCTGTGACATTGCCTCCCGTCGTCTATCAACCGCTCAGGCCCCTTTCCTTCCCCAGCGCCCTGGTGTCCCACAGCAACCCACACCCTCCTCTAGCGGGTCTCGTCCCACCCCCACCAGCAACACTAACCCCGCTCGCCAAGAGAAAGGGAAAGAAAGAGCTCCTCCAGCTCTACCCCCACCACCAGCTAACACGGTCTGGCCCTCCCCCGCAGCTGACCCAGATCTCCCGAGATACGACATGTCAACTTCCCCTCCCACACTATATGGCAACCCTCAGCAGTTTGCCAAGAAATACCCCCACACCTGGGAAGCGGAGGAATTCACTAAAGGGAAATTCCCCCCCGGTCCCGCTTCGACCCCCAGGCATCTCGACCCCGACTGGCGACACCCCACCACCATGGCCTCCAAGGTCACCCACACCTACGCTTAAGCTGTCGCACCCCCTGCTAAAGGAAAGAAGGGTCGTCAGGCGAGAAGTCCTGTCTCGGCTTCCTCCGTTGCGGTCGCGTCTGGTGAGGCTTTTACGAAATCTCCCCCTGCTCTCCCCCAAGCTGTCCGCAGACTTTTTGCCTCCAGAACCACCTTCGAACCCCACCCAGAAGCGCTCAAAATAGCAGCCCACTTCTCAGACATTGCCGCTTCTGTCCTGAGAGAAGCCAACTGCTCCCTTCCTGTCTCCTTCACCTGCACGGTCAACGACAAAGGCTCAGTTTCACTGCTCGGTACCGACCTTCCCACCCCCGCCTCCGCCTATACCCCATATTTCGCTCCCCTTACCTCGAGGTTAAACAAGGCCTTTCCAGTAGGCAACGCCCCTTGGGATCTCTTTAAGCCCGCTCCGAACGAAACACAACTTTTGATTCACTCCATTCCTCTTGCTTTCCTCCCCTCAGACGATGCCCAACTCTTCCCCTCTCTTCACGAGTCCATCCGCAATGCCAGGGGAGTCTCCATTCTCTCAGCGCGTTACCTTAACCCAGATCCTGAATCTCGGGACCAAAAGTCAGCAACCTCCGTGGTTTTCACCGTGGCTCCGCCAGACACTTTCACTATCCTCCCTTCTATCAACCTCTTCTCCCGGAACCGGAGGGTGGAGCAGATGTTCTCCTCCTCTAGGAACTCCCAGTGCGAAAAGTGCTGGAAATTCGGCCACATCCCTACCCGCTGTCCCAGCACATTACCAGCATGTCCCCACTGCTCGCTTGCCCACACCAAAGCAGAGCATCGCTGCCCAGACCCTGCCTGCCCTAAGGGTGGCAATCTCCGACCTGTCCTCGCCTGCTGCCCATCCTCGGTGGCATCCTGCCCTAACTGCCAAGAAGAGCACTCTGCGCGCAGCAAGGATTGCCCCTCCCGCCCGAAGACCACCCCAGAAGCACCAGAAGTGCGATCTCGACAGACGCAGGACAGCATGGATCTCGCTGAAGACCAGGCTGGCCCTTCGATGGTCATTCGTTCAGCACCAGGTGCCCCTCCTCACACCCCGAGTGCCCTTGTACTCCCCCGCGATGGTCCTCTACCTAGGCAGAGAGCCCAACGCACCATCACCATCACCGATCTCGCCCCAAGAGAGAGCGGTGATGAATCTTTAGATTCCGACTCCTCCGAGGGCTCTGCCCACTAATGGAGAGTTTTTTCACTAGCTACACCGACAGCAGTGCTGTCTTTCCGTCCTTTCCAATCGTTCAACATAACTGCCTTGGGAGCTGGGATGTTTTTCTTTCACTTTTTCACAGCTTTACCATGCTGCCACACGCTCCTTTGCTTATTGCTATTCAAGACCCCCCCTCCAGACGCTCGGTTCTACCGACATTCCCGGGATTTATGTTCTTCGCTCCCCCCCCTCCTGGCCGCCCGCAGGTAGCCATTGATGTTTCTCGTACTCTGAACCAGCACTTGTCCTGCTCAACCATTTTTTACGACTCCCCTGAGATGATTTTAGTTGATGTTCTTTCTCCGGAGGGTCTTTTTGATTCCCCCCACCACTCCCTCAGGGTCACCTCGGTGTACCTTTTTCGTACAAATCGCCCTCCCTACCGCTCTATACCGCCTGAGCGGGTTTTTTCTTTTCTTTCCTACCCTCACCTGGTTTTAGGTGATTTCAACCTCCACCACCCGTTAGCAGATCCATGCCGCTCCCTTTCTGAAAGGGAATTTATTATCTCCACACGCTACTTTGATGCCGCTTTCGATGTCCCCTACCACCTTCTTAACACCCCGGGGGTTTATACTCAGTTCCCATTTGACACCATTTCGCGACCCTCGGTTTAGGACCTGGCTTTCGCGAATACCACCCTCTCCCCCCTCGTCTCCTCATGGGACACCCCCCTCCCCTCCACTGGTTCAGACCACGTTCCATGTGTGATAACACTAATGCCACCGGCAATTATGCTACCCCCCCCTACCCCACACTGGGCCCTCCTTGACCTGGACGCGGTACGTGAGGCACTGGATACCGTCACCACATTGCCCTGACCAGCGAGGCACACGCCCAACTCCCTGAGTAGATGGTTCGACATCTCCTCTACCCGCCTTACCTCCCTCCTGACCTCCCATGCCCCGAGCAAGCGCCCCTGCCCCTGCTCGAAGCCATGGTGGTCTCCTCGCCTATCGTCTCTAAGAAGGGAGTATCACAAGTTTGCAAGGAGATCCCACCTCGACCCATCCCCCCTCAACTGGAGCAATGTGAAGAGCTCGAGGAGAGCATATTTTAAGGCCATCGGGTCGGCCAAGAAGACACACTGGTCGGACTTCTTATCCTTGGCCACCCCACACTCCCTCTAGACGGCCAAGAGATTCGCGTTCGGTCGCCCACTACAGAGGTTCCCAGACTTGCCAGGGGCCTCCGATCCAGCCGAGGTGGCAGAAATGCTCCTTGACTATTTCTTCCCTTCCAAACCCCCACCTCCCCCACTCCTCCGCCTCACGTGTTATGAGTACTATACCCCCCTCACCTCCGAAGAGATATCCAGGGCCCTCTCCAAATCCTTGAACACCTCCACCCCTGGCCCCGACCACATCCCGTACTCTGTGTGGAAGTCTATGCACTGCATCAAGCCATCCCTTCTTCCTTCCCTCCTGGACCCCCTACTAGCGCAGGGATTTCACCCTCCCTCAAGAAAGTGCTTGGTATTGTCCTCGACAAGCCATGTAAACCCTCATAAGACTCACCCTCCTCCTTTAGAGTTATGGTCCTCCTTTGAACGCTCTCTAGGATCCAGGAGAGAGTGGTAACTTCCCGCCTTTCAGCCCAGGCATCGATTTGCTCCCTCATCCACCCCCATCAGTGTGGGTCCCTCCCAGGGAGATCCACCGCCGATGCCGCCCTCGTCCTACAACACAATGTTGAATCCTTTCACCCCCTTCGCTACAAAGTCTCCACTCTCTTCCTTCATGTGAAGGCAGGCTTCGATAACGTGGAGGCTCCCTCACTCCTCTCTCTCCTCAACAGGAAGGGGGTCAGCCCATATCTGGTCCAGTGAGTCGGCTCTTTCCTCAGAGACCGCACCTGCCCCCTGATGTTCCAGGGGTCCCCTCGCCTTTTCGCTCCCGTCTCGGTCAGAGCCCCTCCAGGGTCCCCCATCTCCCCACTTCTATTTGTCATATATGTCTCCTCCCTCCACCTGGAAATCCCCAGGTCACTTGTTACATCAGCAAGAAAAATCAGTTTACACCCTATACACCCTATGCTTCTGAAGGCATCTGGAGACAGAAATGAGGGACGAAAATTGAAAAATCATAATTTGCCAAAACGCGTTAGCTGACTAAATAATATCCCATTCAATGTGTCTATATTTAAAAAATGACCCCTATCGGACATAATTAACATGTCCATTTTTGCTGAAAAAGAATTGAACAAGTTAACAGGATACGTGTGGATGCCATAGGAAGACTTCAGATGTCTTCCAATGTACCACAGGCTCTTCCCAACGTAAACTCTACTTCAGGATCCAGAATTGAGATTTTTTCCTGATGTATCTCCTACGTCGACGATTTTGCTGTTACGGTGGCCTAGCCCTCGTACAGGACCAACGTTCGCCTCCTTCAGAAGTCCTTCTCGGCGCTCAAGAGAAAGGCTTCCCCAATCAACATCTCCTTCTCCGTTCCCAAGACCGAACTGATCCACTGGAGGACCACCAGGAGTCATGAGCCACCGTGCTCCCTCCCGGTGCAGCTGGAAGATCAGCTCTTCTACCCACAATCCCACCTGAAGTGGTTGGGCTTCATCTTCACCCCCGCCTTTGACCCAAGGTCCCACTTTTCCAGGAGGTACGCACTGGCAAATGCCGCCTCTCCCCCCCCGGGATGGGCCTTCCACCCTACCTCTGCCTCTCTTTGGCACGTTCGCTCCTTGCTCCGATTCTGTTATATGGGACCGCGGTCTTGAACCCCCCCCCATCTATCATGGGCCCGATGTCCGTCTTCTGGCATCGGGTCTGTAGGTAGACCACCAACTGTTTCTCCTCCACCAACATAGTGTGTTTGCACAGGGAAGCCTGTCTTCCCCCACTACCTGTTCTGGTACGCCACCAGCGCCGCCTTGCTGGCCTAAGGCTCATCTGTTCCCCTCCGGAGATAAACCCTGCCACGGCACGCCTCCCTAAGTCCGTCCCCACCTTCTCACCCCACCGTGCCGTCTTGATAGCGCATGGGAAAATTACCTTCCAACCCTATCTCTTCTTTAACCTCGACTGGCGCTCTGCTCCGGACAAGACCAAGAACCCAAGATACCGACACAACGCCATTACAGCTTTGGCCAACACGGCTGTCCCCCTCTTACACGACGTCGCTACGCTGCCACCCATCTCGCTCCACTTGACAGACTACCTGCCCCAAGTCCCGGGGGTGGTCCCCTCCTATGCTCGCCTCAAATCAAGGGCCAAACAACTCCTCCTTTCCGACTGGTCTGCCACCTCAGCCCCTCCATACTACCCCTCTCCACCCTCGACGCGCCCCCATCCCTTCATGGGTTTGGGCAAGTTTGTTGCGAGCAGGATACACCAGATGCGCTCTGGGAAAAGTTATCTCGCGGCTCACCCCTCATGGGACAATCCTGATGCCGACACATCCTGCCCACTATGCTCTGAGGCCCCGCAGACCTTCGAACATGCCATCCTGTCTTGCCCCTCCTCCGCCCACCAGAGATCCCGTCTCCTCCATGGGGTCTCGGACGTGGCTCCTGAGGCCCCAATCTGGTCCTACCAGCAGCTGCTCATTGCCCTGGCTGAGTTCATTCGCACCACCGCCACTGGTTTCCCTCCTGGGATGCCCCCACTTGCTCCCTCCCTCCACTCCCCCCCCCTGAACCCCCTCCTTCTGTCTACCGCCCCATCCGCCCCTGGCCCTCGAGACTAGTTAAGCGGTTTATACTTTCCATAATTTTAGCTACAGCCCCTTTACAACACTTATTGGTCGCGTTGGGGGATCCGGTTATGTTTGTTTCTTTTGTTGATGGTTATTTTGATTTTCGGTTGTGTTTTGGCCATATTATTAAAGATGCATGTTATTTCTTGTACCGTAGAAACAATGAACATATGATTAAAAAAAAAAAAAAAAAAAACGGTCACAGTAATCACTTGATTGCTTCTGCCTAGAGGAGTGATACCACAACCCCTCCTCTCCTCTGGGGTCTACCCCCTCCTCTACGGGGTTCTTGTTCCTGTTCATCGTTGACTCCCGCTCATGAAGTTCAGTTCTCCCCCTTACCCCGCATTTCCTTTGCACCTCGCTTAGGTTTTTGCATGGTTGGCACTCTGTCCTCTTCGCTCAAGGTCGGCGCTGAGCTTTCCAAGCCCTTTGCGAAGTACCTTTCCGTCTCGATTTTGTGGTCCTGTCGGGGAACAGTTCGGTTCGTAACTTCAGGACCTCGTCTTCGTTTCGCATTCGGAAAAGCATCGGCCGCGCTTACTCTAGTCGGTTGTCTCAAGTGTTCGGAAGTCCTTCCTCCTTCCACCCTCATTCCTCTACCTTCTTGATTTTCGTCCTGTTGCTTAGTTACAGCTACTCCCATCCCCTCTCTTCCCACCCCCCTCAGCTGGCACCTTACTGCTCCCCTCCCCGCGGTCGATCCTCGGTCGCTATACAAAAACCCGCCTCGGTTACGCCGTCCTCTTGGCAGTCGCTAATGCCGCTTTGGCACACCCTCCGGCGACCCCTCCCCAGAGTCGCCTCCATACACTGTCCTATCCTGCAATCGGGCACCGCTTCGTTCCCCGGCACCGCTCCGGAGCGCTGGTCCATATTTTCTTTTCCTAGCTCAGGCTGATACAAGTCACTTATCAGAGGTAATTTTACTTTGTCAGGGGTCCATACATTTCTTTTGTTCACCTTATGTTTTTCGCAGATGTCACTAAGGGTTCTCCTCTCCTTCCTGCTTGTTTCTTTCCTTTCTATATCCTTCGGGTGTACGTGTATATTCGTAGGATTTGGTTGGGCGATAGGGGAGATGTGCGGTTGGTCTCATACGAGAGGGACTTGGGGGTTGGGATGTTTCTTGGGGTGAGGAGGGCAGGGTTTTTGTCGGCCATATCGTTAAAGATGCATGCTGTCTTTGTACCTTAATAAAACAAACGCACTTGATTTAAAAAAAAAAAAAGAAAAAAACTGTCACAGTAGTTAGAGCTCTTCGCGCAACCATCGAAGTACTTTCTTACAATATATGTTTACCCTTACTTTTACCTTTACTTCTCGCTTGTATATGAACAACTTAGCTCTTAGTGTCAGAGCAACCACGACCCTTGTAAGACAAGGTCCCTCACCATCTCTCCCCAATAAGACATTGGTGTGAGATACAAAGACTATAATATAGTCTAAGAACAAAAGAAGAGATTATAAGTGAATCTCGGAAAGAAGAATACTCTCTCGTTTATGAACCCACAAAGAACTATAAGATAACAACGAATCTTTACGTAAGTAATCTGTTACCTGTTGTGTGACTAATCTCCAAAAAGAGTAGGATTGTTACACTTGATGGGATCCGGTCGGACGGACGGCCACGATGTAGACTGAGTTACAAGGGGGGTTCTAATGACCATGTCTTTGGTGATAGGACACAACTACGGCGGCGTCTGCTGGTATAGCACTGTAACGACCCTACGATAGGTAGCTACAATCACTATCACCTTAGCCCAAATGGTATACCAAGAGGTATCCAGAGGTGGTATGGTCTCGTACACTTTATACAAATAGCTGGTAAACCTAGGATAAGGCCTAGGCAACTGTCGAGTAGCTTTGAGGTACTCTACTAGGCAGGGTAACCTTTGGGAGGAGATTCGCATAAGGTCAAGAGAATTATGGGAATGTTACACGGACCTCCGAGACGACTTCTGTGGTCGCCTGGAGGACTTCCTGAGCGGTTAAAGGCATAAGAAGGCAAAGTTACCCTACCTTGGGAA
>Ga0307509_10008825_pt1 | contig 12741 bp, 13 predicted proteins | sample 10_EM_MG_FD_202245 | JGI IMG/M metagenome (GOLD analysis project Ga0307509, IMG submission 202245) | Populus trichocarpa ectomycorrhiza microbial communities from riparian zone in the Pacific Northwest, United States - 10_EM | ecosystem: Host-associated > Plants > Roots > Unclassified | place...
GTGACTCGAGTGTTTCCTGCATGTACCACAGATTTCCACAACACCCTTATCCAAGTCAACACCAAGAGATGAACACTCGTGCCGAAAGTTACCAGCAGGGCAAATAATGATACCGCAACTTGGAGCGGCGTACCCATCAGATCCATTGCTGAAGCAAAGTCGAAACACTCACTGAAAAATGTGACGTTGAGCCGACTTATCTCAAGGTACCAAGCTTGTATGTTGGGGTTAAAGATACGGCTAATCACGTATGCTGTGTGTACATCAGCAGTGAATAAAAACAATCCTCATTTGACTTGCCGACTAGGGTTGTCAGTGAGTACAATTGGAAATACGGCATGGTGGAACCACATACGATAGCCCATCGCCCCCAGCAACAACAACTGACTCGCGGCTATCAACCTAGTTGGCTGTCAGACTCTGGTGCAAAACTTGAAACGGATCCAGAAGTACCATTTCCCATGTCGTTTCAGAGCGAAGATAAGTATTAGAAGGATCATAAAAACGACGGGAACAGTCGCAATGGCTAGCCCGAAATCTATAGTATTTATGGGCACCTTTGCAATTATGAACTAGAATGGCGAATGAGAAGGAGCCAAGATGCAAATGATGGGAGGCAGTCCACCTGTGGCAGTACTCCGATGTAACAGAAGGCGGAAATTTTCAGCATGCAAACTGCAACTTGACGAGTCTGATTATGTGCGTCTGCGTGGATCCCAAGGTCTCAACTTGCCGATGAACAGCGAGTAATAAGATGGCTCACTGTCCGTTGCAATCTCAGTTCCCGTTGCAATCTCTATGTCTCTTGCTATCTCAGTGTCCGTTGCAATCTCACTTTCCTTTGCAATCTTAGAGTCTGCGGCCTTCAAAGGTTCCCGACTGGATCCGGAGAGGACTGAGGACTTGCAATAATAAAAACCAGATAGACAGACCCACCCGAATTCTGAATAGATTCGACTGGCCAAAAGAAGCATAGATAACCATGCTGCGAAAAGAATACTTGGCACAGCTATCAAGTATGGTTCAACCTGCGTCCAGAGTGCTTGGTAACTCTCGCATGCCTATGTGACTGGACCTAAGAAATGATAAAGGAAGAGACATTACAAGCACACCTCGGGCCCAAAAAACGTATAGCACTGCCATGGTGACAGGCTTGTAAATACCAGGATCGGTTTTATCTGGCCGACATGAACCGCGGCCAAAGCCGTGAGGGCAAGATGGAACACTATTCGTCGGTGGTTGAGATATATCCAGAATAGAGATAGGATATCAAGCGCACAAAGGATGACTGCTACTTGAAGTCTGCTGCGTAGCCGAAAAGCTTCAAACGCGGCGACGAGTTCGAGAACCCTGTTGATTCATTGGTGAGAACCCGCAGTCAATATGATAGGCCGCGTATTCCTGGCACTCACTGAGCGACGATAAAGAGTGCCAAGTAACACGAGAGTGTCTGAAACGGTATTAGATGACGGCAATGCTTGAAGATGTGGCGCTTACTCTATACTTCGACTGTTGCAGCGGGTCTTGCATATCAAGACTGTCCTTGACCTTTTTTTTCCAAGTTGATGTGAGCTGCACCAACGGCAGGAAGAACTGCAAATAGATTACCAATTTAAAAGCGATGCCAGCCATTGTAAGCACAACGACCGCTTCTGTCCATGTATCCAAATGGTAAGTAGAATGTAGCGGACGAACTAAAAGGTTCGCCAACTGACGAATAAGTACTAAAACGTATTTGGTGAGTCGTCTGCACATTCGTTGGTCATCGTACTTACCCGTGACAAGGAAAGCGTGTTGTGGCAGTGATTTGGCCATTGAAAAGGGTGACTTGCACGAAGGAGCAACGAGCTAGCTGCGATTCCCAGTTCGCAAGAGGTGTCGATGTTTTATCTAAGACCGTATTGAATTACCCGTGACCCAATGGGGACAAAAAACACCTCAAGGCGTCAGGAGGAATGGGAGACACCGACTTGGGCCATCCTGTCAATGTGTCAATGACAGAAGCGAGGATGCGGCACGAAAACCACAATTCACAAGTGTTTCCGTTGAGCACTCAGATTTGCCTGGTTTGCTTCCCCTCGACCCGTGTCACAAAGCGTAGCCGAATAGTGCAAAATTGACATCTGTCAAACAAGTGCAAACAGATGCTGCAAACGCCTGTACTTCATTAATTATTCATTACTAGAGCCCAAATTCAACTTCCAAGTTCCATATCTTGAGCCGAGGTGATGCTCTGACACACACGAATTCGTGGTCCTGCGGGTTACAACATAAATGCCCTTGTAGGTCAATTCTCAGATCTCATCTTCAAGTTCCAAGTTCCAAACTCGAGCCGAGCAAGGTCACGGTGATGCTCTGACACAGAGGAAAAACGAGCCCGAATTCGTGGCCCTGCAGATTACAAGATAAATGCCCTTGTGGGTCAACTCTCAGATCCCATTTCCAAACTCCATTACGATGGTCTGCTGGTCTGTCTTCATCCTCTGCCTTGCTACGCTCGCACTCCGAGTCTCCGCTGCTGTGCAGACTTCCTCGACTCCTGTCCTTCCAGGTGCTGTCGCGACTCCTGTCGCTACTCCGTTCATTGGCAGCACCATGACTCAGTGCGTGAGTTCCTGCGTAAGCGACGCAGCCGACGCTAACCACTGCGACGGCACGTGAGTCGAGATTTATATCTATCACCTTCCAAACGTCTGAGTCCAGAAGTACGTGCGCCTGTATAGATCCCAAATTCCAGCAGGACGTCGCTGCCTGCCTGCGGTCCAGGTGCTCATTTACCGAGCAGGAGGCTACCTTTCAGCTACAACGCGCCAAGTGTTACCGAGAGAGTGCGTCCTTGAGTCTGTTATCCCACACTGCTCTCTTGACATATCTCCCCTCCAGTTCTCGCAGACCGTGCCCAAACATCACCAATCAGCCAGGCGGCCGGTGTCAACCACACTCAGATTGCAGACCCCGTCACTGCCATGTCCCCCATGCTCGAGGTCGGCCATGGTTTTGTGGCTGCTGCTGCTCTCGTGAACATCGTTATCCTTATGTTTTGGGCCATCTGACCAGTCTTCACAACTGAGGCCTGAGGCTTTAGCTAGCTATTTTACTTTTTTTTTTTGGGTTCTGATCAGGCATTTGCTCCAGTTTCAGTTTGTTTCTTATTCGTGGTTCTGGTGTCTGTAACGAGTGGATTTATCCGTGGAAACAATGCATTTTGAAGAGGAGTGTACAATATACCTAAGCTTAGGACAAAACGATTTTTTCAAAGACCGATGACATATTACAGTATAGTAATCAATTAACAATTGCGTTTGTGTACGAAGTGTTGGCCACGCCTACCCGTTCGTTGTCTGAATCATAGACAACGTAGAAGCGCCGCAACCACGGAATACCGAGGATAAAATCTTTGCCATTGCCGGATATGTTACCAGTGGAGCCAATGGGAACAATCAGGGTGAGGGGGTCGGCCATCAAGTGTTTCTGACCCACAGAGGGGGGAAAGCGTTGACCATCGGGTGTGAGGGCAAAGGAACTCTGTAAATATTTGGGATGTGACTGGAATCGGGACTTGAAAGACTCACGTTGCCAATGACAAATACGAGTGGTTTCAGTTTTTCGTAGTCCTTCGTAGAGATGGAGGTAAAGTTTTTAGTGCCCTTCCTGACATTAGTGGCCTTAGTATAGGCATCGAGCACATCGTCTGCGAGTTTCAGAAAGGATTCTCCTGTTGACGAATGAGACGTGAGTTGCGGCAGATACCAGTGTAGACTAACCGGAGTCAATGAAGCCTGCACCGTTAGAGAGGAGAGGTTTGTTATCATAAAAAATTGAGGCATCGATGCCCATATAACGGCCAGCGGGCTGCGTCTTCGTGATCGGCCTGGAAGAAGCTCAAATCCCTGCGGTCACCAGGAGTAACAGGGAACCCACACATAGATGAGAGGCTCTATAAATTTCGAAGGATCGATACCTCCTGAGGCGTAAAATGAATGAGGTGATGATCCGAGCTGAGACGAGATGACGAAACCCACCCCATGTAATCTCACCGTTCAAAAGGTTCGATTCGTTCCTGGGCTTGAATGAAAGGGCTAATGTTTTGGAGGGGATGACGTCCAGGGCAAGATTGTCAGTGATGGTCGGGATGGATTGCCCGACATTGTTGATGAGGGTGCCATTAGTCAGCCGGGTGGGACCAATTCTACGGAGTACCGATCAGTTCAAGTTCGTCAACATCAGGAGGAGGGAAATACCATACCCCAGAATGCCGTCCACCTTATCAACCTTAAACATACGGGACTGTAATTCGAGAATGTTAGATTTTTTTCAAAACTGGCCCGGGAGAGAAACAACGTAACAACAATGTGTGGAATGCCTATAGATTGGTTTAACGTGACACAGCCGCCGAGGGTGATGGTATCGAAGAACTCATAACCTGCTCGACAAGATGCTGAGACTGAGCAAAAAAAAGTGATTACATTTACCACTGAAACCAAAACCGCTATAGGACACGCCCTGAAGGGGTAAAAAATTCTAGGAGTGAAATGAGGTTGAAATGAAGAGCAGAAAAAGACTCACCACAGGTTGTGTAGTATTTGTGCTCAAATTTGTTTTGACATAGTCCAGTTTGCCGCCGACAAAGACGTTGGCGCTGCCCGTGTCTATGGATAACGTGTCTACAAATGCAAATGAAGTGCAGAAAGTGCTTGATCCAGCATCGAACATATCCGGACTAGTTTGCAAAACTTACAGTTCCTAGGCGGGTTTCCAACGCTGACGCGCATGAGGTAGTTCATGAGGTTATCCTCCACAATCAGGCTGACCACAGTGCGATTGGCACCCAAGGCCCGGGGTGCCCGTGTGTGCCCCTGCAGAGGTTCACCGCAATGGCTGATGGCAGCAACGCTGCGAATCGGCCCCATGGTATCGGCCTGCTGTACCAGGATCGGGAAGACGGCTGTGAGGGAAAGGAGGAACAGAAGAGCGCAAGTGGACAACATCTTGAGGAGTCTGAGTGCTCAACGGTCGCGCACTTTATGCTTACCAGTTGTTCGATGACAAAACTTGCCAAATTGGTTGCAGCTCTCATAAGACAGGCCAACGTATGTACAGCTAAATGGGTATCGATACGGTAGACCTACTTTCGATATGCAGCACTTAGCCGAATAAACCGGTCCGACGTCAAACTTTGCTATATCGGGAGTGCCAGTGACTCCCTAATCGACGTTCATGAGTTTGGTTAGTTTAATTTTGGCCTCAAGTTTGAGCGCTGCATATCGAAAGCGGGTCTATCGATCTATTTAGCTGTAAGTTGCCTGTACACATTTGGCCCATAACCTCAATGTCCTCCAGGTTTCTTCTCGTTACCGTACTGTGTACCCTCTTCGTTGGCGCACAATGGCACCCAACCTCAGCGACCACCAGCGTCATGACTGACTGTGTGCGTAGGACCGTCGAATCGGAGACCGAGTGCAAACCTTGTATGATACACCCTTCCATTTTAGAATCCCTAGTCTAATATCCCTCCAGTTTCCGCCACCACCTGGAAAACCCTCACGCCTCAGGCCACAACTTACGACACCCTCAGATCTCAGACCACAACCAATACCTTCACAACCCAAACCACAAGCTTAAGTGTCTCCAACACCCTCACCAGCTACCCAACCTCCTCGGCCAGTCCCACCATTTTTGCCGCTGTCACGACGATAACCTGCACTGCAGCCGATGCCACTGCCATGCTCGAACTGAGCATTGTCCCCTTCATTGGGGTAGCCATGTTGGGTGTTGTTCAAGGCTTTGTTCTCTGAACTGTCATCACAACAATTTGTGCATGTACTTTCACGGCCGTCTATTGCTATGCTGGTAAGGGTCACCCGCATGAATACAGATGTGCGCATGATTTACGAACCCGATCAGCATGAGGACTAGTCGTTGACAGGTTGCATTATGCTCGCTAATTTTCTACACTTGTCATCTTTCACCGATATAGTTTGGATATAGTTACTGACTGTCCCTAATAATACTAGTAATTGTCTACCTTACATGTGCGTCAATGTAGATTTTCAGAAAACATATTGGGACTTTAGAAAGAGCAATGTACGGTCGACATCACCGACCATCGTCCTCCAAGCCTTGGTCGTGTTTCTGTCACGTCTGGCCAATCGTTGGGTGCGATATTGCTTGGTACACAGCCACTGATGTACGATCACAAATGCCCTTTCCGGGTAATGCCGAGCGTGAATACGTGCAGAAGAGAAAAGCCATAAGGAACTTTGAAGAATGGTCATAAATGTAGGTGGCCATGTTCCTGCAAGAGGTCTCGTTTTGTGAAGTTTTCAACCCACGATTTGGCCATTTCCGTCCGCATAAATTAACTTGAAGGTTTACCACCAACATGTATAGGATTAACATGCCTCGTTTTATAAACGACTCTTCGGTTCCCTCCAGGGACTAATTGCTAAAATCTGATGATTGGGGTCCGTCTGTTGTGATAGTACACCCTGGTCCACGCCAATTTTAATCATCCGACCGGAAAAACGCTCCTGCGGTGAGTTCATTCAACAACCTCCTATGTCCGGAGATGAAATTTGGTCAGAATTTAACACTGCCAAATCGATAAGATTCCTTATCAAGAAAGCAATTTGAGGTTTAGTGTACAAAATCCATGTCAGCAGTGTAGCCCACTTCAGTTCCATTCATTTACATTGAGCAGGAGACGCTACATATGCAAAAAAATAGGTTTGGTCAGAGCCGGACCCGAATAAATGAAAGGTCTTGTTCACGGGTGGCACTCACGCGCAGGGAAGAAGACCACGTATTAAAGGTACTGTACGAGTAAATCCTCCAGGCGAGCAGCACTAACACATCCGTCTTGCCACGCTCCATATACTAGTTCGTCAGGACGCTTCAAATCTTGACGCTTTCTTTGATCAGCACTACTTACTGTCATGGACATCAACAAAGACTTGATCCTGATACCGTACCGCATTTTTTCCAATGGGACCAAAGTCGACTGGACGAACGAACTCCAACCTTATGGATATCGTACTCTATGGGAAATCATTCGGTCCTGCTGGTTGACCGTATTTGCGTGCACGTGGGTAACGATCCATCCAAATATTCCTTCTCGCCGGAGCTGGTTTTCCAAGAATTGTTACAAGGTGCAACTCTGGATAGTAGACCTGATCATGCCGGAATTGTTGCTTCTATGGGCCGCGAAACAGTATATCGCAGCCAGGGATTTGACTCAGGGGCAGGAAGGTGTGTCCCGTCGCTGTTTTCCTCGTCTCTGTTCTCCCTAAAACGTTGGCGCAGGGGAAAAGACAAATTGGACGATGATACAGGCATTCTTCGCTTTGATGGGAGGATGTCAAGGCGAGCCTGGCGAGAACAGCGAGGTAGTCATTCTCTCGCCTTACAACCTTAAAAATCGCGCCAGCATCAAAATGCCGACGGATGAAGAAATCTCGGACAAAAGCAAGGGGGATTCTTTGGTGAAGGCTCTCGCGCTCGTTCAGATTTTGTGGTTCGCAATGAACACGATATACCGCATCCAGTCGCGGGTTCTATATGCCACAGAGGCTGAGATCGTAACTCTCACATTCGCTTGGCTCAGTGCCATCACAAATTTATTCTGGTGGAGTAAACCCAAAGGCATCACCATTCCTCTTCCAACCTATCCCAAGCCTACCCCTTCACCGAACCCTACAGACAACCCTACAGACGATCCCAAGCCTGCCCCTTCACCGAACCCTACAGACGTCCCTCCATCAAATTACTTCAAGTTAGCCATTTTCAAGCTGCGGTCTCTCCTTAGACGTGCCAGCATTCCCATGCTGTGGTCTCGTAGCATTTCCGTGCTGCGGTCCCTTAGACCTGGCATCTCCAAGGCTGATATAGATGCATACAATTGCATCAAGTTAGCCACTGAAATGCTGCAGTCTGGCCTTAGACTTGGCAACGTCGAGTCTGGCCTTAGACTTGGCAATGCCGAGTCTGGCCTTGGCAACGTTGGGTCTGTCCTTACCATCTCCAAGTCTGAGGTATATGCATACGATGGAGCCTTACCACACGAGATGACCACCCTGGCATTCCTGTCAATTGTGACACTTCCATATGGCGCAACCCATCTCATAATCGCCTCCTTAAATGGTGGGCTTGCTCATGCACGCGGCCGTATCTGGTTTTCGTTTGCCCTCCTAGGATCCGCCTTATCATTCTACCTGCTGCTGGCAACACTCATTTGCATTGTTTTGGATTTATTGGGCAAAAAATGGGGGGAGAATTTTCGGTACTATGTGTTAAACAAGTATGTTGGATGGGCATTTCTGTTTGTTTCTGCAATTGGGCGGATGGGTTTGATCGTGGTGCTTACCTATTTCATGTTCTCTCCTTACGACTACCATGCATTCCTGACACCTAAATGGTCGCAGTACATACCTCATCCTTTTTAGCTTGGCATCAGCCATCATCTATATTTCCTGAGACGTTTTCTTTCTGTCCTTTCATGCGGCATGCCTTCCATCATACCTGACTCGACTGGTCTCTTCAGTTGTTTAAATTGACATCCGGGTGTAATCAGAAATATCTCATAGTACTACCTTCGCCTTCTTTGTTTTTGCTTCCCAGTATATGAGTTCAATTAGCTCCTGGATATTGTAGGAGCTTAGTTTTAACTTCAAAACCTTCGAACAATCTACTGTATCAACATGTCAACGGTCAACCATAGAGGAAATTTGAGTATTGCCAAGTTCCGACTTGGATTATGTCGCCAGCAGCAGCAGCTTCAACAACAAGACCTCCACTGCGAATCTCTGTCGCTTTCGTGAGCTTTCGCACTGGCAGTCATCACTGCATCTTCCGAGTCTGGAATCTGAGTAGCGCCGAAATTTTATCCCGGCATTCATGGCAACAAGGAAAACATTTAGATGACTAGTATGTGTTGGAGGGCCCGCAATCGTCAGGTTAGGAATTCGGAGACGAGGGTTGACATGACAGCTCATGACAGAATCGGTTTTGGAATTTGATGCGTTGCTAAGTGCCAACTTGGATCATGTCGCCATCAGCGGCAACTTCAACAAGACCTCCTCCACTGCGCACAGCTCGTTTGGTCTCTCTGGCGCTTTCGTGGGCTTTCGCAGTCATTGCTGCATCCGTCGGTAACGTCTCGCATCAACGCAAAGGTATTGAAACCAGCACCTAATTAATGTAGGTCTCTATGCAGAAATAACAGGCGAAAATGATAAAAGACGATACATGAAGCTCGTGCCTTCGTCTGTGAGGGTGGAAGTTGATATAAACGGTACGTCTCAGGCTTCATTAACTACCACTAAACTCATATACATATGTGCAGACATTTTCATCTCAGGCGCATGCGCGACTGTCGCCTCGACGTTTATTGGGATCTTTGCATTCTCCTTCTTCATCTACACCTTTATCACGACGACGACTACGATCACTGGTCCTTGCCTTTCTTCTGTATCAAGTCCACTCCGCATCCAGGTCATCCTCCTCTCTATTGCCACCTTATTCCTCCTCACGTCAATGGTCCCATACATGCTTTTCTTTTGCACGCGCAGTGCAAGCGTTAAAGCTTTCGTAGGAGCCTCGCAAATCCAGGATTCGGTAGTACAGAGCGTGGCGAGGTCGTTGGGTGTCACTGCGGAGTATAAGAGTGTTTCTTATCGTCAGTGCTAGTACCCACACGTTATCGAAAGAATATAACCATTTGTTTGTCTATTTCTAGTGAAACTCGTAGCGATCTTCCCATGGTTCAACGTCCTCTTTGCTCTTGTCGCCATTGGCGTGCTCGTCGCGGCTGCAATGAGAACATCGCTCCGAGTTGACCTTGAAAAACGCCGTGCTATTGTGAAGGAAGAGAAAGAAGTAGACGGATCACTTGGGCCCGGGACTTCGTGAAGACTGTACAACTATTTACATAATCAATTTGTGAATACAATTTGAACGAATAAACTGATAAAACAATTATAATAACCGCGAAAGATGACCATCATCGAGCATTGTGCTGCTCAAGCTTCGGAAACCCTGGCATGCCCAAGGCATGCCTGCAACCCGTCTAGCCTCTCCAACCAACCTCGCATCAACTAAGCCCCCCTTCATATCTCTCACGCTTTCCTCTCCCCTCTCGAAGAGCTCTCCTCAGCCACCCATACATCTCTCAAGTCAGGCTCCTCACCTGCCCTTCGTCAAATCTTGTCGTTCGTACGGCTGGCCTTTTACAAGCACAAACTTCGCCAGGGTTCGAGGAGGCCATGGCCGAGATGGATGGCCAGATGAAAAGACTATAGCCGTGGAGGACACCAAGGACTGGTTTGGCGAAGTTGCTAAGGGTGAAACCGAGTTGAGCAACCCAGAAGATGCGGTTTTGAAGGGATGCGTTTGATGGTCATGGCGAGCAGTCAATCAAGCGAGAGGACCCAGCCATATCGGGCCAGATTGCGACAACGATGTTTTCAAAGGCACCGACAGAATGTTGGGTACCTTGGGGGCGTGGCACTAGTTGCCCGGCTTGGGGAGTACAAAGGCGGTGGATCCACCTGTGGAAAGTCGAGTGGCAGGATGCCTGGTCTCAACGCGTTCGGAAACTGCTGGATCGACGCAACCCGTCCCAGTGAACAATGCAAGGGAAGGCCATACAGGTGTTGTATTGGGGGAAATGGGCTATCGAAGGACCTTGATGTGCCCAAAATTGATCTACTAAGAACATTGGCAAAACGTGCGGCTGTTGTTCCCCGCATCCCCAGGTGAACAGCATCTCTTGAGTGGCACTCCGTGGATCTGGTTTTGGCTGGAACAGATTTAGTCTCACACCACGTTGTTCCAGCACCTTGACGATTGCGATGTGGGGGAGTTGATGCCAGTCCGCACTGCCTGAATGTGGCCTATTCGAGTCTCTCAAGGTAACCCGGCTGCAGCCTATGTCGGTTTATACTGCATTTTTCTTGGAGGCGCGATCAAATTAGTAGCGCGGACCGTAGGGGAGCAAAGCGTGGGTCAAGCCCTCAAACTTTGGATAGTACTGTTAGAGAAATGAGGGATAAAAAGGGGCCACCAGATTTTACCCTGCGTACCGTGCATACTACCCACGTCGATCCCTTTTATCACGACGCCCCCGAGGCAAAGTGTAGCCTCGACATGGTAATCGAAACTTCAAGGTAGAATTCCAATATGTGGCAATCGTAATGTGTGACGATCCTGGATCATGGAGTGTTTGAAGATTGTACAACTATTTAAATACAATAAGGACGAATAAACCGATAAAATGACTATAATGACCGCGAAAGATGACCGCCATCGAGCATGTGCTGCTCAAGCTCCCGCACCGTCGGAAACACGTCCGGACACGCCTGCAACCCGTCCAGCCTCCACATACAACGATACACAAGCTCATCCCCCTCGACTCTCCCAACCAACCTCGCATTCTCCTCCCTCAACGCGCTAAGCTCCTCTTCATACCTCTCGCACTTCCCCCTCTCCTCTCGGAGAGCCCTTCTCAGCCGCCCACACAACTCTCTCAACTCAGGCTCTACAGCTGCTCTTTGTCGAATCTCGTCGTTCGTACGGCTGTCCTTTTCCACCGCAAACTCCGCCAGGCGCCGCCACCATCGCACGTCTTTCTCAAGCGTTTTGAGATGGACGTCGTACATGTCTTTGAGGCCTTCGACGCCCGACTTGGCTTGCTCTTCGGCGATTTTCACCCGTTCTTCAAGGTCCAGGTTTTCTTCCCGAATCGCAGTCACGTACGCAGACGCATTGGCGTACTGCTCCCTTATAAACTCCCGATCCTGTTCCGCTTGCTTCTTCCCTTTTGTCAGTGCGTCAACCTGCCCCATGAGCTCTGCACGTTGTGCCTCCCATTCTGCCTTCTCGGCTTCCAACCCAGCAATTGAATCCACAGCACGTTTCTCACTCTCAGCCTCAAGAGCAGCTTTTTCCTCCTGCATCTGCTCCACTTGGTCATGCCAAGAAAGCAACTCCTGTTGCAACAGCTCGTCCTTGCGTTGCCTCTCAGCAAGCTGACTTTCAAGGGACAAAATCTGCGCAGCGAGTATAGAAGATTCCTTAGAAGAACCGCCTTGTGCGTTCTGCACAGAAAGGGTGTCAGCAAACACATGTAAAATTCGGAAAAATAAAAACACAAACCTGGAAAACATCCACAGGAGACCCCTCCAGTTCAACCGATTCACCCCGGCTAGGTACAGGCGAAGGAATCTCAAGCGCTTTCTTTTTCTTCCCTCGACCAACGCCTTTGTTGTCGTTACTAGTCTCACTTCTCTTTGACATAGCAAGAACTGACGGCGTCTGAGATCTCGATCTAGACCTCGTCATGGGCCTTCTTTGTACACTCCCCTGATGATCGCGGTCTTCTTCGGAAACAACAGACCGTGAACGTGGGCGTCTGGAAGAGGCACGGGTACCGGGTTGGGGGCTCTGAGTCATCAGAATCAGCATAGTACATATATATATCATATGCCAAAGCTTTAGCTTACCTGAGGCATCTCTCTCTGCGCATCGGCATTTACATCATCAAGAGCAGCAACAGGAGCAGGGGCAGCGGAAACATCCACCCCAAGTTGCCTCTCCTCAAGCGCCCTCATCTCCGCCATAATATCCTGTGAACTCTCCTCCTCTTCCTGTCTTAACAGCCGAATGTCAACATTTGTCGCCTCTCCCGGTCCAACACGGGCACCATCCATCGTCTCATCATCAACATCAACATCCATACCCATCCCA
>Ga0307509_10008827_pt1 | contig 12736 bp, 11 predicted proteins | sample 10_EM_MG_FD_202245 | JGI IMG/M metagenome (GOLD analysis project Ga0307509, IMG submission 202245) | Populus trichocarpa ectomycorrhiza microbial communities from riparian zone in the Pacific Northwest, United States - 10_EM | ecosystem: Host-associated > Plants > Roots > Unclassified | place...
CCGGTCGAGCGATTCAAATCAGGGCCAGAGGGGTCAACAAGCGTTCAGCCTGTCTTACTCTGACCGCTGCTGAGCGGATCGGAGGTTTGAGAGGCTGCACTAGTTGTCGGGATCGTTCCGCGCAGCAGGGCGGATCATCTGCGCCGACCCGAAGCAGCATGGACCACACAGCGCTGAATCCCGTGTTGGGCGGGGCCTGCCAGGATGTCGGATGATCGGTGGGAATTTGGCGCAGGCGCGTCGAGTACTTCACGCCGCGGCGGGCAAACCCGCCGATGTACTACAGCAGCACTCCGATACTGTCGGCGCACTCAACATGCGCCGAAAGAGACAACATGCAACGGACTCTATTCACGGCGCTCTTCGCTGCGCTGATTGCCAACGTCTAAGACAGTGATTTAACCGGGCGCGCTTGATGCCCGCTCGAATGTCCTAGCGCGAGAGCTGTTCCCTCGTCCTAAAGCAATAATCAAAAGCCGCCGCCCCGCGAAGAACGACAAACGGACGATCCACTTGAGCTACGCAGAGGAACTAAGACGCCTGAATGTGAAAACGCGGAATCGTGTGCGTTCCCTTCTTACTCTTGGACTCGACGATGCGATCGAGCGGCTGAACGACGTGCGCCGGCGGGGGTCGGCAGGTGAACTGGCCCAAGTGGATCGTGTACTCTGGGCCAGCCCCGCGAACGACACGCCTCTCGTACCGGCGCTCTTTCCGCATACGCCTCAGACGACGGAGACCTATGGTCGCCTCGCGGCGATCCCATTGGCGGTTCAACTCGGTGTGCTCGAGCACCATGTTCGAACCAACGAGGAGAAGGTTCGGTCGATGATCCGGGCACTTGCCGAGTTGAACAAGTCAATCGTCGCACGAGACTTGGAGCGCGCGACGGTTCAGGTTGCACAGTTCAATGGCAGTTTTGGCAACAGCCACTGCCTGCTGAGAAAGACTGCGCTCCTGAGAGTGTTAGCCCCCAAACGACAGGCCGACGACCCGGTCGAGGCGCTGCTTGAAGCGGCTGGCCTCTCCAAGAACAATGTCATCACTTCGTCTTTGGTGCACTGCTATCAGGAAGAGCAGGACTTCCTGAGTACGAAGCGGTCAATCATGAGTCTGCCGGACCGCGGTCGAAGCAATCGATTCACACGCGACATCGTCCGAATACCATTTCACCCATTCGCCCAAGACGTCGACGAGCTGCGAGAGCATTTTCAGAGCACAGCACAATCGTCACTGCTTGACGCGCTCATCGCGGCGAGGTTCAACGCGCATCTGATCTCCTTGGATTCCTTTCCGCTACTCGCAAGCGTCTTTGCCGATCTGGGCGCCGCTTCGCCGTGTCTAGAGGACATCGCGCGCATGCATTCCGCCAACGATGCAGAGAGCGAGCACAACTTCTATAAGCAGAGTAGTGCCTGGCTGGAAAGCTCCGAGATTGCGCAATACCGGTGGCTGCTGGACCACTTTTATGACACTCCCGACGGCCAGTACTTCGACATCACCGACGCCGTTCTGGCCAAGGCCAAGACCTGGTCCGCTTTGAGCGACCCCGCGAGACTCGCGTCCTGCATGTCGCTCGCCAAACACTCTTCACCACATCTTCGTGCGGTCGAAAACGTCGGAACTGCGACGAGATCCGCGCTGTTCAATTACTGTCTGCATGCGACGCAGGGGTACACGACGATTGACGAAGAGGACCTCGTGAACCTCATGGGTCGGACGAGGGATTTGTCCAAGACCATCTCGAGTCAGTTCGCTGCGAATCTTGCAAGATCCGTTGGATCAGACATCTCGAAACTCATTCTCTATCTACTCATCGCCAAGAAGAGTCGAAACGAACGTGACGATCATCTCCTTCGAAAGGTGGTCCAGGAGCTCACGATTAGCCGATTCGGTGGGAATCTCGTGGCACTTCTGACATACCTCGCCTCAAGATCGGCGGACATTGCCATCTATGCGTATGAAGTATTCACTGAGGACTTCATTGCCCGGCTCTATCACATCATCGATTCAACGACAGAAGTCACGGACACGCGAGCTGCACTTCACAGGTGGATGGGACAGCATACCGGCGACAGAATCTACTCCGATCGTGCGAGAACACTGCTAATCGATCACCAGCTCAACAAGGTCAGAAACGAGATCGACGACAACCGAATATATGTCGATGTCGCCCGGTTTCACGAGTGGATTAGCGAGGAACTCCTGCGAGACCTCAATACTGCGCTGAGTTCCGTTGAGCACAAGACATTCGCAATGACGTCTACGGAATCGGTGCTGTGCGTGCTTGTCGAACGATGCTACGCGACCTTCTGCTCGCATCGAGCGTTCGGGATCTCATCATACTTGGGGCGTCGCATCCGGCACGGAACGTTCAAAGGACATCTGTACTCGGGCGTCGTGGGTCTTGAGAACGATTGGCGCTTCAGGCATCTGCTTGCCGACCCCAGCGTGAGTGACACCTGGCACGCATGGAAGACGGGGTACGAAGCGATGGTCGACGAGATCATTAGAGACCGTCTCCATGTCGCTTCGCCCTCCAAGCGAGAAGGCCTACTCAAGCCAGGTCTCGCCACGCCACAGAAGACTGAGCTCTTTATCGCGTGCGCGAAGGCCTTGTTGAAGGACTATTCCGAAACCAAGACGTCGGCCGCAGCGGCTCCGATCATCACCGAGTACTGCTGGAGACTCGCCGAGGTCGACCTGAAAGCCTTCAATGCCTATCTGAAGGGACAGCGCCGATCCCTGACGGAAGGTGGGGGCCTAGCCAGCATCAAGACGGCAGCGCCACATGCGCTCGGGCCTGTTGCAGGCGAGCTCTTCCGGGCGGTGGAACGAGCCATCTCGGAAAAGTTGATGGCCATGCAAATGTGGTTCAAGCGACCGCTTAATGTTTCACCGAAAGCTTCTTTGCCTTTGCTCTACAAGGCGGTCGTAGAGGAGGTTCGGACCACGTACCCCACACTACAGGCACCTCAGGATCTAGATCCGGCCAACGAGATCGAGTTGTTCGGGGGGGCGTACCACGTGCTCTATGACTCCTTCTACGTTGTTGTGTACAACGCGGCCAAACATGGGAAGCCGGGGGGACTGGTCGAGCCAAACTTCTCGATCGTTCGAGCCCAAGGTGATGAGCACAGCTCGGTAATGATCGAAATCTCATCCGAGATTAGCGAAGAAGATGATGAGGAGACAGTGTTGGGGCGTCTTCGGATCGGCCCCGATGTCGATGTCGACAACGCCCAGACGTACGAGAATCGGAGCGGAATACCAAAGCTCTATCACCTCCAGGCGGCCGATCCAGCATTCTCGATCAAGAGCATCGACTGCAGAAACCGTCGCGTAACCTTGGTGATGGCGTACCGTCTGGAGCATTGAATGCCGAATGTGCTGCTCGTGGAAGACGACGGATTCAAGAGTGACGATATCCACGCACTCCTGGACACTATGGGCGTGCCACCGGCGATGCGCTACGCCAAAAGCGTGTCGGAGGCGATCGCTGCGATCAAGGAGCGCCCTTTCGATCTGATCGTTCTCGACATGGCACTTCCTAGCCACACCGCAACACCAGGTGCTGGCGCGCCGCTCTCCCTTCTGACAGGTGGGCTCGAAGTCCTCTTCGAATTGCAGTCCCTGGCTCGTGGCGATCCGTGTGTCGTCGTAACGCAGTATCCGGAGATCGAGATCTGCGGGATCTTCTATCCCGTTGCGCTCGCGGCAGCTGCCATCGAGACACAGTATGACATTCGGATCGCTGGATGCGTTGAATACTCGGACTCAAGCACGCAATGGCGTGCGACGCTCAAGGCCATCTACAACAAGCTATGCATATCCTGATTCTGGAAGACGACGCGGCCAAGCTTCAGGCCCTTCGAGACCACATTTCACAAGGCTATCCCCAGGCCAAGATTCAGGCGGTGGGGACGTTCACCGAATACCTCAAAGAACTGAACCGCGAGGTTTACGACTTTCTCGTTCTCGATCTCGTTGTACCTCGTCGCCCGGGGAACGACGATCCGGTCGACATCACGGAGATCGTGGAGGCCACTCGAGGCGACTACAAGTGTCAGAACTTTCGCACTCCGGGCCTCGTGTTGACCGGCTACGACCAAAAGGCGGAGGACAACTTCAGGGTGCTCAATCAGCATGACTTTGCGGTTATCACCTACGCACAGGACAATGCTGATTGGAAGGCCGCACTCGACCGAAAGATTGCCACTCTCCCGAGCAGAGCCCATTTCGACTTCGTGATTGTCTGCGCTCTCGAAAAGGAGGCTAAGGGCTTCTCGGAAGCCGGTTTTCAGCTTGGCGATCATCAGTTGCATGCGGGGCTTCGCTGGCAGACGATTCAGGTCGGGACGCGAACAGGCGCCTTGGTCACCGCGCCGCGAATGGGTCTGGTCACGGCCGCCATTACGGCGAGCCAAGCCATACTGTCGTTCGAACCCCAGCTGATTTGCATGAGTGGAATCTGCGGCGGGGTTCCAGGAGAAGCAGCGATCTACGACGTGGTGATTGCTGAGACCTGCCATCAGCATGACACCGGGAAGTGGAGCGACGGCAAACTGAAGCCCGAGATCTATTCTGTGGCGATTGATCACCAGTTCGCCCAGAAGGTCAGAGCCGCAATCGGCGGACGCCAGTTTCTCGAGAAGGTTTTGAGGGGAATACTTTCGCAGCGCGACGAACTCCCGGATGGCATCGCTGCACTCACCTCATCCGTGCGCATGGCACCGGCATCGAGCGGCAGTGCAGTCCTTGGCGACGAGCAGGTCGTCGCCCAGATCTCGGAGCAGCAACGCAAGAGTGCGATCTTCGAGATGGAGTCGTACGCGATCTACGAAGCCGCTCGTCTGTCGCCTCTTCAACCGAAGTACTTCAGTGCGAAGGCGGTCGTCGATGATGGCGGCTCCGAAAAGTCGGACAAATTCCATCGCATTGGGTGCATGCTGTCTGCGAGAGTCGTCGGCGAGTTGGTGGAACTCTTCGACTTCACGTAGCCGTGCTGCATGCGCTGGCAGCGCGAAGCATCCGCGAGTCGTCTGCAATCTTTTGATCAAACTGGACGACGCGAAAACTCGCAGTCGCACGCGGGGCAGCCCCCAGAGTCGAGGGCAGTGACTCGCTCGTCGATGATGCGGAAGGGGTTGATCGGCCACTTCTCGGCGTCGGCACTGTCGGCTTCACGGGCTCATTGGCGGCCGCAGCAGCTTGCGCCAGCGGACCGCTCTGCCGGTCTCATAGCAAGGCTCGAATATCGCCTCGACCAGAATGATGCGGCGTCGACCCTTGGCCCAAGGAGTCTTGTACGTGGTCAGCTGGTCGACCGTCTCAGATCGCGCGTTGTACGTCTTGCGACCGTAGGCGATCTCCGTCGCGAAGGACGCGATCATGCCGAATACAGATTGCTCGACGACGCGATTCCCCGAGCCGTCCTCTGCCCGGCGGATGAAGGGCGCGAGACCCAGCGGGTATATCTCCGCGGGTGAAGGATCGAGGTTCGGATTGCTCTCGGCCCCGAAGAACGTCATTCGACGTTCCATGCTTGTGACCGGCTGGTAGTTTGAACACATGACGATCCTTCCGGACTCACCCTTTTGCGGGCCGCTCCCTAACCTTCTTCATGGCGTCGCGGAGATCCGCAAGCATGACCGGCGGCGGACCGTCAGGTAATAGTCGCGGAGCGCGGCGCAATGCTGGCTCCGTGAGCACCATCTCGGCAAACTTGAGCGCAGCGTAATAGCGCCCATCGACGAGAGTGTGTATCGCGTAGGTAAGATACAGCGCCTCGCACGTGTCGGGCTCCAAATGATCATGGTCGATCGCATCCATGATCGCCTCGGTCCACATGGCGAGCATGTCGAACTTCGTCTGCGCCGAGAAGGGTTCAATCTCGATCCACTTCGGCGCAGCTGCGGCAAGTAGCTCGCGATTCATGGTCGCCGCCTCCTCTTGCCCCATCGGGCGTGGCGATGAGGACTCGAAATGATGCTGCACTATCAGCGCGTCATCATAGATGCGTTGGTCCGTCAATCCAACGGAGCGAACCTTCATCCAAACTTTCACCTTGACTCTGCCTGCAGCCGCTGCAAACATCGAGTCGGCGCATCAATCCCAACGACACATGCCCCGAAGAACAGCGATCGGTGAGGACGACGTGAAGGCGAGCAAGGAAGTCCTCGGTAGAAACTTGGACTTTTTCAAAGCGCTCCACGAAGACGAGCGAAATCGAACCGCTCGATTGGCGCAGCTGTCCACGATGTACATCGGCCTCGAAGGGTTGTACGTTAGCGCCGTCGCATTCAAGTTCAATGACGTGGCTGCGTCTGCGGCATCAAGTGACGTGCCTCTTTGGGTCTTCCTGGTGGCGCTGGCGCTGATGCTCACTGCACTCGCGTTGACGGCTCGCGCTGTCGCCGTAGAGACGTGGGAGGGGTTGGCACTCGCACTGCCGCTGGCCGAAAAGCTCGAAGTAGATCCGCAGAGCGAGGAAGCATTCTTGCTAGACCGCTGCCATGACTATTCTGTCTCCGCGAGCACCAACTCGGACATCAACGACACAAAGGCCAACCGTCTTGAAAAGGCAGGGTGGTTCATCTTTGCAGCTATTGGCGTACACGGGGCCGGGATTCTTTGGGGTATTGGCAAGTCGTTGATTTGTACTTACGGAGGCTAGGATGGCAGTAGCAAAGAAGGCAGTAGCAAAGAAGGCAGCAGCAAAGAAGGTACCTGCTAAGAAGGCGCCTGCTAAGAAGGCAACCGCTAAGAAGCTCGCTGCCAGGAAGGCAAACCCCGTGAAGAAGAAGTCGGCAAAGAAGCCCGCCTAGAGGAGGTAGCCATGTTTGGTTTACGCGCGTCCTCCCGTGCTAATTGCTTTGATAGATGCCCTGTCTATCAGGCTCCGCGCCAGCGCTCGCGCACAGGGGTGCGATCTGCCCGACCACCGACAGATCACCTGCTCGCCCCTACGGCGTGCGAGTGCTGATCTGCGCGGCAGCGTTGAGGTTGTCTCGAAACAAGCGCGCGATCTCGTCACCCTTCTCTTTCGTTGACAGCTTGCTCCACGCTGCCGCATCGAACTTCGCGGGCCGGCGCTCGCCGTTCGTCTCGGACCCGCTGTCGTTCGGCCTCGTCGTTTGATCTGCCATGGCGACATTGTCGTGCAGTCGACGCTTGATAGGTGCCAGCCGCGCATGGAGCCTCGTGCCGCCGGCGGTCGGAGTTATTCGCAGTGGCGCACCGCCCGACTAACCGCCTTGTGGCCGTCTGCGTTAGGCGACCACCCTAGCTGCGTCCCTCTGCTTCACGCAGCCGTCAATCGGTAGTCCGGCATCTCTGTGAGTTCTACGAACAATTGAACCCTTCCCTCGGCGTCGAACTGCGAATCCCCGCGGGTCCGCTTCGCGGCTCGGATTGATTCAAACGCTTAGCCCTGAAATCAATCTCCCCGCGCCGTCACAGACGACGTTCATACGCACGATGACATGGGCGATCAATAGTTGATCTCGGAAAGCGTTCACAGTGCAAGCTTGGCACACTGCTGACACATTTGCCGGCAAAAACCAGCAATAAGTGACCACTGTCCGCAACAGTGATAAACTGGTAACTCGTTGATTCGACGACGTTTTTTCGTTGTGGTTGACGGCTGATTGTTGTTGCCAAGCCATTCGTAATGCGAAGGTCGGGAGTTCGACTCTTCTCACCGGCACCATCACCTGTAGGGCCCGCCAGTGAGCGGGCCCTCTGCTTTTGGGCCACAGGGGCCGCGAATGGGAACCGTCGGACATGTCTAATGCGACGCTTCTCGACGGCAGACTCTCAGCTCAGAACGGCGAGTCGGGGAAGTAGTATTTCGACGCGTTCTCCTTCGTGATCAGCACCGATGGAATGATGGTCGTGGCCGGCATCGCGCTGCCTTGCACTCGGGCCTGCGCGGTGAGCTTCATCGCATCAGCAATCATGCTGGGCGAGTAGGTCACGTCGGCAGAGACGATCTTGTCGCCGTCCATCACCTTCTTGACGTAGTCCTTGGAGCCGGCACCGCCGACGACGAGTTTCACATCTGAGCGTTTCGCTTGCTCGATGGCCTTCTGCACGCCCACGGCCATGTCGTCGTCCGAGGCCCAGACGGCATCGATCTCCTTGAAGCGCGTCAAGTAATCCTGCATGACCTTGAACGCGTCGTCGCGGTTCCAGTTGCCGTGCTTGGCGTCGAGCACCTTGATACCGGGATGCGCCTTCATGACCTCGTTGAAGGCATCGACGCGCTGGTTGTCGATCACGGTCGGGATGCCGCGCAGGATCACGACATTGCCCTTGCCGCCCAGCGCCTTGGCCATGTACTCGGCCGCCACCTTGCCGAAGCCCGGGTTGTCGCCGGCCACGTAGGCGCTTTGTGCGCTCGGGTCGGTCAGCCCTCGGTCGACGACGGTCACGAACACGCCCTTGCCCTTGATCTGCGCCACCGGCTTGGTCAGCGGCGCAGACTCGAACGGCAGGATCACCAGCGTGTCGATCTTGTTGACGGTCTGCAGGTCTTGTACCTGGTTGGCCTGCTCGGTGGCCGAGCCGGCGGTCTTCACGATCACGCTCAGACCAGGGTACTGCTTCTCGAGTTCGCCTTTGGTGCGGTTGGCCCAGTAGACGACGCCGCCGGTCCAGCCATGCGTCGCAGCAGGGATGGACACGCCCATGACCGTCTTGGTCTCGGCCCACGCGGGGGTCGAAGGGAGCGCGAACGCGCACACGGCCAATGTGATGCAGGAAAAGTGTCTTCTGTTCACGGGATGTCTCCTTTATTGGATCTTTGGGACGCAGAGAGTCCGCCCGTGCCCGAGGGGCACGCAGCGGGGTCTCATCGACGACCTCTTTGCAAGAAGGCGACGATGATGATCACGAACCCCTGCACCGCAGCGTTCAGGTAGACGCTGATGATGCTGGTGAGGTTCAGGATGTTGCTGATGACAGAGAGCAGGATGGCCCCGACGACCGTTCCGAGAATGCGGCCTTCGCCGCCCTTGAGCGCGGTGCCGCCGACGATCACGGCCGCGATCGCTTCGAGCTCCCACAGCAGCCCGGTGGTCGGCGAGGCCGACCCGAGGCGCGGCACGTAGAGCAGCGTCGCCACCGCCACGCAGCAGCCGAGCAGCATGTAGGTCAGGATCTTGATGCGGTCGACGGCCACGGCGGCGTAGCGCGCGACCTGCTCGTTCGAGCCGATCGCCTGCACGTAGCGGCCATAGCGCGTGCGGTTCAACAGGAAGCCGCCCGCCAGCGCCATCGCGCCGAAGACCCAGATCGGGATCGAGATGCCCAGCACGCTGCCGTAGTAGACCGGGCCGTAGACGTCGGCGAGCGCGTTGTCGAGCGTGATCGCGCCGCCGTTGGCGAAGTAGGTGAGGTACGCGCGAAAGATGCCGAGCGTGCCCAGCGTCACGATGAAGGGCTCGATGCGGCCACGCGTGATCAGCAGGCCATGCGCCAGCCCGAACGCGGCGCCGAGCAACAGCGCGACGACCATGCCCAGCAGCACGGCCACGAGCGGCGAGCCGACGTGCGGCGCGACCCAGTTCATCACGAGGATGACGCTGCCCGCGATCAGCGCCGCCATCGACCCCACCGACAGGTCGATGCCGCCGCTGATGATCACGAAGCTCATGCCGACGGCGATGATGCCGATGAAGGCGGTGCGCGTGAGCACGTTCATCGCGTTGTCCCAGGTCGCGAAGTCCGGGTTCAACAGCGTGCCGGCGATGCACAGCAGCACGAGTCCGGCGATCGGGCCTGCGCCGCGCAAGCGCTGCGACCAGCCGACGGCACGGCGCCGCAGGTTGGGCGCCGGTGCGTTGACGCCCACGGAGCCGCGCGCCGCGTCGAGAGAATCAGTGGGTGCCGGTGGCATGCGCGATGAGCTCCTCTTCGGTCAGGTGATCGGCAGCCAGCACGGTCTGCACGGTGCCTGCACGCATCACGACGACGCGATGGCACAGGCCAATCAGCTCCATCAGCTCTGAAGAGACGACGATCACGCCGAGGCCGTGTGCGGCCAGGCGCTGGATCAGGAAGTAAATGTCGCGCTTCGCCCCGACGTCGACGCCGCGCGTCGGCTCGTCCAGCACCACGACACGCGGCTGGGGTTGCAGCACCTTGGCCATCGCGAGCTTCTGCTGGTTGCCGCCGGACAGTTCGCCCGCACGCGCATCGAGATCGCGTGCGCGGATGCCGAAGTCCTCGATCGCGCGGACGAGCGCCGCGCGCTGCGAGCGGCCATCCAGCCAGGGGCGCGCGTGCCGGTCCAGGTCCATCAAGGTGAGGTTGTCTTCGAGCGAGAGCCGCACATGCAGGCCGCAGCCCTTGCGGTCTTCGCTGAGGTACGTGAGGCCGTGACGCGCCGCGTCCTTGGGGTTGCGGAACGCGACCCGCTCGCCGCCGAGATGCACCTCGCCGCCGCTGCGCGGCCGCAGCCCGAGCAGGCCTTCGAACAGCTCGGTGCGCCCGGCGCCGACCAGGCCGGCGAAGCCCAGGATCTCGCCTGCCCTCAGATCGAAGCTCACGTCGCGCGCCCAGCCCGGCACGCTCAGATTCGCCACCGTCAGCAGCGGCGCGGCATCGGCGGGCGGCTGCTTGGGCGGGAACATGTCGGACAGCTCGCGCCCGACCATCAGGTTCGCCATCTGATGACGCGTGAACTGCTGTGTCGGGCCGCGCATCACGAAGCGGCCGTCGCGCATCACGACGATGTCGTCGCTGATGCGCTCGACCTCGTCGAGCTTGTGCGAGATGTAGACGATGGTCACGCCCTGGCTGCGCAGTTGGCCGATGACGCCGAACAAGCGCTCCGTCTCGGTGGGCGTGAGCGTCGCGGTGGGCTCGTCCATCACGAGCAGCCGCGCCTGGCGCGACAGTGCTTTCGCGATCTCGACAAGCTGCTTCTCGGCCACGATCAGGTCACGCGCGCGCGTGTCGGGGTCGATCTCCAGGCCGACGAGTCGCAGCGCCTCGCGCGCCGCGCGGCGCATGCCGGCGTCGTCGAGCACCCAGCCGCGCTGCAGCTCGCGGCCGAGAAAGATGTTCTGCGCCACCGTGAGGTCTTCGGCCAGGTTGAACTCCTGGTGGATCAGCACGATGCCCGCCTCTTCGGCATCGCGCGAGCCGGCGAACTGCCGCAGGGTGCCGTCGACGGCCAGGCTGCCGCCGCTCATGCGTTCGTAGCCCGCGAGGATCTTCATCAGCGTCGACTTGCCTGCGCCGTTTTCGCCCAGCAGCCCGACGAGCCGCCCCGGCTGCAGCTCGAAGCTCACGCCGTGCAGCACCTGCACCGGGCCGAAGTTCTTGGTGACGGCGTCGAAGCGGACGTGCAGGCTCACGTCACAGATCCACCCAGCGACCGCCGCCGGAAGAGGAGCGGATCGCGGCCTCGATGAACGCCATGCCGCGGATGCCGTCGTCGATGGTCGGGAACGTCACGGCGGCATCGACCGGGCCAGGCCCGCCGTCGCGCGCCGCACGTATCGCCTGCGCGATCTCGCTGTAGAGCGTGGCGAAGCCTTCGAGGTAGCCCTCGGGGTGCCCCGAGGGCACGCGCGTGACGCGCGCCGCATCGGCATGGGCCGCGCCGGTGCCGCGTGCGATCGTCTGGACCGGTTTGCCGAACGGCGACAGCCGCAGCTGGTTCGGGTGCTCCTGCTGCCACTCGAGGCCGCCCTTGCTGCCATAGACGCGGATGCGGAGCGCGTTCTCGTTGCCGGGCGCCACCTGGCTGGCCCACAGCATGCCGCGCGCGCCGCTGGCGTAGCGCAGCAGCACCTGGATGTTGTCGTCCAGCCGGCGGCCGGGTACGAAGGTGCTCATGTCGGCGCACAGCGTCGCCGGTGTCTGCCCGCTGATGAAGCCCGCGAGCTGGTAGGCGTGCGTGCCGATGTCGCCGATGCAGCCGCCGGCGCCCGAGCGCTTCGGGTCGTTGCGCCACACCGCCTGCTTGTGGCCGGTGGCTTCGAGCGGCTCCGTCAGCCAGTCTTGCGCGTACTCGATCTGCACGAGGCGGATGTCGCCGAGCTCGCCGTCGAGCACGAGGCGGCGCGCATGCCGCACCATCGGGTAGCCGCTGTAGTTGTAGGTCACGGCGAAGACGCGCCGGCGGGCGTCGGCCAGCGCCTTGAGGCGCAGCGCGTCGGCCAGCGTGGTCGTGACCGGCTTGTCGCAGATGACGTGGATGCCGGCCTCGAGAAACGCCTCGGCGGCAGGCGCGTGCTGGTCGTTGGGCGTGACGATCGCGACGGCCTCGATGCCGTCGTCGCGTGCGGCCTCTTCGCGCGCCATCGTCCGGTAGTCCGGATAGCTGCGCTCCAGGCCGATCGCCTGCGCCGAGCGCAGCGCCTTGTCGGGCGCCGACGACAAAGCCCCGGCCACGAGCGTGTAGTGGTCGTCGAGGCGCGCGGCGATGCGGTGCACTGCACCGATGAAGGCGCCCTCGCCGCCGCCCACCATGCCCAGGCGCACGCGCCGCTGGCCTGCCGCAACCAGGCTTGGATCGTGGGCTTCGATGGTCATGTCGAGGCCCCCCGAAGGCCCAGCATGCGCTGCAGCTGCCGCGAATCGGTCTCGGCGCCTGCGAAGTCGTCGAAGGCCTTGTCGGTCACGCGGATGATGTGGCGCTTGATGAACTCCGCGCCCTCGGCCGCACCCGCTTCGGCGTGCTTCAGGCAGCACTCCCACTCGAGCACGGCCCAGCTGTCGT
>Ga0307509_10008828_pt1 | contig 12735 bp, 6 predicted proteins | sample 10_EM_MG_FD_202245 | JGI IMG/M metagenome (GOLD analysis project Ga0307509, IMG submission 202245) | Populus trichocarpa ectomycorrhiza microbial communities from riparian zone in the Pacific Northwest, United States - 10_EM | ecosystem: Host-associated > Plants > Roots > Unclassified | place...
ATTTTTGCACTCTTTAATTATTAGCCTGGAGGTGGGTTTAATGTAAATATAATAACCTTAGTATGAACACTTTATTGTTAGAAAAAAAACAGAAAAAATTATTAAATTTTACTGATTTTGACCTTAATATTATAAGGGGTAAAAAATTAAATTTTACTGATTTTGACCTTAAAATTTTAAATTATTCACAAAAAAGTTATTAATGTTTTTTTAAAGCTCAGCCCTACCGGTCCCCTCTCCCTCCTTGAAAAAATAAAATAAATTTGTATATTTAAAAAATTAAAAAAAAAACATATTTCTTTTCATCTTCATCATCTACATGGAAAAAAAAAATTACCACATCCTTATAAGCCCTCACTCAAGAATTGAACGCACTCCCCTTTATTTTGGGCTTCGTGGTCAAGTCACCTGTCGTATACAATAAAATCCTAGAAACCTCAAGGTGACTTCCCTTGCCTCCTCCTCTACCCAAAGAATATTCCAATGCAACTAAAAATAAAAATAAAAAAACCTTACAGAGGTACATGGGTTGCGCTAGAACACGAAAACTTTCGAACAAAGATCACCATCTTAGAAATTTAGCTCGCTCGAACAAGGTCTACACCAGCAGCTTCAGGTGCTTCTCTTCTTTTTCTCATGAAATTATAGCACTATCTCTTTTAGGCGTGTGTATGTAGAACTTGATTGTTTTCTTGTATCTTGTTCTTTATAATCTTGATTATTTACTGATGTTAGGATTCGCGTTTATTTTAATTCAGTGGGTGCTGTTGTTTTTGTTGATTCTATCCACTGAGGTGCATGGAAAGTCCATTTAAGTCGATGGCAATGAGCTCTGATCAAGACACTCGTATCCTTGCTTGTACGCATGATAGATTGAGTGGTCTTCCAGACCAAGTTATTTATCATATATTCTCCTTCCTTGGAGCTAATGATACTGCACGTCTTGGTTTAGTATCGAAAAGGTTTAAAAAACTGTGCTCCTCTAGCCCTTACTTGAATTTTGTTGCGGATTTTGATTCTGGTTCTGATCATAGCTGTTTAAGAACAAGGTATACTGATTTCTGCTCTTATGTCGATAAAGTTCTGCGATCGCGCGAAAAGACTGGAGAAGGGTTAATACGTTTGCTTGTTCATTGGTTTTGCAAGCAAAGAAGGTTTGATATTGGAGGGAGTGTTGTTAATTCATGGGTTACTGTTGCTACAAAGTGTGGTGTTGAGGAACTCGACATGCTAGTCCATGTAGATTCATTAAAAGGCTATTCTTTGCCGGATTGTGTTTATAAATGTGAATCTTTGAGGGCTTTGAAATTGAATTTGCAGATGGGAAGGTTCAGTTTTCAAATACTAGGGTTTGACTGGCTCAAGGACTTATGGCTAGATTCAGTAACAATAGGGGATAAATATTTTGGACAAAGAATTTCGGATCGGTGTAAATGTCTTAAAAGGTTAACTCTTGAGAATGTTGATGGTATCAGTGATCTCACTATGACAAGCTCATCTCTTGAAGAGCTGGAAATAAGTGATTGCAGATTTCCAAATAGTTTCTTTGATGGGAAATTTAACATATCTTGTTCATCTCTCAAGGTCTTGACAATATCCAGGTGCCAATTTAAAGCCTTGTGGCATGTTAACCTTAATTGTCAATCTCTGGAAAATCTGACAGTCCAGGACTCTGAGTTTGGCAGATTTTTTGTTTGTAAGATAGATTGTGAGTCTCTTGAAACTCTTGAAGTCTGTGGGTCTAATTTCCTTGAAGCATGCCAACTCCTGGTTGATTGTCCATCTCTTATCCATGCCATGATTAGCAGCTGCAGGTTTGCAAATGTTTGCTTTCTGAACATCAAAAGCTCTTCCCTTGGAGGTTTAACTCTATCCGAGTGCAAATTTAGCTCCCCGGAAATTGGGTCCCAATACTCCAAGCCAAAAAAAGAGATCAAAGTAGGTGCCGGTCCCTGCAGACGCATTATTATGAAGGCTGAAAACCTTGAGACATTGAATGTAAGCTCATCAGACGCTTATTCATATGAATTTCCTTTGTCGATTTCTGCTCCCAAACTCAAGGATTTATGGTGGACTGGAGATCCCGTAGATTTTAGTTATCTGAACCAGGGCATGGTGTCGCTATTGAACGCTAGAATTCATATTAAGCCTACTTGTCGGCATAGAAGTGAGGAATCTGATCGTCGGTGCAAGCATTCAAAGAGTTTAATTTATTGTGCTGCCAAGTTCCTTCAGTGTTTAAGTGAAGCCAGATTCTTGAGTATAAACACGTGGCCTATTGAGGTACTTCCTTATACTTTTTGTTCCTGTTCCTGTTTTTCCTCGCATAGCATTACCTTTTTTGTTTTCTTTTTTTCAGAGGACTGATGAGCATAGGCTTTTTTGATGTTGCAGATTTTCTTTATGCAGAATGATTCTCCGATAGTTTTCAAGAAGCTACAGAACTTGGTTCTACTAACCGATGGTTCATTTGCAGACCAAATCCCAACCATAGCCTCCTTCCTCAGGGGATTGCCTAATCTTAGGAGACTAATAATAAGATGTGAACAGATATCCCATGAACTTTCTGATCCAAATGCAAGTCTTACTCAGACCACTCTTAATCCATGTCTCTTTTCTCCATGTCAAAACACACATTTCAGCTGTTCATCTCTTTAACATGCTCTTTTTTGCTCTGTTTTTGCAGCTGATTAATTTGCTGGGCTTGAATTCAAGGAGCTTTAATCTGACAGGCGTCGGCCAGGATTTGAAAAACGTGAAGATAGAAGCTGTGCAGGGTCAGGCTCAGTCGTGTGTGCAGAATGCTGGGAAGAGAAGATAATTGCTTTTAGTTCAAGATTTTTTTATACAAGTAATACCAGTTGAGCTACGAGCAAATGGGCACCTTTTCTCTAATCTATTATTGAGTTTTGTATCAAACCACTGTATCTGTCCTTGATACATTGAATCATCTCTCTAATCCATCGTTTTAAGTTTGTTCTTTACAATTAGGCCCTATTCTGGGGTTCATTTTGAAGGTCAGCTTAACCTTTTGGCTATATAATGGAAGTAACTTTCAACCTTCAGCACTGTTAAAAAAGCAATGCTGTCTCTATTAGGAGGAGAATGAGTGCCGCATTCAAGTGATGTTCTGAACCCTGCTAATTATCAGAAAAAGGTTAGGGTTTTTGGGGGCCTGTCAAAAAAGTAAATTTGCCCACTATTCTAGGAGCTACACGGTGATTGTATCAATCTGAAAGCCCTAAAATTAGAGAAATCCCATGTTTCCAATTATCTTACTACCTTTTATTTTTCACAAGCCATTAGGAAGTTAATTATACATAAGATATCCTTGGATACTAGAGAGGGAACATCAAAGGATCGTATACAATCCCGGTTAAACAGAGAACCGATTGCATTTAAGCAGAGAAATTAACTTACATAGGTTACGAAATCTGCCATTGCCAACTTAGTGGTAGCTTTAAAACTCTGTACGTGGCATCTTCCTCTTAAGAAATTCTAACAAAAGGCACGGGCTGCAAACTAGAGTTTGGATTCCAATATGGAATACAGGGATTAGCACATTTTCAAAACTTGCTTCTCACCGGCACTGACTTCAAGATATCTTTCTGTGAAGATATTTCCTCGCTCAACAAAAATTCCAAGGAAAATCACTTGCATGTTGATTCCACTTGATAGCTTTAACTGTCACAACAGACCACATCTGAATTAGAAACTGGAGGCGAGTCTTCATGTCCAGATATCTCTCTGTTTGTATGTTTTGACAAAGTTTCATCATCTGAATCAAGCACATTATTAGAGTCAAGGGCAGAGTTACGAGTGGGTCTTTGTCTCAACCTACTCTTTTTACACAAGTTTCCAGCTTCCAGGGCAGGATGGCTTGCAACTCCAGCCAGTCTTGAACTCCAACGAGAACCAAACTTCCGAGCAATGTTCTTGTCACCAAAATTTTCATTTTCTTTGTCAGATTTGTTGGATCCACTCCCATTATCATGATCCCTTTTGCTATCATAATCATCATCATCATCATCATCATCCGCTTCATGAAGCTTGTCACTTTCATTTTCACTCTCTGAGGAGCTTCCCTTCTCGATATTATCTTTGGAGTCTGCACTCATGCCTGAATCACCTATTTCACCATGACTTTCTTCTGAATTTGTGCCCATATTTGAACCCCCATTAGAAGTATTTTTTTCCTGCTTAACATGTTTGCCATTGTTGCTCTGCTCTTCAATTGTTTTCCTTTTCCTGGATTATAAGTTGAAGTCAGCAATGGAAAAGATCATGAATTCTCGTTCTCAATATGAGGGACAAAATGCATAAAACAAAGATGTTGAAGAATTTAAGAACAAGTTTAGCAAAGAATGTTGCAAGTATGTTTGAAATATAGAAATGCAGTGATGACAGTAAATTTCATCAAGTCTTACTTTGTTATTTTTATAGCCTCATCAATAGCACGATCATAGTCATCTGCATATTGGATCGCAAATGAAGAGGTTAATTATAAATAATTCACAAGTACAATCAAGTTTCTCAGATAAAAAAATATATGTTTGAATCAAACAAGAAACTAAAGTGAACAGAAACCCAAATAACCAAGAAAATTATCATTCAGTTTGTGACTTTTTTCTCCATCTCATCCATGATTTGAGATCCCATAGAAGCTCAGTAACGCACTTCACAACAGGGAGGCAGTTACATAATTCTAAAAATGTTCAATTGGCTCTATATGATTATTAGATATTTAATGTAGTTCAGCAAGACAGTGAAATAGAAGCAAAAGACAAACAAAAGATGATTCTGCCACAACCAGATCATGAAAATGAATACAGACAAGATAACATCATACCAAATGTATAACTGATAGGTCTGCGACTGCGGCAGGAACGAGTAACCCCAGCAGTGCAGGGTCTAAAACTGTTCAGGAGCTTTTCTTGCCTTTCTTTTTGTTTGAGGGCCCTATCTTTCTTCTATTGAATACATGACAGTGACAGATTACTTACCATCAATGTGAAAGATAAATAAACTTGTGCATAATAAAACTGTGACTACACCCACACTACTAAGAAACAATTATAAGAGAAACCCATAAGCTTACCTTCTGAAATTTCTGTATAATAGGCAGGACATCAGTTTCAATGGTCTTGCCAGCTGCAACTTGTGCAGTAACTTTGCTAGAAGAGAGTTCATTCTGCCGTTACCAACAAGAAACAAATTAAACTAAAATTTCCAGTTGTTGAAACAGGGGAATACTAAACTTACCACAACTTTCTGAAATTCCTCAAGATTGGTTGCAAGTATTTCCCATTGGAAACAGGTAGCTGGCTGATTTTTTGATGCTTTACCCCTCATTCTACTATTTGCCCCAGTCTTGTTTACTTGCTTGTACAATCTATGGCCAATGACAGAACTTCCATCATACCTGAGAGCACAGTTAGTATTTTCAACACTTTGCACAGCAAATTATATAAAATTCAGAACATGCTCAAGAATTACCAGTAAGAAGTTGCAGTTCCATCTGCCCCAATCTTATCTTTCCGGAAATAAGAAATTTCAGTTCCATCTTTCAAAGAATCGTTAACATAAGATGCAATGTCATTTTGCTGTAAACAGAAAGAATGGCTTACAACAGATTTAACAAGGAAACCTAGAAAAAAGCTGCACAGCTCATTCATCTTAAATGTATCCACCTATATAGAGAACTTGATTACCCACTAATAGATACAAACACAATGGCTTCAAAAAGCCAAGAATGCGCAAAATAAAATACCCTAAAAGCCTACCGAATGCAAAAGTAGAAATCAGAAATATAAACATTTAGAAGATCATCCAGTCAAAAAAATACAAATAATAACTTCCAACATTTGAGAAAAAATGTTTAATCAGAAAGGCAAGGCATATTACTTTAGCTCTGAGTTCACAGAGTGCTTTCAAAATCAGCAATCTATTAGCTGGATCTAGTTCCTTGTATCTAGACATCTCATCTCTGCACAAGCCACAACAGCAAGAAACCATCATGACCTGAGCAAGTCTAAATAAAAAATTGAAAACCTATCTTTTAGGAAATGATATGAGACAAATATTCAGTAGTTTGATACCCTTTGGCTGCCTTCAGTGGTAACTCGCCTTCAGCGACCTGTAATAGGAGAACACAACTAATAAGTACAAATTCAAAACTGTATGAAAATCCTAACTACACAGTTGAAAGTTGAAATGCCGCATACCCGTGGCCACCACATGGCTAGTTTCTTACAAAGCTCGCTCACCCACGCATCAGATGCATTCAATGTTTTACTCATAGGCGGTATCCCCTGTTGAAAAATCCATATTTAAAAAAAACTTAAAAAGATATTATCCGCATGGAAAAAATTCCAAGTTAGAGAGCACGCAATGCCAACCACATGAAGGCAAAACCAATCCTTCTCAATTTGCAAAGTGTTACGTACACAAAACTAATGACATCTATCACTACACAAAAGGTCCATAGCCATTCGATTTGCCCTTTCATGTGGGATTCCATGTGATACTTTCATGTCATATAGCGTTATCCTTTTGCTTTTATGGCATATTATATGAATCAATTATCTATCATAACATCCACACGCATGATTTTCAATGCTAAAAATCAGCACAGCTTCCTCGGTGCATCAAATACATTGATGCACAAAATAAAGGAAAACACACAAACGAATACTCGATAAGCATGCAACGCCCTCATAGCCAAAATACGCATTCCCGTTGTTTGAATCATTTACACCAGATATTACAAAAACATATTTTCGGCACAAGAACAAAAAAGAATCATAGCCATTGAATTCGTGAGCCCAGTAAGCAAAACCTGTGATTATCTTATGTCGTGATTCGTGCCATGATTTTTCACCCAGATCATAAATATACATCGTGATAGAATCAATTGATTGCAAACATCATGATAATCAAAAACATTGTTTCGTTAATAATTAAAAATGTATAACACCGGATAATTACTTCGCTAATTTTATTTTATTTATAATAATAATCAAAGCAAGCATAAATAAAAAATAAAAAATAAAAATAAAAATAAAAAACCTTTAATAGCTTAATGTGAAGCTGAGCAAGTGATTTATTAGGCTCAACAAGAGCACTCTCAATCTCCTCTGCCGTTAACTTTAAATCAACCCCAATGACTGGCTCAAAAACCTGTAAAAAAGAAACCTCCAGCTTTTTACACGAAATATTTATTAAGAAAAAAAACAGAGAGAGAGATAGAGGGCAGTTTGTTTATTTTACGCTCAAAAAATTAAGAACCGTAGCGAGTTCCCATCGTCCACGAATCTTCTCGATTTCCGATTTCAAATAAGAGTCGTCGTCCAAAACGACGACGCCTTTTTCCTTCTCGTCGTCTGTCATTTTGCGGAGAGAGAAGGTGGAGTGAGAGATTGAATGGAGAAGGAAGAGGGAGGGGGAGGCGGTAAAAATTTAGGGGACTTGTTTCCCGCCTCAATGAATTTTACTGACCTGAGTAAGGATCGTGGTTGGATTAATGTTAAGGTTGAGGTTACTTTACCTTTTCTAGGGTTAATTAGTTAATTAATTTTAGGCTATCATTTTGGAATAGTAGGGGAGGACAGCACAGGACACCTTCCATCCCCCTTTTTATTTTTTTCTCCTTGTTCGTAAAGCGCTGCATTTTTGTTGTTTCAATAGCTAGACGCCATCGTTTTGGCCAGTACTTTTTCCAGCAAAGCAGGGAGCACAATATCTATAAAAAAATGATCTAAAATTAATTAAAATAACAATTTGAGATCTCAAACAAAAAAACCGGTAAGAATTTTTTTAAAAAAAGATTGGTTTAATTCGATTATGATTTTATATTTTGAAAACAAAACTGGAAAATTAAAATAGAAAAATCAAGATCATATATATAATTAAACAACTATTTTTTGTTTAAAAAACAAATTTTGATGAAAGTTTTTTGGCTTGGGTTTTAACAAGAACCAAACCTTTAATTTAATTTTTTAGTTTGATTCAGTTCGATTTTAATTCTTTGATTAAATTCGATTTAGTTTAAAATTTTTAAAAAATTAATTTTGTTGGATTTTGTCCTCCAAATTGTAATGACTATTGAAAGATATTTCGGTTTTGTTTTCCGATGGGAATCTTTGGAATTAAAATTATTTTCAAGCAATTTTGTATTTGAAATTCTTTTAAGAATATTTATTTAAATATTAATATGAAAATATTATTACAAAAATACCCTTTCTTTTCTGCAACAGGCCACCCATCCTCCGTAACAGTAGACGCTCCCAGTAAGGGTCACTGGGAAAATAGGCAGAGCACGAGAATGCGTGCATTTCAATCCCCGTTGCACTGAAAATTGCTTCTGCGTGATAATTGGACTGTGACACTGTCAGGATCTTTAAACTATAAAACGAGGTCGTTGGATCAAAACCAGGGCAGCATGCTTGCATGGCAGGGCACCAAACACAAAACCAAAGTGAAAGAAGAGCAGCACGTGTCATTTCCATGATAAAATGAACGAACTGTGAGGAGTACCAATATTCTCAGTGTGTACTTTCAGGGGAAAAATAACTCCAGGTTCCAGGCACCACACAATGATGTCTTTTCTTTGTTATCCAGAGTTTAGTATTGCGGTAACGGTTATGATTGTAGTTTGAAAAAAGTTGTTTTATAAAAAGTATTTTTAGTTGAGGTTGGTTTGAAAAAATAGATGTTTGGTTAAAACTATGGTTGAAATTGAGGTTGAAGAAAAAATAATTTAATTTATTTGGTTAAGAATGTTTTTGAAATTGAGGTTATAAAATAATTTTTTTAAAAAAATATATATATATATATATTAATATTGATGGTTTTAAATTTAAATAGAGTAGAATTAATTACTCCTATTACATCATGAAATAAATAATACTTGATATAAAATATTTTTTATTATTCCATTAAACTATTTATAATTCCATTATATACAAAATTCAGCCGATAAGAACTATAGTTTTCATAATTTTGTGAGCGTGTAATAAAATCAGATAAAATATTATCGGGTATAAAATTGATATTACAGTGCGAGTGAATTTTATTTACTCTATACTAGTTTTTCATGAAAAAAAATATTGTTCACATCACATCACAATGCGACTGAATTTAATTCACTCTAAACTAGTTTTTGAAAAAAAAAATTGTTAAAAAAATTAACAAACTGAGAAAAAAAAAAAGTGCACGTGAACAGTGCAATTCACTGAATAATGTGTGTTTCATAGGCTGAAACTCGTAAAAAAGCAGTATATTACTGCTTCTGCAAAATCGTGGTCCTGCCGCATATAAATGGCGGGACCCATGTGTTTTGATTGTTTCAGTATTTGTAACCAAACGACCATTTCATGCGTTTTTGAAGAAACACAAACGCTAACGCGTTGCTAAACGGGTTCCCAGTAAGGAAAGGAGAATAGCCCGCATTTCTTGTATTCATTGTAGAGGAACATCGCCTTCTTCGAGTTATTCATCTTTAGTGATACAAAAGTTGGAGTGGTGTATTTAGGGGTATAGTTACGGTTATTTTTAAAAATATTTTTTATTTAAAAATATAATAAAATAAATATATTTTTTATTTTTTAAATTTTTTTTTAATATTAGTGCGTTAAAATAGTTCAAAAATACAAAAAAAATATTAATTTTAAATAAAAAAATTTCAAAAATTCTAGGAACGCGAATTGTACCGTGTTCCCAAATAGTCTTATCTAGGCAGTACCCATGATAACTACTAGTGTATTTATTTTGTGTTTAGATAGTGTTTTTCTTTTTTTTTTAATTAATTTTTTTATTATTATAAATTGTTTTAATGTGCTGAAATTAAAAATACATTTTAAAAATAAAAAATATTATTTTAATGTATTTACAAGCAAAAAATAATTTGAAAAACAACTATTATCATAATACCAAACACCACCGTACAAGTCGTCATGAAAAGAATTAATGACATGTTTAGTAATATGGTACAAATTGTTTTTCAAATTTTTTTTAAAAATATATTAAAATAATATTTTTTATTTTTAAAAATTTATTTATAATAACGTATTAAAACAATTAAAAACTACCAAAAAAAATTTAAAGCAAAAAAAATCAAAGCTTTTTTGAAATATAATTTAACCACACTCTCAAATATATCCTAAAAAATATTATAAATTAAAAGTAAAATAATTAAAATTATTAGTTGGATTCAATATTAATATTTTATTGCACATGTAAAAATTATAACAAGTTACGTGAAATTAAATTAAATTTTACATGTGATATGACAGCAGACTTGACAAGTTTTTTGTTTTTAACTTAAAAACACAAGAAGCTAGCGACAGTCATTAAACTTTTTCAGAATCGAAGGGAGTGGTTTTCAAAAACTGCGATAGTGGCTGTTAGTTTTTCTTTCTTCTCAATAATATCTTTGTGTTTATAAATTATGCTCCTCTGCATGTCTGCATTGCGCGGTGGAGGATCCATTTTTTTGTGAACGTACAGTTATTTTGATTTTTTTTTTATTAAAATAATTTTTTTTTCAATTTTTTTTGTTTATTTTAGCGCACTCAAGGTTTTTTTACCCTAATTTTTGTTTTATTGAAAAATTATTTATGATTATTCATACAAATTAAATATATATATATTTTATGCATAATTAGAAGATAAATATATAGTAAACGAAATAAAATCATGTTTATAATGTATTTAAAAAATTTAAGAACAGAAGTATAATTTGAATTGAATTTTTATAAATGATTTATTATTAGGATTGTTATTTTAATATCAAATGTACGGTAATTAAAAAAATATTAAAATAAAAATAAAATTTCTAATACTGTTTAAGAACAATGTCCAGAGGGAGAGTAGGTATAGCATGGTAATATTTCATTCATAAATTTTACTGCTCTGTTGATTCTTCTATTCTTTTTTACTTTCTATATTAATTCCCAAATCACCTGAGAACCTGTGAGATAAACAAACAAGACAACACAGTAAAACGGATAAGAATGGAGAGACCGGTCTATTTTATTGTGTTAAAATCTAATCTTCTTGTGTCCTAAAAGTATTTTTAAATAAATTTATTTATTTTACTTTAAATTAATTGTTTTAGCTTTTTCTTGCATAGGATGACGGTAGTCTTTGTAGCCTCCAATCTACCATTCAGAACATGCTTGTGAGTGCAGTAGTCTGTGTTTTTTAAATGTATTTAAATTGATATTTTTTAATATATATTTTATGATTTTGACATGATGGTATTGAAAAAAAAATATCAAAATGTATTTAAAAAAAATATAATGTATTGCAATATTATATATAACAAACCCAAATTTAATAACAAAATGTTTCAAATAATAAAGTTCTTCATGGTATTTATTATTATGAAAGCAGTTATTTTTTAAAGTATTTTTAACTTAGAAATACATTAAGATAATATTTTTAAATTTATTTTTAAGATTAATATATTAAAATGATTCAATAACACAATAAAATTTAATTTGAAATAAAACAAAAATTATTTTTGAAAAACATGGCCACGGCAAAAATAAGCAACCCTCTCGTGTCTACATGAGTTTGTTCCCCCTCTTTCTCATCTAAATGTATAAAAATAATAGCTATTTTCTTTTTAAAAAGAACATTGGTCGTTATCCTTTTCATATATAAGTAGCTGCTACATAAATATTCATCATATAATATATAGTTCACATGCATTTTAATTGAGCAAGTGAAATAATTGGCCTCGGTAATTATCGTAAGAGTTTCGTATTGTTAGCTCTCAAATATTTGCATGGACTATCTCACAAAACTAACATCGTTTAAGCTGGGTCAGGTGGTATGAATTCGTCTAGAAAACATCCTGGAAATTACACAAGTGTTTTTATTTTTATTTTATCTTTCACGGTTTTTTTATTTTTTAATAATAAAAAATATTTAAAAACTTATTGAATTAAGAAATTTTAAATTAATTTTAAAGATAAATTGATTTTTTTATTAACATATTCAATACACAATACTAAACACACACACGATGATAGTTTGTTATGTTTTGATTAATTGGTGATTCAATTGATAATTTTTACCGGTTTGAAAAAATAAATTTAAAAAAATTATTAATCATAGTTTTTTTTAACTAAAATTTTAATAGTAAAGGTTTTAGTAAAATTAATGTAAAACTATGGTATGTATTAATTAATAAAAACTTTTAAAATTACAGCCAGTACAAAATTTAGTTTAAATCATACCTTATCATATTATCAAACGTATTCCTAGCAACGAATCAAACCCACATGGAACGGAGAGATGATATTTGTCTAGAAAATGATATTTTAGATATTTAATTGACTAAGGCGTAGTACGACCCTAAACATGCAATAATTTTATGGGGGTGACTAATATAATAATAAATGTTATTTTTTAAAGTATATTTTATTAGAAATGTATTAAAATATTTTTTTAATTTTTTAATTTTTTTTAATATTAATATATTAAAATAATTTTAAAATATAAAAAAATAATTGATTATTTTTTTTAAAAAGGACAAAATGATGTTTCAATTGCAGCGAGAAACAATGCCTCATAATTCATGGATAAAAATTTCCAAAAATAAAAATAAAAATAAAAATAAAAGTATATTTGTTTATCGGAAACTCAATCGAGAATCCATAAGTCCAGTGACTTATCTGACCTTTACCCTCACTTTTTATCTCCGTTACCCCATAGTTCCGCTTTGTG
>Ga0307509_10008829_pt1 | contig 12735 bp, 17 predicted proteins | sample 10_EM_MG_FD_202245 | JGI IMG/M metagenome (GOLD analysis project Ga0307509, IMG submission 202245) | Populus trichocarpa ectomycorrhiza microbial communities from riparian zone in the Pacific Northwest, United States - 10_EM | ecosystem: Host-associated > Plants > Roots > Unclassified | place...
CGCACAGCCAGAAGATGACATGTCAGCACACGGTCCCGTCAATGATTATTGTCTCAGTTCTCCAAGTATAGAACCAACAACCCGAGCTCGGAGGATGATCGCAGCGACGGTCTCGGTTGGCCCAACCAACCCTCACGGTATACGTGACTCGGGCGGCGAAACCAGCTGAGGCACAAAGGTTAAGGCACCATCTGCGAACTGAGGCAGTGCATCACCAATATATGTCCAAAGGTGGCGAGCAGGGGTGAAAATCTACCCAGCCACATCAAAAACCCATGACCAAACCACCAAACGCAGGGCCGCGGCTTGTGCACCGCACACAACCCCAGAGTGGGAGAACAAAGATAGGGGAAAGGCCAGGCAGGCGGATCAAGAAATTTGGGTGTCAAGACGTAACACGCCGCGAGAGTCCCATTTCCCAAAAAGCCCACACAGGCGACACCACGTTTTCTGTCAATATGTTGAAGTGCAAGTTTTCTCAGCTCGGACCCTGGGTGGGCCGATCAAGATCAAAACGCGCCGGCTAGCGGAGATGGAACGGTACCCCATGGGTCATATATCGTACCCAATCATCCGTCAATCTTGAACCCCTAACTTGAGGGATTACAAAGGGATCAAAACGAAACGGGACTGAATACGATCAGGAGGTTGGGGAATGGAGGGAGCGTCAAAAAGTAAAGCTGATCACGTTCCAACATACGACGTGATCAGGGGACACAGAGCACAGGTATCCCGCCACCTCTTTGTGCGCGTATGTATGTCACGTACCCACCGCCGGCAGAAACAAAAATGCGAGGGTGGGATGGGATAAATCGGCGATCATACCCCCCCTTTGATGGAGACAGACAGGCACTCGGCAGGTCTTACGAGATGTTAAGACCCCAAATTTCGGCGGCCATGCTGCACCGCCGGCTGGACCGTGGGGTCAGCGGGCGTAGACCGGTGGGCCACGACCGTGCATCATCCCCGACATGACACATGCTGGCACACGACCGGCAACAGATCCCAAGTAAATGAAAATGGGGAGGCGAGGAATATAGAGCGAGGTGACACCATACCGGCAGTCACGAATGTATGTATGGAGAGAGAGAGAGAGCGAGAGAAAAAATGGCGAAATACTCACCATCACCCACGCCACCCAAGAGTAACCCGATGGGAGAGTCGAACTGGTCGACTTTCCATTCGTCGAAACGCAGAGGGACATCTGGGTCGTCTGGACCCCAGCCGTCGACCAAAGAAATCAAGTCATCCGTGCCGATCTGTCATTTCGTCATTGTCAGCGATGTGGCGAGAAATTGAAAACAACGTGATGATGGGATGCGGGAGGAACCGTGAGACGGGAGAAGCGAAGAAGCGGGGAAAGTAGAGAAAGTGGAAGATGAAATGCCGACATCCAAGCAAAGTCGGGCTATGGAAGGAAGTGAGGTCGCGGAACTTTGCGACCAAGAACAGAAAAATAAAGTGGAAGGATCACCGTTGATCGTCGCCGTCCTCCTGGGAAACAGGAAGAACAAGCAGTGAACAAAGGGTCGCGCCGGCACCGAGCCGATGAGCGAATCAGCGAACGGGGGGGCACCGCGTGTTTGGGGTAAAGAGAAAACATGAGGCTGACGAGTTGGCACGATGGACGCGAGCTGGATGAAAGCGTGCGATCGAGCAACGCCACAACGACGATCAGAGCCGCAACGGCGATGGTGCGTACACGTACAAAACGTGATACTGCCCTTCTCACTTGAAAGTGAGGTATTTGCTCATCCAATGATCTGCCGATGGGAGTTGCGACCGCCGGAACCGCGATCGGCCAAGAGACCCGTGGGACCGGCCTCCGTCTCGCGACATCACCGATGAAATGACCACCGTCCCAGAGAGAACTGGATGAAGGACGCTTACGCGAAAGTAGTCCCCATTCGGCAAGCTATGATTTGCAAAAACGATGGGGGCCGATCGAAAGGTACGGCATTGTAAAGTGGATGACGTTGGGGGAATGGCAGGAGGAAGGAAGTCGCATTAGTGTCAGTCACCCCAGAGAAAGGCAATGGGGAGGAAATGTCCTCGGCTCCCGGGCGACTTTGGGAGGGGGATACAAAAGGGGCAGAGGTGGTAGTTGGGTAGGGAAGACGTACGGTGGCTGGTGCCATATGGGCAATTCAAGTAGGACTTGTTTCGCTCTGGAAACGTCGTCGGGCTTCTCGTTCACAACGGCACCCCAGGATCTCCAGAGCTTGACCGCATTTGGATCGTCGGCGACGGCGCGTTCAAGAACGTCAATCGCGCTCTGGAGGGCTCGCCGCCCGATCATATCCCTGGGAATCTTTCCATTCCGGCTTCCATGTAGAAGAGCCTTGACGAGCCGGACAGACAACTTCCGAGCGAGCTGCAAGTTAGTATCTCCAACGACAAGAGTGGCGCGGAGGATGGCGTGTACGGTCGCGAGGTAATCTCCGAGTTCATAAAGAGCAGCGGAAAGATTCGAGGGATATGTCAGGTGCGATTAGACGCCTGTTTACAAAATCGGGATGGGTATACAAACGCGGTGGCGATGATTCACCGAGAGCCGGAATACAAGCAATTGAAGTCGAGGGAGATACAACAAGGTGTGGGGATGATGGGTGTGATGAAATGAATGAATGGGGGCATAACACGGTGATGAGCTTAGAAAAAAGAAAGGGACTCGCCTTTTCGTAGCAGTCGGCAGCTCTGTCGTTCGGTCGCGTCGTCAGCTTATCTGTGCGCCCCGGCGAGAGGGACTCACTGTCGGAAACGCGAAGACTTGAAGAGGACGTTGCCTTGTTCTTTGAACGCGAGAGCTTCAGACGGGGACATCAAAAAAGAGGCAGATTGGTTGAGAGAGGGTTCGATTACATCCGGAGAACCCTGAAAACGTCTGAATGAATACAAGGTTCACTTTCCAACCTTATTCCGCGTCGTTCCAATTCATTCCCTTCTCTAAATCTCAGTTTCTCTCTGTACCAAAATGCGATCCGGCCCTCCTCTTCCCCCACGAATCCCGGCCAATCAGAGAGATGGATCACTCGATTCCCTCCCCCTCCCTCGGTCGGCACCGACGAATCGAACCATACGGACGTATCTATGATGCCGGGAGAGGTCGAGTGGGTGATCGCCAGTTGACGCTGCGGAACAGATCCCCCGCATCCGGCCATGATGGCCAAAATGGGAAGGAAGTGCGTAGAGATACCAGATTGCTTTTGGGCCGATTCTAGAACCCGCTCCCCTCTCGACCAGGCCTTTGAGCGCGTCCCTGCTCCTTCCCGCTGGCTGTTTGGTCAGAAAAGGTACGGAAACTTCTCGACCCCTGGCTCTGTGGTGTGGAGTTCCAATGCTTCCGTGTGAGATTGTTGACTTATTTATCGAGAGGTCATCCCACCGAACGTCTGTCCCCTGTGTAGATACCGCAGCGGACACCACTCCCTCGTCCCCAATGAGATCACAAAGGAGAGTGGGGAAAAAAGAGGGGAGGGCTTTGAGGATTGATCAAGACGAAATTGACGTGTGGGTCTGGCCAGTCGCGGGCCGACGACCAGGAACTCGGGTTGACTTGGTTCGGAATGCCTCCGCTGTTGCCGCAGCCCCATCATTTCCGCGGCAAGAGAAGGAAAGACGCAACTCCTCTTCCCTCTCGCCCGGCTCTGTCTTCGGCTTTCTTCTTCCGTCTTGTGTATTGTCCCCGAGGGCTGCGCGCACGATATAGAGAGAGAGACGACGGCCTACTCATTCATCCGGTGAAAAACACCACAACTCACACGCACACGCCCTGCCACTCAGACTCAACTTGGAGACAACCCAACATCCCTCGACGCTCTCTTCCGCGGTGGATGGGAAGCTTACGACAGTCGTGACCGTGATGTGACGTGGATTCCATAAAAGGGAATATTAATCCTCTCCTTGAGGTCCCTCGAGATTTGTTTCAGATTGGGTCGAGGGGTTACATAATATGTGACGGCGTGACGAGGGGATGATTTGCATTTTTCGTATATTTGAATTTATAATATAATATTTCTTGAAGAAGTCCCAAAGAATATAATATGATATAACGCACTCGGTCGGTTTGTGCATCCATCCTTCTCTCGTCCTTTCAAGGCAGATCCTGTTGCGCTCTCCGGTCTGTCTTGCCGTCTGCACAACCCCTTCGTCTGCTATGCTCAGTCTCTTGCCACAGTCTGCAACCCCGAGACTCGCCCTCGACATCCCCGCAGCCTCCTTGATCGACGTCCCAGACAAACGTTATATGTTATACAATGACAACTCCCCCCTCTCTTCCCCACAATCTGCCGACGACTCTATAAACTTCTCCCAACCCATGAGCGCTCCCCACAACCAGCTCAGGTACCCCTCAAACCAGAGAAACCCCTCTTCCTTCTACCCCACCCCAGATTCTGCCATCGACCATCGCAGGATGTCTGAACCTGCCCTCCTCAGCGGCTCTCATCCATCGGCTTATCGTTCACTCGACTCGCGTTACAGCTACGCGGCCGGCTCTGCCTACTCCCCCCCATCCCTCCACTACCCCCGCACCCCGTACGCCGTCCACTCCAGGACCGACAGCAACGCCTCCTCTACCGATTACCGTTCTCAACAGGGACACGAAGACGGCTTCTCCGATCCCTCGAACCACAGCCCTCGACCTTCGACTGGATCCACAGGGGTCGTCGATTCCACCGGCCAGGTTCAATCCCTCTCCCCCAACTCGTCGGTGTCCCCAGACATCTCGACCCAGGCGCTCAGTAAGGACCAAAATCCTTCCTCGCCCTCTAACCCAAACAAGACCTACGCCTTTGTCTCCCTTCCAGGCACGACGATCAGGAAGAGACCGAGGAGGAGGTACGACGAGATCGAGCGCCTTTACCACTGTTCCTGGCCTGAATGCACAAAGTCATACGGAACTTTGAACCACCTCAACGCCCACGTCGTGATGCAAAAACATGGAGCGAGGAGGTTACCTTCAGGTGAGCACCGCCTCGCCGCTCGATCTTATCTTTACCCCTGAGAATTCTGATCACCCCGCTCAGAATTCAAAGAGTTGCGAAAACAGTGGCGTAAGGCTAAGAAAGAAGGAAGCTTCACTTCCCCCCAAATGGGCGCCTCCGGTCAATCCCCGTCCAACGCCAGCAACTATCCGCCACAGTCGATGAATCCCTACTATCAGACGTCCGCAACCATGCAAAACCCCATGTCTGATCGCAGACGGAGGATGACCGACTCGAGTCTCCCAGGGATGCCGTCTTACCGCGGTTCGAACCCCTACCTCCAATCCGGCGTCGGTTCGCAATCTTGGATGGAACACGGTCAAGAGAGGCGGTATTCCCTCTCGATGGCTTATCCCTCCGAGAGCGCCGTGGTTGATGACGTCTACGGCCAATACGACAACTCTTCAATGTCGAACAACCAGATGGCGGGATACACCCAGTACACTACACAGGACCAGTACACCACCACGACTCACGGCTACACGTACCCGCCACTGCAATCTCCCCCTGCCGAACAGTCCACCGGTTCCCCGCATTCGCCACCAAACCGAACTGGCCAGCGTTTAGCTCCGGCCACGACGCTCCCTCCCATCCCATCTGCCGACAACCTCCCGATCAACCGTCTCCCATCGGACAACGGAATGATCCTGAACCCCCTTGACTACCGCTCAACGAGCGGTGGTGGATCCGGCGGCACAGCTGGCGACAGCCCTTCGGCGGGTTCGGAGTACGACGAGCCTAGGTCCTCGTACCAGCTTCAGTCGGCTTCTGGTGGTTACGGGGCGTACGAGGAGAGCGTTCACGCCCATTCGCAAGGCGCACAGGATTCGGAGTACTCGCTTGGTCGGAACAGACTTCCAAGGGACTCGACGCTGTTGACACCGGTCAACCTTGATGGTTTGAGGTACGGAAAGGATATCTAAGTTCCTGGCCGTTCAACTCGTTTCCCCTCCTATTTTATTCTGGGATCGTTCCCTCCTTTTTACACTATTCTTTCATATAAGTCGCATGCCTGGTCCGCTCTTCAACCGTCCGTGTTTCCTTCGTTTGTACCTTCTTGGCCCCATCGTCGCTGTCTGTTATGAACGTTTTTCTCTCTACCTTGTCGTCTCCCTCCATTTGGAGGTTAAAATTTCAACACCGTCGTGCGTCATGTACTTTACACTCTTCCTTCCCCTCCCCCCCCTCCCAAGTACTCTACTCCTTCGCATATATTTCCCGCACGCCCGACCCCCCCATGTTGTCGCCCTCTCTGTACGCACACACCATCCCACCTCGACGGCTCTTCTCCCTCTCCCTATAGGTTAGGTACAAATTCAAGTTTATCAACACAAGATGTATACTAGGGTCTATATTGTCCTCCCTTCGTTCTCGTTTTCGGTGGAGCGCACCTTGTTGTACATATAGTATGTTTATCTCCCTCTTCCCCTGGTCAGGAGGTGTGGATATTTTCGCGTTCACGTTGGCAATATTAGTTATTATCGTACCTTGTACACCCTCGCGTTGTATATAATAAAATTCGCGTACGCCCTCGTTATGCATACGTGGTTTCAACTGATTTTCCGACTTGAATTGTATGTCGACGGGGGATGAATGACGCGCTCTAACGTTTGCAAAGAGGCCGCCGGGTTCTGTTCTCCCCTTTTCAGACATATTTCGCGTTCTGATATGAAGGGATTGCTGTGCAATTCGTCAGTCTGATATGCCCCTCTCTCTGGTTTCATTGATCCTATACGGCGATGGGAAGTGTTACAAGCTGATCAAAAGGCCGAGACAGGGTGAGGGGGTGTGGGGGGAGTTTAGTTCAAACTTTTTTGCTACGCGCTACCCGGTGCAGAACCGGTGTAAATGTAAAACTACGCATATACGACCGCGTAAAAACACGTTGCGGGGAACGCTATGTGCGATGTGTGAGGTATTGAGGGTCTCGAACGGCCGATGAGTTACACCGATTTCCAATATTGTTGATATATTCGGTTTTTGTTTTATTTTACTTCCGTTCTTCTTCTTCGTGTTTTGGAGTTTTTGAGTGTGTTTGTGTGGAAGATTTGCGGGGCAATTGGGGTGTATCCACGGTTCAAAGTTTCTGTATTGGGCGGGAGGTCGGGCTTGTCGTGACGATGGGAAAGAAGCTCGGGACTCCGTCTCTATCCCAAATATCTGAAAAAGCCCTCCGTTCCCTTCTCTCCCTGGAATTCCCTAAAGTGGAACAAGAGCATAACCCCAGATCCTCGGGAGGCTCGGACGGGGGGAAATGAAATGCACGAGGTCGAGGAGGAGAGAGTTGTTCCTTGCAGACGTTCACAACCGCACGCATGTTTTTTGTTTTATCGAAATTCATTTCCCCAGAGTTCGCCCCGGCTTTCCCTATTCTGTCACTTCCCTTCTCTCACTGGCATCCGTCGGCTTCTCCGGGCTTCGGCGGCGTGGAGTGTGAATATTCGAATATATTGCAAGGGTCGGAGGTATCCATCTTCTTCCCGTCGGTTTTTTATTCTATGAACGCTTAGATATCGTGATAGAGAGCGTTCGCCACGCGTCCGTATACGCGTACACCACGCTCACAATCACGTACCCGCTGTCACGGACGATAAGGGGACAAGAAGAGAAAAAGTGGGGTAGTTGAAGATTCGGTCTTCCCTCCCCCACAGGTGAAGGTATGGCAGCTGACCCGTCGAATCGTACCGTGGGGATGAGAAGGGTGGGGAGCATGCGGTCCGGGTTTAGGCCCTACACGTGCGATGAGACCTTTGACCGTGTGCAGAGGGTCGATGAAGTTTGATATGATGATGTGCTTGATGGTCGTCGCAGTCGTGTTTACCGCTGTAATAGAGTTCGCGTATGACTTGTGAAAAGGACCCCTGGATGTGCGGTAACGTTTGGTGGGTTGCTTGGATGCTTGAGTCTTTGAGCCGTTGAATTGGTGAACCAGTGTTGGAGTATTGCGCTATTATGACTCTATTGCGTCCTTGAGTTCGTTGAATCGTTGAGCCGTTGAGTACTTGAGGAGTACTTGAGTAGGTAAGCCGTGAAAGAGTCGTCGAAGTTGTTGGACGTTTGAATGGCGGTGTGACTATGAAATGTGGGGTGCAAGAGTGCGGTATTCAGTGGCGTCTCGTGCGAGAATCAGACCATACCCCGAAGGATCCGGTGGAATATCGTGTCTGGTGGTAGCGGGAGAGATGGGGGGGGGATCGTGACCTCGATCACAATCTGATCACAAGCCCTCTCGCCTTCCACGTCCTCTTCTCCGTCTATCGCGTAGCCCAATCGCAGTTCTCTCTCCCGAGATGCTCTCACACCCACCCCTCTCCGAAGAAGCACCAAGTTCGAATCCGATTGGCCACGGAGCTTTCGTTGACCCGCATATCCGCGGAGGAGATTGAGAACCGAGTGGGGACGGAGGCAAATACGCGGACCAGAAGAAGCGTATTGATTCGGGCTCCCGGACGGATGGAGGGTGTTTTGCTGTGCGTACGACTGAATGACCTTGAGACCTGCAGACCTGGGGGTGGGTCTTGGGATTCTCCATTGTGTTCGCAAATCCGGGGGCGAAGAACCGGAAGGCGGATTCACCCCCACCCACCTCCGTCCGCATTCGCGTTGGGAAACTGAATGTGCCGTAAGGTCATTGTCACGTTGTCCACATCTCACGTATACCCTCGTCTTCGACTTTTGCGAAGAGGATGGTTTCGGTGCCTTGCCCCGTCCCACCTTCTTCATTCCTTATGATGGGGGACTTACGGATACGTCCCGTTGATCGTCTCTCATTCCTCTTTCCACTCTCATCATCAAACCGATCAGGTACAGCACAAAGCGGCGCGTCCAAAAATGTCCAGTCCGGTCCCTTCCTGTTCCCCTTCTCTCTCCCCCTTCGCCTCGTGATCAAATCAAGCTGTCAGCCTTTTCCACCCTCGCCCTCCTTCTCTATCCCGATTTCCACTTTATTTCCCTCGGCCTGCTGATCTCTTCGTTTTTTTCGAGCTCCGATTTGACGATCACGTCCCAACCATGGACGAGGAACACGCGCGTGGGGGGTAAAGTGCACTTTTCGGCCAACGAGATAAGCTTTGGGACCCGCTCCCGCGTCCCGAGCTTCCTTCTATCTATGGAACGACAATGTCCCATGTGATTCTCTATTCGCCTGCGTTCATTGGCCCAGTGATCCATTCCCTCCCACGGCAGGACCCTTTCCACCCCATCCTGTTCCTGTGTTGCAGGCGGAGCACGTGACTGGCTGCGACTGATTGGCCTCTTCCATTCAATCAGAGATTTTTTGACCAGATGACGGATGACACTCGCTGAAAATATCGCTACCCGACGTACCTTTTGGCACCCTTGTCAAACTGACGCCACAATCCCGTGCATCAGGTGGGTACCTCTCTCGTTCATATATCACAAAAACTCAATGTCATATCAAGATACGTCCCTGGAGCCTGCGTGGCGCACCCGGTTGACCTACCCACGCAATGTGTGACGCGTTGGGCCCGTCTTTGTACGTAGACGATCGGCCGTGCTTCTGTGCCCTTCGGCGTCTGAAGTTTTCGTTTCGTTCCGCTTGAAGCGAGTGGGATGGTGTGGACGCGGGTAAGCACCACCGTGAAGTCAGAGAGGGGAAGGGTGTGGAGAGTCTGGACCTCCTGCGTCGCCACACTCGCGCTTCCGCTCTGTCACCCCTCGTTGGAGCTTCCAATGGGTCTCAGAAGATCTAGAGCCCAAATACGAGTGACCGTGACTCTCAGTTGCGTGGCTCCCCCTGAGAAAACCTGTTTTCGGATTCTACTTTGTTCTCGGTCGGGGTTTTGTGCGCAGTGTGATCAGGCGGAACCGGTGGGCCACCTGTTCGGTTTCGCACATTGACAGTGTAATGGAGGGCCAAAGAGGTGGTTCCAGGCTCTTCTTTTCCAGTTTCATCCTGGAGAAAGGAAGCACGCCCTACGCCACCGTCCGCCCGCATGCCCGGATCCGGAGCATATCCCACCTGTCCCGATGGCCCGAATGGCCCCTCATCCCTACCGAGACCCGTTGATCGCTCTCTCCGACGCTTTTTGCCTAACATTGGAGTGTGTTGTGATCCAATAAACCGCTTCCCTTGATTTCGCCGCCGGGTACGCAGTGGGATCGCGGATCGTGATGATCCCTGATCTCCTGGCGTCCTCTAGTTATGTATTCGGGTTACGGGGGTGGTGTTTGCGTTGTTGATGGGCCACACTCCAAGCCATGTGAGAGCGTTGGTACGTTTTCTATTCAGTTTCATCACTGACCTACAAAGTCCAACAGGATGGCAATAGCGAGAACGCGCTCCGAATGGGCTTTGTTGCGCTGTGCCTTGAAACCGTTGCCCTTGGTCTAAAGATACCTACTGGGACCCTTACCCCGTCCCTCTTGCAATCTAACAATTGACGATGACAGTGATTGGAGCCTTTGACACCGGCGCGAGTGCACCACTTCGATAGGTGAGCGTTTTTGAAATGTCTCGCCACAAGAGAATAGGCTGATGGATGGATATCGTAAGTTGACGAGTGCGACAGGGGGGGGTAGGCAACGAGAAGTGGAAACCCGTTACATCCTGAGCGTGTGGATTGAAGTTGGACGAAAGGATTCCCTGACCATAGCTGTCACCGATCGACCCCGCCACGCCAACAGTTTGCTCCGATCCCCGCCACAACAAAGCCTGTCACCCGCTTCTTTCAATCGATCCTCTCCCTCCGCCGGTACAACCAGATTCTTGGCCCTGAACTCTGGTATTCACTCGAGATGACATCTTACGCGCCTGTGGCGCCTTTCCACATTTTCTTCTCTTCTCCAATTGATACATGGTGGCGGATTAGGGAACGATGAGCGCACCGAACGCCCTCCCGCTTCCCGCATTCATTAATCATTTCGTTTCTTTTTCCCCACTGGTCACTTGCATTGTTACCCCTCTCTCGCCCCTGGAAACGACGCGTCGGGTATTCGTGGACGGGCCAGTGACATTGAGCACGGATGTTCGGGCCGTCAAGCCTCGCGTACGACATCGCGCTGTCCGCAAAGTTCTTTTTTTGCTGTCCCGACCTTTCTCCTCTGTTTTTCTGATGCCAAGGGTTTCTGATGTCGGAGGGGTCACGAGTCAGGTGTGTCGGGTACCTGGTGCTGCCAGCGTAATGTATGTATACATCCAACGATCCCTGTTCCATTCCTTCCGTCAATTGGTTGACCGACCACGATCGGGCTAATCTCGGTCGACCCGCAACCTTCGCCAGTTCCTCGATCACCCTGTTCTTTTTCTACTATCGTTGATTGCTGATCATCTGTTTGAGTGCCTTGGACACCCATGGCTGGGGCTTTGGTCGTACTGTTATCGTCCCAACGTTCTGTGTTGTGTGGCGTGTCTGTGGTAACGGGTTGTACAGCCTCTAGCTCCCTCATTCACCGTCCTAATGGTGACATTGGTGCCATGTGCCGTGCGGCTGGCGCGGTCGCTCTCTGGTGCACGGTGTTATATAAATTAAACGGGACATACAATCGCCTCGCCAGATTTTCTATGGATGAAATTCAAATTCCAACGCAAAAGGCACCCAGTGCAAGCAGGAGGGTGGAATTTGAATTGGTTACAATGAGAGTCGTTTCCTGTCTTTTAATGCCTTTTGCACCCGTTTGGTGAACTGCACCGTTCCCGCACCCGGATCCTGCGCGGGTTGTAGGGTCACCATGGTGAGTGGCAGGTGGGTGCTCAGCTCACTTTGGAGACGCGCGCTTTGCTAATATTTGGTTCCTGTTCGCTCTCTTATTTTCTACCCGGTAATCTTGCTCCTAACCAAATGAGGAAATACTCACGGGAACACGAGACACGAGGGATTCGGAATGGCGGAGGGGGGGAATCGTCATGTCACACACTTTTTCTTTGTTCTTTTTGTTCGTGTGTGTTCGGCCGGTGCTTGAGGAAAACACGAGGGTGTTTTCTGTGTCGGTCTGTGGCGTAGATCTGTACTCCCCTAGGGTACCGAGGGGGTTTGTCGGTTTGGCTTAAGATAACCGTACGCGTTCACTGGATATAGATGGTAATCATCATGTAACCTACCGTGGATCGCAATCGTGGATCAACGAATACAGAGTTCTAGATCGCGCGGGGAGTGGATCAACGGGAAGGGGGAAGTTGTGTCGGCCACACTCACTGACACTAGACCAGGTTGAGGTGGAAGGAAGGCGGTGTCAATATGTAAATTGGAACGTCTCGCGGGCGAGACCACCCCTGGAGTTCGATCGTTTTTGATTGGATTTGGATCGGGCTATGATGTCCATATCCGTACGAGGACAATGGGGTGAGGCAGCGAACACGAGGTCTGCCCAGGTCGGACTTTGGAAAGTGTGCGTGGGTGTGCGGGTGGGGGGATAAGTATAAGAAACTGTAGATACGCCACAATCAGTCAAACATCCCACGCGCTGGGGGATGAGGATCCTTGTGATTTTTTTTCGCGGCCTCAACCTCGTTCGAGAGTGGGTTTTTTGTTCAAAGTCTCAGATCTCAACCCCCGGTCGGTTTGTTCGGTGGAGAGTGGGATTCTTCAGCTGGCAGGAGTTCGGCCTGTCCAGACCCCCGACCGATGCGGTGACCGGCGGATGACGGCTCGGGGACGATCCCCCTCCCCTCCCGCTGTCCGATCTATTCACCCTGCCCGTTTCGTGTTTGAGGGTCTTGGAGCCTGTGCCATAGGGGTGAAATTTTGGATGAGATTGAGGAGGAACGGAGCTCGGGTGTGGGGCTCAGCGG
>Ga0307509_10008830_pt1 | contig 12735 bp, 23 predicted proteins | sample 10_EM_MG_FD_202245 | JGI IMG/M metagenome (GOLD analysis project Ga0307509, IMG submission 202245) | Populus trichocarpa ectomycorrhiza microbial communities from riparian zone in the Pacific Northwest, United States - 10_EM | ecosystem: Host-associated > Plants > Roots > Unclassified | place...
TATATGGCGCACGAGTTGCTCACGGGGGCGAGCGACATCCACCTGTACAGGCATGATGTCGAATCGCTTTTCTACATCATGCTGTTACTGTGCGCGCGCCACAAGTTTGACCCCAGCGAGGGGGCGAAATGGCCGGTTGTTATGCGAGAGGGGGAGCTTCCGTACGGCGATTGGTTTAACGAGCCGAACTACGCCAAACTCGGAAGGTTCAAAATTGCTTTCATTTCGCAGATGGAGGCCATCGAGCTGTCCCCGGACTTCGAAGACTTTCGTCCATGGCTTTGGGCCCTTCGTTATTCTTTCTTAGAAGGGTTCAAGTGCAAGGTTTCCGACCGAAGCAACCAGGAGGGGCCGCCGGAGTGGCTACAAAAACGGGCCGGAGGGACTTCAGGCCAACCTGAAACCACTCCCGTTCGGTTTGACGACGAAACGTTGGGCGGATACGTCCACTACCCCGCCGTCATTGAGCCAACCCACTACCTGAAAGGAGAGCTTGAGGGGCTTTATATCCGCTACAACACCTCATCATCCTAGATTCCGACAGGTGGGGCTCAAGCCGACGCTTGAGCTGCTGGCTCTAGTAGACAATACTTCCTTTCCAACCCTCCTTCCTCTCGCACTTCACTTTCGAGCCCACCCACGTCAATGTACTTACTTAGGACCGCCAGCGTATGTGTTTGTGATAAGACGTAATATCATTATTTTTCAGGCCACGGTTTTGCCGAATCCACCGTACCGTGCTATCAAACCCCTGTGGTGTCTGAAGATGGGCCTCAGCCAGTGGCAATGATATGTCCGGCCCGCAGTTCGAGCATGGACGCTCCGCTTCCTGCCCCCCAAGAGAGACGCGCACGCAACAAGTTAATGAGTACGGGATCAGTGGTCGAGCAGAATGCGAGTCATGAAGTCGTTGGCGATCACGATGTCACATAGATATGAGGGCTGGTGTGTAACAATATCTGGGAGTTTGAACGGAGGGTTGGGGGTACAGAGAAGGGCCATCGACCACGAAGTAGGCTCCCCACCGACCGTCCACACACAGTACGATGAGGATTTAATTCACCGGTCGACGATCAATCAGGCGAGTCAGAATGCCCGTCGGGGGTATGGCCCATCCTCTCGTTCCAGGGGCAGCTGAGTTTGAACGACAAGGCCGTGGATCAATAGTTCCCAGATCACCTCCCTCGAATAGAACAATGGCTGTGCGTTGTGCCCATACCTGTCGGGTGAGCCATTGTGAAATTGAAGCGGAGAAGACGAGCTGCGTGGTGTAGTGCTGTGCAGGGCCAGGGCTAGGCATTGAACACTGAATGGAGATGGTGGGTGGCCCGTTATTTAATCGTCCACCGGCAAAACTGACATACGGGGTACATCCCCCAAACAAATTGATTCTAAACTCCAGATAATCGTGAGTCGAGCGGTACAGGCGATATACACACAGCCCAGACCTCCCGGCGTTCTGCCGTTCCATCACCAATGTCCGAACGTTTTTCCACCAGGTCCATCCCTGCCACTGGGGCCGTTTGGACGTGTTTGGACAGTGAATGTTGAGTTTATTTGATTCGTCGATCGCACGCGACGCGCCCACGGTTCACTGTGGCGCTCATTTTATCCACCCTCGTTTTCTTTTCACGATCTCTGTGGCCTCGGGCCTTTTTGGATATGGCCCTCGTCGACTTCTATCATCTGGCCGCCATACATAAGCTGAGTCGCGCGGATCCAGGGTTCCCCTCCACCCACTCTCGTTGTCTCTGCATGTCTGACGCCTCACCGCCACCCTCGCCCTCACCATCTGTCGAACCTGATGAGGTTCACCCATCCCTCCCTCCTTCCGTTCAATCCCAGCCCAAGACACCGGAACGCAATCGCGGCGCGGCCCGCCTTGTGCCAGAGGTCACACCGCTCTCCCGCGGGTCGTCCATCCGACAGAGGCAAGAAGGCAATACGGATCGAGTCGACGGCTACGGTCGCGAAGATTACGAGGCGTACGTTCGCGAAGATCTCAAGAGCCGAGTTTCGTCGACTTTCAAGTCTTCATGGAGTATGTCCTGCACGTCCCCAAAGACTGGAACACCCAATGGAACTCAGTCATCGAGACTATCAAGATGGATCCCACCTTCCACAGTGACCTCAAGAGGTACCGCGAATGTTGCAATAACCGGAGGTCACTGGAGGAGTCGTTCTACAAGCCCCTGGCAGCGATGGCAAACGCCGTTCTGGACGTTTTGTCTTAGCCCGAATGCAGCGGGATCGAGGGTATCGATTCTGGAATTCCTCAAACCTATCACGTCAACGACCCGAAGAAACTTCAGGGTGGGATTTTTAACAAAGCCAACCTCTCCCCCGACCTCGTCGTCCTCCACGAAGATTGCGACCCCAAGTCGAACAGCCTCCACTGGGCCAACGCCCTCCATGTCCTTGAAGTCAAGCCATATGGTAACGCCATCTGCGATGGGAAGGACATGCCTAGGCTGATTGTCGATGGTGAGCAAGCGACGAGTTCTTTCTGCGCCCAGCTATAACTAATTTGGGAAACAGGGATAGATCCAATTGACAACCACGCAGGGTCGACCAATTGGTTACGTGGAAAGACGCCGGTCCTTACTACGCCAGCGACAACCCCTTCCGGGTCGAACCCCGGATCTTCCCAGTCGCGAAAACAGCCCGCAGATGGTTCGTTCACAACCGGCCAGCAACCCAGCAAGAAGTCCAGGACAAAATCCGAACTGGGTCAGAGTGGGGGAGGCTCTACGCCCAAACCCGAAACCCAGCGTCAGATTGAATCCGCTACTCAACTGTGTCGTTATCTCTTGGAGATGTTCTCTGTCCCTCTGCTACGGTCGCACGCCACCGTCAGCCTCGTTGATCGCGATCGGCTGCAGCTCTACCATGCCAACTGCTCCGTCATCCTCGTATCCTCTGCGATAGACTTTTCGAAAGGCGATGGGCTGAAGATGTTTATCGCCACCATCATTGCTTTTCGTTGTCTGTCACCTGAAGAGAACGGTATTCTCGAGACCCTCATCCCAGAAAATATCAGCCTGGTCGGGGACTCAAACATTCCGGAGGATGACAAGGTGGTGCAGAAGGGAAATGTACTGGTATTCACGGGGACCGGACCCGACGAAAACTTCGAGGTTAAACTGGGGGAGACCATCTCCCGTGACCCGGCGGCGGTTGGGAGGTCCACTGCGGTGGTCGACGGAACCTCCGGCAAGTGGTCGGAAACCGAGCTGGTCATCAAGGTCAGCTGGCCGGGTTCTGGTCGGGTCCCCGAGACACATTTCCTCGAGAAGGCGTGTGCGGAGGCGGAAAAGACGAAGTACAAATGGGCTGTGAACCACCTCCCTCAAATGCTTCACGCAAGAGACGTCGCTTTCGAGCCAGAGTCAACTCTCGGGAGGGTCGCACGTTTATTCCAGGATGCCGAGTTGGTCAACGGAAAATTCGAGTACGAACACCGCACTCTTCGGATCATCATCCAGGAGAGGTTCTATTCTCTCAAGTCGCTGACGAACGTGAAGGATATTGGTCAGGTCTTCCTTGATATTGCGTGCAGTGCGTGTGTCCGTTTCTCTTCCTGATTCCCACGTGCTTATGCCGTTTCAGTTCATCGTTGGCTCCTTGACGAGCCTGGGATCCTCCACCGCGACCTCAGTTTCAATAACATCATGTGTCGGATCGTCAAGGAGTTGGGTGCCGAAGATAAGGTGCATGTGTATGGAGTGTTGACCGACTACGACCTCTCGTCGTGGACGGCTTCCCTCAAGACCGACTACACCAAGACCTCGCAACAACGGACCGGAACTCCGCCGTATATGGCGCACGAATTACTCACGGGAACGAGCGACATCCACCTGTACAGGCATGATGTCGAATCGCTTTTCTACATTATGCTGTTACTGTGCGCGCGCCACAAGTTTGACCCCAGCAAGAAGGTGAAATGGCCGGTGGTTATGCGAGAAGGAAAGCTTCCGTTTGGAGATTGGTTTAAAGAACCGAACTACGCCAAACTCGGAATGTTTAAAGCCTCTTTCTTCTCGCGTATGGAACCAATCGAACTGTCCCCAGCCTTTGAGTATTTTCGTGGTTGGTTACTGAGGCTCCGAAGATCCTTCAGTCCGGATATACAGCGAAGCAATATCACGATCAATGACGAAAAACCTTGCTGGAGGAGGAACAGATGGAGGAGACTTGTGACGGGGGCCTACCTGCCCCCTTCGACGACGAAACATTGGGGGGACACGTCAACTATTCTGCAGTCATCGAACCGACCCACCACCTGAAAGGGGAACTCAAAGGACTCGCTATCCGCTACAAACTCCCACCACCTACGCTTCTGATTCCATCCGATACAGTTTCTGCTGACGCTTGAGCAGTTCCGACGGGGGTCACTCCCCCCTTCCTCTTTCCTACCCTTAATTCTCGAGTCCACCCATTCAACACACTTATTCGAAACCACCAGCGCAGGCGTTCGTAATATGTGATGTAGTTTTATTTTGCTTCCGGGCACCATTCGACACGCGTCCTTTCCCACCGTGGATGTACAGTTTCGGTTTTGCTAATAGAATATCAGAGTTTCATGCTACCAACCTCACTTGCAGTGTCGTGGAAAGGGCCGCACGCATGCCAGTCGACGATTTGCAACTCTTTCGACTCCAGGCCGAATCATGCACACGTACTCGGCTTTCCCCTTCCCACGAATCGACACCGGCACGCACGGAGGGCCAAGAAGTCTTGATCGGTGGTATAGGCTAGAATGCAAGTTATAAATTCCGTCGGTCTTCCGCTGGCCACTATCTCCTACACTCTGTATCCCCGTTCGTCTTCGCCACTTGTCGCGTCTATGGCAGCGTATGATTTTTTCTGCTTTGCAACCTCTTTTATGCCATTGGAACGAATCGTTCTGTTCGATGCAGCTTAGGATATACATGACAATAAGCACTAACGACCCACAAAACCGAACCACATCCGGGGACGGAACCCCGCTCACCCCGAATGAACGTCACGTCGAGAGGGATGGGGCATCTACTGGACATCGCCGATGGATATTTGGTCGGGTTCACGGCATTCCTGGAGCGGCGGGGCCAACATTCGCCCAACCATCGGCCAAAGCTCTCTCAACAGGTGCGCCACCACCACGAACTGGACCCTTCTGCGTCAAGCGACTGGGAAACCGCTAGAGGGGAGAGGGGTTTGGTAATATAGACCCTTAGTCGACTCGAACGAACTTGGGTAGGCGATACCGGTCACGATAAAAATAATCAACGCCCTCAGCCGGCACGTCGACCCCATGTCTGCGGGGGGTAGGGTTAGCGGGAATACACTGCACTCAATTAATTAAACGCTCACTCATCCACGGTGTGTTGTTTTACTGTGGGGAGTGTCACGAAACCCGTGGGGTGTGTTGACGGGCTCGTGACCCGAAAACGGTAAACCTGGTCCCCATAATACCTCCAACAACGGAGGCAGCCCCATGATTTTTTCTCGTTATAAGCACCGGGGTCGTGTACAAATTCTGGGCATTCGTCTGGTCCGAGGAACCGATGGTACGCGGAGGGGTTGCAATATTTGTAAAATAACTGAACGGGGAGCGGTGAATAGTCAACCCGGGATAATGGACTCCAAAAAACGACCAGAGCTTACTGTTTCTTCCCAGTTACGAGCAACGAGCTCGGCCTTCTCGTAATATACAAACCGGTGGAGTTTTGAGCTCATCTCTGCCGAAGTGATGGCCTCGGGGTCCTCACCACAGTTGAGGATCAGCCCCCGACCGATGTTCGAAGCGGCTTCCGAGAACTCAAACTTGAAGTTCTCGGGGCACCAGCCTAGCCTCAGCGCCCGGGAGCTGTCAGCCACCCCGGTTGATTTCCCGGAGGGTAACTCCCATCCAATCGGACACCAATGCTTCACTGCACCTGCGCCACCCATGTAAGAGTAACATGACCGACACCTGAACCAAGTAGCCGCTAGTGAGTGGGCATTGTCTGATCGCTCATTGGACGGGAGTAGGGCTGAGATCCTCGCGGTACGCTCTTCAAGAATTTGGGAGGTCAACTTTGGAAGTCCGAGGGTCTCGGCACAAGTGTTGAACTCCTCGTCGATCCCATCGATAATCACTTTGCGGATCTCCGGAACCTGCCATACATCTTCCATCGAAGGGCAGAAGTTGTGCGGATTGAGGGTTCGTTGGTATTTTCGTACAATTGTTCTTATCTCCTCCACGCGAGAAATGCAGCGCGCTTCCAGTGCCTTGTCCTCAAAGGCCTGCTTGCACGTTTGCATTACCTCGAGTACCCGGACTTTCATCCTCTTCCACGCTGAAAATGGTTCTCAAATCGTGCAATATTCCAGAGTGTGCCTCGTACTTTTCCCTGTGAGTGGCTGTGTCGTGCTCACACCTTTCATTTCCGTGATTCTCCGGGCGTAATCCTCTCTGTGGGACAGAATTTCTTCCCTCCAGCCCTCTTCAGCCAACCTTTCCAGGATCCTGAAGTCAGAAAGTAAACTAAGCGCAGCACATGGTGCAAAAGAGACATGGCCAACTGGTCAATACGCTTGTCGCGGGCCACCCTAAGTATGGCTGTGCTGCCCACTTCCCCCGTTTTCTCCAGCCTTTCTAGTGCCAGCTCGAACTACAAGATCTTTAAGCACGACGGAACCAAAATGCGATGAAATCTCGCGCCGGACCTCACGTTTCGCAAGGAACGCAGCCTTGTATCGCTTAACCACGGCAGCCTTGTCGTCGGCCGCTTCCAAGTCTCCTATGAGTTGTTCCAAGTCCTCCGTGAACACATGCATCTTTTTGGAACAGGGTGGGACTGGGGGGGGGGGTGAGCGCTAAGGGTGGGACGCAGAACTAACTTGGACACTGACTGGAAACGGTTCGCAAAACTCGGCTGGAGGAATGGAGTTGTCCACGAGAGGAAGTGACGACGGCCTGATCTCGAACCCCACCTACAGCAGTTACCCTAGGATGCGGCATCAGAAGACCTGCAAACAAGATCACCGAGAAGAGCATACAAATTCTTGACGCAATCCTTACAGACCCTCACGCATGCCATCCAGTAAACTAGGCCCTGCGGTGCACCACAACCCTGCTCTCGCGGATCAGCCACGTGAAGCAAAACGCACATCCACGTACGCGTACCATACAACGCGGGTTATACAAAAGGTTTGCATACACAATTTCCGTCAGGTCCTCGGGGCACGGCGGAGGGCGTCGTGGTTTTGGGATGTTATTGAAAGCCGCTATCCAGACCAATCTCGAAGACCTGGTTGTGAGAACGCTGAGGAAAGCCTTGTTGGTCCACGACACCCGCAGCAGATCCATCGGGTGGACGAAAGCGAATACCTGCGAAAACGAGAGACATCATCAAGTATCCGGTCATCTGTAACCGGATTGATTCTGGGACTCACCTCGTACAGGATATCCAAGGGCATGCTGGGTAACTTTGAAAGCTCTCCCTCACTATGACGCTTCTCGGGCTGTTTCCCTTTCCGCTTCGAGGTTGTTTTTCTCGACGCTCCGGACTTTGGCCCACAAGCCGATTCAGAGCCCAAACCCTCTTCTTCCGGATCATGGTCCTTGCCGCTGTCGTCAGAAGAAACATCCCCTTGGACGATGTTACGCGACTTTGCGCTTTGCCGAGCTGGAACCATGGCGGAGACGGAACCAGTGGTGCGTGGTAGTTGGTGAATCGCAGGGTCCCGGTTAGCGCTGACCGATCACAAGCGACACCAGAACGGCACCCAAACGTCGGTCAGTGTCAATGGTGAGTGCTTGAACGTCTGTGGCTGCGCGTAGAAGACACACGAGTTATGTTTCAAAAACCTCCACCGCACCCTTGCGAAGAAATACGGTTCCCAGTGGGTCGGAAGCTCGAACCGCCACGGCCCAAAGCGAGTGGTGGTCTCGATGTCCCGGCCGGATAGGAGTTCCTGAAACGGGTGGGACTCGCAAACGTCTGGCTCTACGAACCACATGGGGAAGTCGACCCCAACGAGGCACAGATATGTAGGATACCCCACGATTTGCAGGGGTTACGTGGGGATCTCGTCGCTGGTGGGCCGTTAGAGGAGCACGCTACGAGAGCCCTTGACTGGGCGTACCATAAGAGTGAGGAGGGACCAGGGCATACTGGTGAGCCGGGGCTTAGCCCCCCTTCGATGTTTCGTTTCTCGAGACCGAACTCTTTCCCAAGTTCTGAGGTTATTTACGAGAAACAGGCAGCCTCGATGTGACCAGAGCCTTCCGGTGAGCCGCCCACGCCATACCCGCAAGGTGCAAGGGATGCGGTCACCACATCCACCGAATAGTACCCTGGAGCCTTGGCAACTCCATGCTCGAGGGAACTCGAAACCTACCACGGGTGAATCTCCGTCGGAAGGCTCACCTAAGGTATGTAGCAATCCGGTTCATGACCCTCTGCGATTCCAGGTACCACGGGCAAGGGAGCTCGGCTTTCCGTGCCGAGCATGGGGGGTTGGCCGCCTCGATCGCTCCGTTGAATAGGGGGACGTTGACGAAGGTGGCGGATGAAAGATGACGGGTCGAAATTTCTGTTGGAGAGCGAGGGACCGAAAGAAGTTAGGGGGAGGTGCGATTGTTGGCAAACAGTGCCCCCTTCAATTGTGCTCTGTGCCAGGACGGTATCGTGGGTTCGTGCTCGGCGCTCCGTGAGCTGCATCTCTGTCCTGCGATCCCTGTAAAGTTTACTGCTTTCGTCGACTTGTATGTTTCCCCTAAGTCATCATGGATATCACACGATACAACTACTGCTCAACTACTGGACAACAGAGATGAGGGACTTCAAATGGCGTGCGAATTGCCAGGAGTTCGTTTGTTGTTTCGTCGGTTCTTACTATCTTATCCTCTAACCCGCGGAACCAGGACGACATTCCACCGTGTCAGTTTCTCCACAGACACCCCTTCAGGCGTCAACGCTGGCGCTCTACGCACAGTCCAAGGGATGCCAAAAGTCCCACTGGAAGCAGATTCATGGAGCTGATTTTGCGGCGCGCACCAGGGATCCGTCGCGTCACCGTTGAAATCTTGACAGTCGGTGTGGACCTCGGACTTCTGCCGGGGTGGAATGGTGGGTCGGTGGATCCTCACTCAACGAGACTTTAGATCGTAAGGTTGGGAGACTGGTCTGTGGACCGATTCAGGTGGAAGAGCAGGATTCCCTTTTGTTATCCGGCGATTATTCGAGGAAAGGGCCCTTGATGGTCACTCTGCGTGAGGTCTGGTAACAGGACGCTAGCACGAACCACCATTGTTCGTGAGGGAGGAACCCGACTGCGCGTGTGCTCCCGGGAGACGTCGACATGTCGACAGCCTTCCGTGTTATTCGTCGCCAATTTGTGACCGCGAGCCTCCGTTTTCCAGCCTTTCGAGAGTAGATTCTAGGCCCTGTGGAGGAGCGGAGGGTAGTCCCTTTAATTGTGGTTAGGCCACGGGCGGATGGAGGACCGACACCCAACCGGTCAGTGAGATCTGGACGTCTGGACTTTGAGTCTGTGCGTGACTCACTGGCGGAGATACACGCGGCCGGTCGAAAGGATCTCTCACGAACGCATACACTTCCCAGAGCGGAGGAGTGTGGGTCTCGAGATTTTGGTCGTGTTTTTGAGTTGGGGCGGGAGTTGAACATCTCCGCCACCACTCTGCTTACGTGATGACCTCGACGACCCTCCAGGAGCTCCAACTTCTAGGGCGACCGGACCACAAACTGGAATTATATTTCGTTCCATCAACTACGTCTCTGCCATTTTGGGGGCTCCACCGTCGCAACTACCATCTACCAACTGCGCCGAGATGGTGGGTAGTGTTCTTGCCACCTCAGAAGGGATCTGCTGGTGACCACAGCACACTCGAGAAGCGATCGGCCCTCCCTGCGACACCGCTTTCGTGGGCGGACGAAAACATTGAACCTCCCAGAACTCACGTTGTTCCGCAGGGCGTTTATTGTCAAACTTCCCCACCTGAGAGCGACCACAACCACTCTAACAATCACGTGGTGGGTAGGTAGTAATGAGTGCGGGGGGTTCGAATGCGCCAAAACGAGGACGGGAAAGCGCAGGTGTTCCCATTCAACTCCGCTTTCTTAATTCCTGTGGGAACCCAGTTCAGGTTTGCTATTTGAACTCACCTCGTACTACTTCGTCTCCTGAGCATGGGTGCTTCCAGCTTTCCGATGTCACGCAGCTGTGACACGAAGGTCTGCTGGAATTCGTGGGCAATGGACTAACAGGCTAATAATCGGATAGGTTGCCTTACATAAAACCCATGCCCGCGCCGTCAAGTCTGCCGGAAATTCGTCCCTCATTGGACGCGCGATGGTTTGGAGGATTACAACATTGGCGGTCAGAGATGTATTCAGCCACTGATACATGAATACTCGAAAACCAAAGAAACATGCGGCCTATTGAATATGATAGGGCGCTCACGCTCACCCATTGAAAACCTGCGACACCGAAGGGTCCGCAACCCAGATCTCCGGCTGAAAGGATCCTTTGGAGACGGATACGAGGTTGACCAGAAACATATTGTCGATGTGCATGAAGCCTTCGCCAACCTTCCATTGATCCTCAACAGATCCGTCCAAAGCAAAGTTCTACAATCCAAATGTGAGCTGCCACGATATTGATTCCATCAAAGCACAAACCTACGGTGATATAGTTAAGGTACCGTTCGACCTTCTTGGCAATCTCGTGGGAGAGCTTGCTACGCGTTATCGGTAGGGGATTCCTGGTCCAGTCCAATACATGAATCTTCCACCCCATGGTCAATACCTAGCCGCGCGATTGGTCCGGCGGACGTACCTGGTACGAGCCACTGTTAGCTGGATATCCAGGGAACTTGGGATGGGGTCAGTTCTGGTGGTTAATGGGGGATCTAATGGGGAACCATGGTGAACCTACCAGCAACCGACAAGTAATAGCACCCGCGCTCCCTTGAAGCATCGGATCGTCCCGGCCGTCAAGTCCCGTAAATTCCTTTCGGAGGGCATCTCCCACATTTATGCCCAGACGCCCATTCACATTGAAAGAGATGGGCGCCGTCCTCTCGAAATTCCATTGTCTCTTTCCATGATCGTAATCCCTTTGTGGTACCTTGATCCAGTTAGGCGGGGGTGTTGCCTCCAGGGATGAAGATGGGGTGGACTGTGTTCATCCTTAGATGAGAAAATATTGAAAGAAAACGTGTCGGGTGAAACGCACCAGCGGGAGGGTAGGGAGTGCGCCGCTGGGCGAGAATTTAAGGCCGGCGAACCATAATTCTGCTCCGGGCGTTTCGTAATCGCGAGTCGTAGGGAGCTGTGAAACCGGACACTCTCAACACAGCGACTTCCGAGAAGAAAAGGGGGCAGTCTCTTACAGTGTCGCAAGGTTGGAAAATTACAGTTTCGTGGGAAGTTTGGAGAGAGGGGATGAGTTCAGGCGTGACTCCCGGAATGGATGGTATATCTGGTGGTATTTCCTGGAAGAGGGCGGGGAGATACTCGCTGGTGGGAAAGGGGAGAATCTGAAGGGACATGGGCAAACCAAAGACGTCGTGGGAGAGAGGCTCGTCCTGAAGAGTGCGAATATCGAGGTCGTGTGGTAGATGCAATCCCTGCGTTCTTAGGACCAACACCAACGGTGAAACACTCAGGGTACTCACCACATGAAAATCAGCACCAACAGCTTCGATAAAGGCGTCATCAAAGCCTGTAAAGCTCAATTCTGAGATCATGCCGGTGTCGCCTTGGTAGGAGAGTATGCTCGAACGGAGGGGTTGAAGTCGTCAGACGCAAACCTGTTGGAGAACTCGAAAATTCGAGAAATTGGCAGTTTTTATAGATTTCGTCAAATTCGCGAAAATCCTCAATCTGGTTTGGGGACAGAGGGACTTAAGCAGCAGCAGCAGCAATGACATCGTGAATCCTTAGGAAAATCAGGGTTCCTGGGGTCATACATGTGGAATTCCGAAGAAGTCCCACCACGCAGCCCGGACGTAATAACTCTGGATTTATAGCCGTTGTAGACGCCCGTGGACCCAAAGTGCCGGGGTACAGCGTTAGGTAGTCCATGGACGTCGGGACGAACCGAACGGCACCGCTGGTCGGCGGGCAGCCCGGTACCCTGCCTCCACTGACCAGGGTTATCAACAATGTACACCCGAGCAAGTGTCGGGCGTATGCTGCCGACCGTCGACTCAGGTAGCTCTCTTGTACCTGGAATCCATTTTGCTACCGTATGGAGGCGGTGTGTTGTTGGCGGGAGATGGTGGGAGCGGTTGGAGAAGCGAGTCGGAGGAAGTTGCACGCAGAATGAGGGCAGGGAGGGAACAAAGCCGGCGACAAACGGAGGGTGGTAAATAGCAGTAAGCAGTGGGGGAACGGAAGGGTGGGCGGAGGGAGGTGACAGAGGTGAATGAAGGGAGGCGACAGAGGTGAATGAGGGAGGCGACGTGGAGGCAAAACCGTAACAGTGCACTTGGGGGGTGGGGTGAATAAAAGGAATGCGGATCGATCAAGAGCCCTCCGGCTCGGACAACGGATAAGGACGTTTAACGTTGCCGGTTCGATCGGTTATCCGGTACCTCCTCGATATCCGGTTGCGGCAATCAGTACAGTAGTTAATCGTTCGTCTGAACACCATCACTCCTCTGAACGATCGCGGTTTGTACCTTCCACACTCTGCCCCTTGCTACGAATTTAATACCACCTTGTAGCCTGGGCTATTTTC
>Ga0307509_10008831_pt1 | contig 12734 bp, 13 predicted proteins | sample 10_EM_MG_FD_202245 | JGI IMG/M metagenome (GOLD analysis project Ga0307509, IMG submission 202245) | Populus trichocarpa ectomycorrhiza microbial communities from riparian zone in the Pacific Northwest, United States - 10_EM | ecosystem: Host-associated > Plants > Roots > Unclassified | place...
CGGCGTGAAGGAGTGCGTGGTCACGCGCGAGGTCGTCGAGCACCGGGCCCGCCCGGAGCTCGTGCTCGAGTCGAAGGCCGCGAGCTAGCCTACCTCGCCGTTACGACTCGCAGCCGAACAGGTTGTGCGCCGCCGGGTAGCGATAGATCCCGGTGAAGCACATCTCCGCGTCGGAGCTGTCGCCCCACGTAATCGCGTGGCCTGTCGAGACGGGATTCATATACGTGCACGTCGTCTTCAGCCGATCGCCGACGTGGATCGTCGTGTCCGCCATCGGATAGTTCTTTTGTTCGTTGAAGTCGTAATCGACATCGAGAAGCGGGATCGCTGTGCTCGTGCCGCTACGCGTCAGCTCGAGCTTCTGATGGTTCGCGTACTGATGCATGTGTGGCCACATCGTGAACATGTGGTACTCGGTCGTCGCGGCGCAACCGCCCGTAGCGACGGTGTCTTGCCCATTGTTGGGAATATTGATGTTCATCGTGCCCGCAAACATCATGTCCGCTTCGTTGACAACGTCGGCGGCAGCTATCGTCTTCACGTAGATGCCTGACGTCTGCGTAAGGTCCCCGTCCGTCGTGTTGTAGAGATGAAGGTTGAGATGGATGTACGCACCGGCGGGGATATGGATCGCGACACCGTCTGGGAGAGCGTTGTCGTCGGTGTTGATGCCGGCCGCGTACAGCATCTGCGTCGGACCTCCACTTCCAAATGTCCCCGCGCTGACGCTGCAGTCATACTCGCGCGGTTGCTGTGCTCCTGGCAGGATGGTCAGCACGGTGTGATGTGTGCCGGTCGGGGCCAACGACCGAAAAGCAGAGATCCACATGTCGTTCGGGACCTGTGCGACGACGCATTTGTAGGCTTCGTCATCTGAGACTACCGTCCACGAGCGCTGGATCAGCATCGTGAAGTCGGCGGGGATGCCGGAGTCGGAGCCTCCGCTCGTCGACCCGTCGATCATGGTGTCGTCGTCATCGCCTCCTGTCGCCGCCGGCTTGTGACACGCGATCAGAGAACAGCCGACACCGACGAGCACGAAGGCGAGTCGCATGGTCGCCAGTATAGAGTCAACTCCAGGCCGCGCGGACGTTTTCGACAGGCCTACGTGGTGGCCGTCACGCGTATACTCCGCGCGTGGCGGAGCTGCGCAACGTCATCGTCTTCGCGATCGGTGCCGCTCGTTACGCGATCGAGCTGAGGTGGGTTCGCGAGGTCGTCACGCTCGGCTTCGTCACGGGAGTACCGACAGCACCTCTCGTACTGGGAGGTCTGTGCAACCTACACGGGGCGATCTTGCCCGTGCTGGACGTGGCGACCCTGTTGGGCCTACCGGCCGGACCACCCGCACGCCAGGGCGATGGCGCGCTCGTCCTCGAGGCCGAGGCGACGGTGTGTGCGCTGCGGGTCGACCAGGTCGATCACGTCGCGTCGCTGGTCGAGACGGAGGGCGCGGTGGTCGATTCGACAGGCCGGCCGCTGACCCTGCTCGACCCGCTCGCGCTCACCCGGCGCGCGCTCGAGCTGATCGCGGCAGACCGGTCATGAGCGAGCACGACTTCGACGACGACGAGCTCGCGATGCTGCGCCAGCTGTTCCGCTCCGAGGCCCACGACGCGCTCGAGGTCGTGACCGCGCGGATCCTGTCGACCGGGTCGGCGGTGCCATCGACCGAGGCGCTCGCCGAGATGATGCGCGTGACCCACACGCTCAAGGGCAGCGCCGGCACGGTCGGCCTGACCGCGATGGTCGATCTCGCCCACCGGCTCGAGAGCGCGTTCGCGGTGGTCGGGCGCGATCCGGCGGTGTGGACGGCCGCGACCGCCGATCAGGTCGTCGAGGTCACCGACGGCCTGCGCGGCTACGTCGACCAGCTCGTGGCCCAGCCCGCCGGCGCCGAGCACACCGCGGCCCTGCTGCGCACCCAGATCGCGAACCTCACGAACACCGAGCCGGTGGTGGTCCCCGAGCGGCCGTCGTTTCCGCGGTTCTCGCCGAGCGAGTCGATGATCATCCCGACGATCGTGACGGCCGGCGAGCCCGAGCCGCTCAACGATCTCCCGTCGCAGGGCGTCGTCGTCGAGTCGCGCACCCACACCCCGCCCCTGGGGTACGCGGCGGTCAGCGGCTCCTCGGACAGCGCGCGCGGCGACACCCGGCAGCTGCGCGTCGAGCCGGAGCGGATCGATGATCTCATGTCGTCGGCCGGCGAGCTCCTGTTCGACCGCACGCGCATCGAGCGCCGGGTCCAGCTGCTGCGCACGCTCGCCCGCGACCTCGCGCGGACCCGCCAGAACCTGCGCGACGCGATCGGCCCGAGCGGCCACGCGAACCGCGGGCTCGTCGAGGCGGAGAACGAGCTCGCGGGTCAGGCCGCCCTGCTCTCCCAGACCACCGCGGCGTTGCTCGACGAGATCGAGGCGCTGCGCCGGACGATCGGCGAGCTCCAGCGCGGGCTCACGCGGATCCGCATGGACACCGCGCGCAACTTGTTTCTCCACGCCGCGCGCACGTTGCGGGCGCTGCGCCGCGCGACCGGGATCGTGGTCGAGCTCCGCACGCTCGGCGAGGATACCGAGTTCGACAAGGCGGTCGCCGAGCAACTCGTCGATCCGATCACGCAGCTGCTCCGCAACGCGGTCGCGCACGGCATCGAGGGGCCCGAGGAGCGCGCGAAGCGCGGCAAGCCCCCGACCGCGACGATCACGATCCGCGCGCGCCAGGACGGCAACCTCCTCGTGATCGAGCTCTCCGACGACGGTCGCGGCGTCGACATCGCGGCGCTCCGCGATCGCCTCGTCGCGACGAGCCGGTGGTCCGCCGCGCGGGCCCAGCTCGCGACGGACGCCGACGTGCTCGACGCGCTCGGCACCGGCGTGTCGGTGCGCGGCGACGCCGACGAGCTCGCCGGTCGCGGCATCGGCCTCGACGTCGTCCGCCAGACCGTCGCGCGGCTCGGCGGCGAAGTGAAGGTCAGCTCGGTCCCGGCACGCGGCACGACGTTCTCGCTTCGCCTGCCGCTCTCGACCTCGCTCGCCCAGGCGATGCTGTTCAAGGTCGGCGGTCAGGTCTACGCGATCCCGGCGGTCCACGTCGTCGACACCACGCTCGTCGAGCCGGGCGCGATGACGACGGTCGTCCGGCACGAGCAACTGCCGGTGCTCCGGCTCGAGGCGCTCCTCGGCCACGGCCTCACGCACGAGCGCCGGCCCGGGGTCGTCGTGTCGTTCGCGGGCAAGGGCTTCGTCGGCACCGTCGACAAGATCGTCGGTCCGCGCGAGATCATCATCAAGCCGCTCGGCCCGCTGCTCGCACCGCTCACGCTCTACGCCGCCGCGACGATCAGCGGCTCCGGCAAGGTCCAGCTCATCCTCGATCCCGCGCAGCTCGTCCGCCGTGCCCACCCCGACGCGCCCGAGGCGCTCGGCGATACCGCATCGTCGCCGATGGTGCTCGCCGGGCGCGCCCTCGTCGTCGACGATTCGCGTGCGATCCGCGAGGCGATGACCTCGATGCTCGGCCGCGAGGGCTGGATCGTCGACGTCGCCGAGGACGGCGCGCGCGCGCTCCAGCTCACCCGCCAGCTGCGCTACGACCTCGTCGTCACCGACCTCGAGATGCCGGAGCTCAACGGCTTCGACCTGATCGCGCGGCTCCGCGAGGACGCCCGGTTCACGACCACGCCGATCGTGATCATCACGTCGCGCGCGAGCCCCGAGCACCGCCGCCGCGCGAAGGACCTCGGCGTCCGCGCGCTGGTCGCGAAACCGATCACGCGCCGTAAGCTGCTGGAAGCCCTGGCGAGCCGCTAGCAACAAACGGAAAACTGGGCGAGGCCCGGAGCTGTTGGTATGGATCGAGTGTGCGCTGGTGCCTGTTCCTGCTGGCCCTGCTGACCGCCACGGCGTCTGCCGAGCGCGGGGTGAAGGTCTGGCAGGCGAGCGACCCGGCGATCACCGAGGGCGAGACCACGCTCGTCGGTGATCCGGCCGACCTCTACGCGGCGTGCACGAGCTACGCGAAGTGGGCGGAGATCTTTCCGGACGTCCAGAAGGTGATCGTGAGCGATCACAAGGGCACCGACGCGAAGGTCACGCTCGTCGCGCCGAGCGGGCATCGGGACAACCTGGCGTTCCACGCGACGCCCGCGGCGCGGATGATCTACTTCGAGGATACGGGCAACAGTCACGCGGAGATCTGGGGCGAGATCGTGCTCGCGCCCGGGGATGCCGAGCGCACGACGAAGCTGCACATCCGGCTGTTCGCGAAGGCGAAGGGTGTGGCGCGGCTGGTCGTCGATGGGGATGCGGTCAAGAAGACCCGCGAGCAGAAGCTCGAGCGCCAGCTCTCGCACGTGAAGGGCTACTTCGCCCGCGTCGCCTCCCAGCGCTGAGCCACGAGTCCTCACTAGCCCTCGGCACGCCCGCCGCGGACGGGATCGTGGCCGTGACCGTGGCCGTGATCGTGGCCGCAAACGTGGCCGTGGCCGCGCACGGGAACGTGGCCGCAAACGTGGCCGTGGCCGTGTTCGGCAACCCGTGGCCGATGTGGTCGATAGCTGCCGAATGCTCAATTTCCAAAAACTCGACGTACCTACGCGCGACCCTGCTGATCGAGCGGATCGTGTCGATGTTGACGAGGTTGATCGATCCCTGAGCGATCACGGACTGCCGACCACGACCATGACCACGTTTGCGGCCACGTTCTCGTGCGCGGCCACGACCACGGGGGCGACCACGGTCACGATCACGCAGCCGTCCACGCGATCGTGTTCACAACACGACGGGAGATGCCGGGCGGCGCACCGACGCGGCTGATCGCGATCAGCGCTTCTTCGCCCGAGCCCCGCCGCGAGTACGACCTCAGCGCTTCTTCTTGTTCTTGCCGCCGCTCAGGCCGCGGTGCGAGACGCCGAGCGTCGGCTTGCCACCCCCGCCGCTGCGCGGCTTCGCGCCGCGTTCGGTCTGGTGCTGCTGCGCGCGCTCGACCTCGCGGCCGGCCTTCTTCTTCTTCTGGAGCGAGGTCCGCGGGTTGGTCTGCAGCGTCGCGGGACGCGGCTCGTGCTTCTGGCCCTGGATCAGCGTGAAGTCGATCCGGCGCCGGATCACCGACACGTTCGCGATCTCGACCGTGACCTTGTCACCGAGCTCGATCGCCCGCCCCGAGCGCTGCGCCGAGAGTCGCATGTGGACCTCGTCGTAGTCGAAGTGCTCGCCGAGCGAGTCGAGCTTGATCAGGCCCTCGACGAACGGCTCGTCGAGCTCGACGAACGCGCCGAAGCTGGTCACCGCCGACACCGTGCCGGGGAACTGTTCGCCGACCTGATCGCGCATGAGGAACGTGCGGTACATCGCGACCGCCTCGCGCTCGGCCTCCATCGCGCGGCGCTCGTGCGCGGACGAGCCGGCCGCGAGCTCGGCCAGGGTCTCGACCGGCGGCGGGGTCTTCGCGTAGCCACCTCCGGACGCGCTGCCGTCCTTGTGAAGGTGGTGCTTGAGCAGGCGGTGGACGAGCAGATCCGGGTAGCGCCGGATCGGCGACGTGAAGTGGAGGTAGTCGCCACTCGCGAGGCCGAAGTGACCGATCGGGACCGTGTCCCACACGGCCTGGGTCAGCGTGCGGAGTAGCAGGAACGACAGCGCCTGCGCACCGGGCTTCTGCGAGATCTGATCGAGGACGTCCTTCATCCCGCGCGGCGTGGTCGCGCGATCGACGTCGACCTCGATGCCGTACGCGCCGAGGAGCTCGGCGAGGTGGGCGACGCGATCCTTGTCGGGCGGGGCGTGGACGCGCCAGACGGTGGTCGCGCCGCGCTTGCGGAAGAACGTGCCGACCGCCTCGTTCGCGGCGATCATGAACTCCTCGACGAGCTGGTAGGCCCCCTTCACCGCGGGGTCGCCCTTGGCCTTCACGACATCGCGCACGAGGCGTGGATCGTCGGCGTCGAGCACGACCTTGGGCTCGGCGATCTCGAGATCGAGCGAGCCGCGCGCCATCCGGCGAGCGCGCAGGACCTTCGCGAGCGCGTTCAGCTTTTCGAGCTCGCCGTGCCACTCGCGATACTGCTCGCGGCGGCCGCGGAAGTCGCCCTCGAGGGCGGCGGCGACGCCGGGATAGTCGAGCCGCGCCTTCGAGCGGATCACCGCGGCGGCGTAGCCGGTGTCGAGCACGTCGCCCTCGGGCGAGTAGTCGAGCCGGACCACCATCGCGCAGCGATCGACGTTCGGCAGCAGCGAGCAGATGTTCGACGACAGCTGGTGCGGCAGCATCGGGATCACGCGATCCGGGAGGTAGACCGACACGCCGCGGATCGCGGCCTCGCGATCGAGCGCGTCGTTCCAGCGCACGTAGTGCGAGACGTCGGCGACCGCGACCCACACGCGCGGGCCGCCGTGCGGACCGGCCTCGATGCAGAGCGCGTCGTCGAAGTCGCGCGCGGTTTCCGGATCGATCGTCGCGAACCGGCGGCTGCGCAGATCGATGCGATCGGCGAAGTCGGCCGGGCCGAGCTCCGCCGGCGTGCGCTTCGCTTGCTCGGCCGCCTCGTCGGGGAACTCGAGCGGGATCATCGACACCGCGAGGATCTTCTCGATCTCGGTGCGCGGATCGTCGGGGTCGCCGAGGACCTTCAACAGCTTCGCGGCCATCTCGCGGCGGACGGCGTCGGGATAGCGCGTGATCTCGACGACGATCGCGTCGCCGTCCTTGCCCATCGGCGCGTCGTCCATGTGGACGCGGCCGTAGTCGGCGGCGATCCGCGGATCGTCGGGCTCGAGGTACACCGCGCGACCGACGCGGCGGAGGATGCCGGTGAGTCGCGCGCGACCGCGGGCGATCACCGTCACGACCTTGCCCTCGGTGCCGCGCACGCCGGGCCAGGTGTTGACGACGACGCGATCGCCATCGAGCGAGTGGTTGCGGTACTTCGCGGGGACGAACACGGTCTCGCCCTCGTCGGTGTTGACGAAGCCGTAGCCCGCGGGATGGACCGTGATCCGGCCGGTGTTGCGCGGGTCGGTCGCGGCGGGCGCGGCGGGCACGCCCTTCGCGGGTGTGCCGGCGGCGACGATCGGCGACGCGGCGACCGCACGGACCTCACCGGTCTCGGGGTCGTACTCCTCGGTGACGGGCGCGGGCTTGATCCCGGCGGGCGGGCGCCACGGAGCGACCGCGGGCTTCTTCGGCGCGACGAGCTTCTTCGGCGGCGGCGCGGCCTTCTTGATCGGCCGCAGGCGCTGGGTCGCGGCCGGTGCGGCCGGGGGCGGCGGGACGGGCTTCGCGAGCGGGTCGGCCGGGCGGCCCATCGGGGCGAGTGCGAACGCGCCGCCGGCGAGCACGATCACCGTGCCGTCCTCGACGAGGTCGAGGATCTGTTCGCGCAGCTCGGCGTACTCGTGCTTGCGGAGGCCGAGCTCGTCGGCGAGGGCCGTGAGCTTGATGCCGGGGGTAACAATCTTGGACAGACAATCGAGGATCGCCTGTCGATCAAACGTGGACATGAATGGTTCTTTCTATCTAACGAAATGCGTGGAGATGCCCGTCGTCGCCGGCGACGTACAATGTACCGTCGGCCGCGATCGCGGGTGTGGTGTCGACAACGCCGGCGAGCTGGATCGTCCAGCGCAGCGTGCCGTCGGGAGCGACCGCATAGACGTGTTCGTCTTCCGCGCCGACGAGAATGGTCCCGTCGGTCGCGATCGCGGGCGTGCCCTGAATCTTATCGGCCGTGGCGAGCTTCCATCGAACCTGGCCGGTCGGCGCGATGGCGTAGAGGTTGTTGTCGTGCGAGCCGACGTAGATCGTGCCGTCGGCCGCGAGTGCTGCACCGCCGCGCACGTCGGCGCCGGTGATGACCTTCCACGCGACCTGGCCCGCCGGCGTGATCGCGTAGAGGTCGTGATCATCGCTGCCGACGTAGATCGTGCCGTCGGTGCCGATCATCGGCGCCGCGTCGATGTCACCACCGGTGCGGACTTCCCACTTCTTCGTCCCGTCCGGAGCGATCGCGTAGAGCGCGTCGTCCTGCGAGCCGGCGTAGACCGTGCCGTCGGGCGCGAGCGCCGGGGTCGACGCGACGTGCTCGGCGGTCGCGACCTTCCACCGCAGCGTGCCGTCGGCCCACACGGCATGGATGCCGTCGCCACCGACGTAGATCGTGCCGTCGGGACCGATCGTCGGACCGCCGTCGACGTCGCAGCGCGACGACTCGGGGCCGAAGCCCTTGGGATCGCAATCGCCGAGCCGGAGCTTCCACTTCAGCTTCCCATCCGGCTTCACCGCGTAGAGGTGATCGTCGTCGGAGCCGACGTAGATCGTGCCGTCCTGCGCGATCGCGGGCGTCGACCACGAGCGGTCGCCGGTCTTGAACGACCACGCGAGCTTGCCGCTGGCGTCGATCGCGAACAGCGAGCCCTCGTGCGACGTCACGTAGATCTTGCCGTCGGGGCCGAGCGTCGGCGAGCCGGCGACCACACCCTTGACGTCGGTCGACCACAGCTCCTTCGGCGCGGTGGCCGACGCCGGGCCGCCGCGCTTGCCGGTGTGGCGCGCGTCGCCGCCGAACATCGCGAACGGCGGAGGGCCTTTGACAGGAGTTGGATTCACGATCGGAACGGCGGCACTGCCGGCGGCGATGGGTCTGGGATCGACACAGACGTTCTGCTCGCACACGCGCGGGGCGCGGCAATCGACGTCCTTCGTGCAGCCACCGTCGGGCTGCTTCTGCGTTCCACTACACCCACACAAACTGAGCGCGGCCATCGCCGCTACGCCACTACGCCTTCGGAAGATCATTCGAGAATCGCTCCGCGAGCTTCTCGAAGTAGCGACGCGTCTCTTCTAGCACGACCGGGTCCTGGTCGGGATACATACGAATTCCGTGGGCCCCGAACGGGTCCGTGGTCACGGGTCCTACGGGGAGGCCGCCGACGATGCCGGTTTGCTCGTGATAGAGCAGTGCGAGCACTTCGGAGTGATTCTCGGGCACGAGAAAGGTTCGACGCCCGAGCTCGGGCTTCCCGTCCTTGAACCCGTCGACCAACTTGGCCATTAGCAGCCCGTGGAGTTTAACCGCTCGCAACTCCGACTGAAAGGCCCCTATGGGGATCGAACGAGTAAGACAGGTCGGATAGCATCTTCATGGTGTCCGAGGCGGTGCCCGAGCCCGTGCCCGAGCCGATGATCGAGCTGTGGTTCGACTTCTCGTGCCCGTACGCGTACCTCGCGTCGCAAAAGGCGCCGGGACTCGCCCGTGCGGCCCAGATCGAGCTCGCGTGGAAGCCGATGCTGCTCGGCGGGGTATTTCGGGGAATCGGGGCCGGGGATGGACCGATGCCCTCGCTCGGCGCCGCGAAGGCGGTCCACAACGTCCGCGACATGGAGCGCTGGGCCGAGATCTTCGGCGTCCCGTTCCGGATGCCCGCCGCGCACCCGATGCGGACGATCCGCGCGCTGCGTGTCCTCCTCGGCCTTCCAAACGCGAGCTGGCCGGCGGCGATCGCCGCGATCTACGCCGCGTACTGGCAGCGCGCCGAGGACGTGACGAGCGACGAGGTCCTCGCGAACGCGCTGCGGCCCGTCGTCGCGAAGGGCGAGCTCGAGGCCGCGTTCGCGACCGCCGACAGCGATGCGATCAAGGACGAGCTGCGGAGGCGCACCGACGAGGCGATCGCGCTCGGGATCTTCGGCGCCCCCGCCTGGATCCTGCGTGACCCGTCGGGCGCGCGCCTGATCTGGGGCCAGGATCGCCTGCCGTGGGTCGAGGCCGCGCTCGCCGGATGGAGCTTCACCGGACCACCGCCCGGCGGGCCGCGGCCGTTCGGCACCGACCTCACGCCGTTCCACTCGCTGCACCACATCGATATCTACTTCGATGTGTCGAGCCCGTTCGCTTACTTCGCGCTGACCCAGGTCGGCGCGCTCGCTCGCGCCACCGGCGCGACGCCCGCGATGCACCCGATCCTCCTCGGCGGGCTGTTCCGCGACATCGGCCAGGTCGACGTCCCGCTCCTCGCGATGAACGCGTCGAAGCTCCGTTACACCCGCGCCGAGCTCGATCGCTGGGCCGCGTGGTGGGGCGAGCCGTTCGCGATGCCGACGAAGTTTCCCCAGCGCACGATCACGGCCCAGCGCCTGTGCGTGCTCGCCGCCGAGCGTGGGTTCGCAGCGTGCCTCGCACTCGCGCTCGCCCTGGGCCGTGCGATGTGGGCCGAGCAGCGTGACCTCGAGGATCCCGACACGCTCCGCGCGATCCTCGACGGCGTTGGCCTGCCCCGCGCGTGGGTCGAGCGCACCGCCGAGCCCGAGGTCAAGGCCGCGCTGATCCGCGAGACCACCGCGGCGAAGGACGCGGGCTGCTTCGGCGTGCCGTCGTTCGTCGTCACGAACAGCAGCGGCGCGCACATGGTCTGGGGCCAGGATCGCCTCGATCTGGTCCAGCGCTTCCTCGCCGGCTGGGACGTTCCGTGATCGCGCTGACCCTCGTCTGTGCGATCGCGTGCCTCGTGCTCGTCTACGGCGAGTATCGCGCGGACAACCGGATCCGTTACGTCGCGAAGCCGGTCGCCTCGCTCGCGTTCATCGGGGTCGGCGCGTACGCCGCCTACGCGACCGGGACCGATGACTTCACGCTCGCCGTGCTCGCGGGCCTCATCCTCGGCGCGGTCGGCGATGTCGCCCTGCTCTCCCCGCACGGCTTCCTCGCCGGGCTCGGCGCGTTCCTGCTCGGCCACCTCGCATATGCCGTGGCGGTCGGCCAGGACCTCCCGCCGCGGACCTGGCCGCACGCGGCGGGCGAGTACGGGGTCGTGCCGATCCTCGTCGGGATGGGCGTGCTCGCGTGGCTGTGGCCGAAGCTCGGCAAGCTGCGCGTGCCCGTGATCTTCTACATCGCCGTGATCCTCGTGATGGTCGTCGCAGCGATCGCTTTGGTCCGCGCCAGCGTCCCCGGAATGACCGTGCAGCGGCGCGAGCTGTTCGCACTCGGAGCGATCCTGTTCTTCGCCAGCGACCTCGCGGTCGCGCGCGACAAGTTCGTCGCGAAAGGCTTCGTCAATCGCGCGTGGGGCCTGCCGGTCTATTACGCCGGCCAGCTCCTCATCGGTTGGTCGCTCTACCGTTAGACCGCGGCCGCCGTGCCAGCCACGTGCGCCTGGTCGCTCTACCGCTGAAGAGCTACTTGCGCTTCGAGCCGCGCTTGGTGCGGCGCTTCTTGTTCCGCGCGAGGCCACGCTTGTGCCACGCGGCCTTCTTCGCCTTCATCTTGCGGTCCTTCAAGCGACGCTTCTGCTTGAACTTCGGGCGGCTCTTCAGTGAAGACTTCGTACGGCGTCCCATGGGCGCGTCTATACACGCGTTCTGGCCCTGTAACCAGAGGGTCCGGCCGTCGTATACCCCGGGGCGGTCACGTGGCCGATCCCAGGGAGCTCATGCAGCGGTACCAAGCGGGCGACGCGAATGCGTTTCGAGAGCTGTACGCCCTCATCGCCCCGCGAATGCTCGGCTATCTGCAGAAGCTGACGAAGAGCCGTGCCGTCGCCGACGACCTGCTCCAGCAGACGTTCCTCAAGATCCATCGCGCCCGCGGCGCGTACGTCGTGGGTGCGGACCCGCTGCCCTGGTTCTACTCGATCGCGCACCGGACGTTCCTCGACGAAGCCCGCCGGACCACCCGGGCCGTCGTCCGCGCCGCCGGCGACGACCTGCCCGAGGTCGCGGCCAACATCACCGGGGTCTCGGCCGACCGCGCCGACGAGCCGCGCGCCGACCCCGAGCTCGCGAAGGCCGCCCTCGACGCCCTGGCGGATCTGCCGACCCAGCAGCGCGAGGCCGTCGTGTTGACCAAGCTCGAGGGCAAGTCCGTCGCCGAGGCCGCCGCCATCGCCGGCACCACCGTCGGCGCGATGAAGGTCCGCGCCCACCGCGGCTACGAGGCCCTCCGCAAGCTGCTCGGCCGCAAGAAGCCGATGGAGGCCGCGTCGTGAGCGAGACCGATCGTTCGAGCGATCGCGCGGCCGATCACGCGCTCGCCGCGCTCGCCGCGCAACCACCACCGGCGGTGCCTGCCCTGTCGGCGCTGCTCGAGGCCGAGCTCGGCACGATCGCGCCGGTCGCGCCGCGCCGGCCGCTGCGCCAGGTCGGGATGTTCGTGGTCGCGTCGCTGATCTACGCCGGACTGCTTCTCGCGTTCCTGGCGCTCCGCGCCGACCTCGGCCAGCTCCCGATGCCGTGGATCGTCGGCGCCGGTGCCGCGTGGTTCACCGGGTTTGGCCTCGCGACGTACTGCGCGCTGGTCCCGCGCGCCGGCACGATGACGCCGCGCTGGCGCGCCGCGATCGTGATCACCGCGGTGACCTCGGTCGCGTTCGTGATCCTCGGCCTGCTCGTTCACCCCGACGGCAAAGACAGCATGCACTACGGCATGCCGATGCTGCTCCACGGCCACGGCTGCCTGTGGCTCGGCCTCGCGACCGCGCTCGTCCCCGTCGTGCTCGGGACGATCTTCCTGCGCGGTGCGCTCCCGGTGTTCTCGCGCTGGGTCGCCGCGACGCTCGGCGCCGCCGGCGGCTGCCTCGGCGGGTTCCTGCTCCACATGCACTGCAAGATCGCGGATGGCCCGCACATCGGCATCATCCACGGTGGCGTCGTCGTGATCGCGGCCGCGCTCGCGGCGCTGCTCGTGCCGCGCGCGACCGACAAGCCGTACCGCTGAGCCGCGTGGCGTGACCCGAAGTAGG
>Ga0307509_10008833_pt1 | contig 12733 bp, 11 predicted proteins | sample 10_EM_MG_FD_202245 | JGI IMG/M metagenome (GOLD analysis project Ga0307509, IMG submission 202245) | Populus trichocarpa ectomycorrhiza microbial communities from riparian zone in the Pacific Northwest, United States - 10_EM | ecosystem: Host-associated > Plants > Roots > Unclassified | place...
GTTGCGCGTGCGGGAGCAAGCACAGCGGCGCAGCGGAGGGGCGGAGCAGGCACAGTAACGCGGGCACGATCATTTGCAGCGGCGGCGGCGGAGACCGCATCAGGCTTGGCACGCTTACCCGATCTCTCGCCTGCGGCATAGGGATCACTATATTTGCAACGCTTGCCCTTACTAGCGCCGATGCATCGCTCCGTGGTGTTTCCGCCAACCAGACCAGGTTTCCACCTTGGGGCTCTTTGAACTCCCATGCATTTGGCTGTTTCAGCCCAAGTCTTCTGATTTGGGTTGAAATCATCCTTTTCTGGTAAAGCCTGGGGTCCGTTTGCCAAGCGGATTACCGCATTGAGACTGAATTTGACCGATTCGAGGGCCTTGACATCGGGAGCCACGTCATCGCTTACAGTCATGAGCTGCTGACATAACGTGTTGATGTCCTTTAGGAGGACAACACGCTTATCCACATCTGACTCTGGGGCGATTTGGGGCAGATCTTGGACGCGCATGCGTTCCGGGATCTTGGGGGAGCTGGTCCTTTCTGGCTCCGGGAACAGTTTAGGGAAATATACATTGACAGCAGCAATGTGTTTGCAGAACCGGATCCTTGGGAAGTCGTCGCAGTCGCAATCATAAGTGGAATCGGAAAGATCGACCAGGTAGCGATGACCCAGATAGGATTCAGAAGTGACGAATAATTCAGAGTCGTTAACTTGATGAATTGAATCCAGGGGGATGTTCCTGGTGCTTGCTAGAATCTGTTGGCGACGCTTATCACCAAGGCCCAGGCCCTCTAACCCGATAGCTTGTCGCTCATGCCGGATTTGGAAGTCTGGCACAAATTTCTTGACAAGTGTCTTAATGATGTAATCTACGCGTTGGTTGCGCTTCCCGCCAAGGTAATGAGATTTCAACACATGATGATATCTAAGATTTGATCAGTTAATTATCTCGGCAAAGTTAGACCACATACGCTTCAACCAGCATGTTGGTATTCCCTTCCTCAAAGATAGATTGCTCTCTCCTGGCAGTTCCAGACCACATATGCAGCACTGGCAACCATTCAGTTTGAAGGTAGTTCACAACGCTTTGAGGTGCTGAAGGATCATTTGAGATCTCATCCCAGATGTTTAAAAACACTGCAGGGTCTTCTGTTATCACCCAGCGTTTGATCTTTTCCCACAGTGCCTGAAACTGGCCTGTTACGAAATGTGTTCTGATCGCGTGTAGCATGTGCCACGTGCAGAGAAGGATCTGGCTCTGTGGATACACGACCTTGAGTGCAGCTATCTGCGCTTGATTGCGATCTGTCATTATGATGCTGGGCCGGACCGATGGACTTGCGTCCCTGACCCATCTGACAAAGAATGTGATAATGTCAGTCGTCCCACTTGACGCCAGCATCCAGGCAACAGGCACGCCTGTTCGGGAACATTAGCCTTATCAAAGATATTATAAACATTAATTATTTACCATGTCCCCAATCATCCCTGGCAACGATTGTAAATAGTAATATATTTTGATATTGGGTAATGTTATGAGTCGCATCGATCCCGATAAAATTCTTCCTGAGGCACCAGAAAGCGTTCAATTGGAAACTTGTTTGGATGCACAGCACAAAAGCATCTTCTGGCAATCTTGAATCGATTGGGGTGCAATCTTGCCTGTCTTTGTAAAATGTATGGGTATCTTGAGTAGCTAGCTGTCCGATTAACAGCCTTGTTGAGATCGCATCATCTGGATGCAATCTGATCTTATCATTGTTGAGAGCGTGAGCTATCTGGTTTACTTCCTTGAGAGCAATCAAGTAATCGCAACTCCCATGAGGTGCCAAATCGCAAATCGCGCGTACCTTTAAATGTATTAGATCAGCAGCTAAACTGTTTTGGTTTCAGCAACTCACGATCTCCCTGCGATCAATTGTTTGAATAAGCATCATTTTGATTCACTCCCGGGTAGTGCCAGACAAGCGAGTATGAGCGATATTAGCTGCCCCTATTTCGTGATCGTGATCGGCTACATAACGTCCCAAAACAGTTGACATGTGCGGATACTGTTTGATGAGGACTTCACAACGGCAACCAGTCTTTTTGCTAGGGATTGTGCGTTCCCTGTTGGGATTCTTCTTTTGGTATGTCCTCCCTCCTCCGGAGTCCTGGCGCCTGCAAACAAACAGCTGCCACTGGCTCCAAAGTTTTCTGTCAGCCCAGGTGGTGGATGCAACCAATTCAATTGAGGAAGCACGCTCCTCCACGCAGCACCAAGTTTCAAACTCGGCTAGATTAGCCCATTCACAGGTAAATCCGCCCTGCTCCCAATCCCAATTGAAGCTTCCCACCCTTCTCGAAGTGGCGGGGGACTTGGCGTTGTCCAGGATATTGCCATGTGAGCTCGCAGAGAAGTTCAGGCAAACCATCAAGGGCAGGGCAGTCAGTCCAGCCGCCACCACGGGCTCGCGCGACGTGGGAGATAGACGAAAACGCGGCAAAAGCGACATATTGGAGTGTAAATTGGACTGGGATGGCTGGAATTGTTAGGAAAAAATATATATTGTTACTGTTGTATTTATGTAGCTTAACTTTTCAATCAACAGACAGTGGAAAACCAATCAACGCGTTTTTTTCAATACAATTATATTTTTTAGCATGTTTTTTGTTGGTTAATTTATGCAGCTAAGGGACTAGTGCGACAGGTAACATTTTGCTTACTTATTTTTTCAATATACACGGGTGGCGCAGATTCCAAATATTTCACCAAGTCGATTTTTCATTGAGAAAGTGGGAAGCCTGGCATCGCCATCCCGGTTCCGCTGCGCTTGCTCCCGCACGCGCAACGCCTTCCGCTGCAGCGGCCGGCTCTGCTGAGGGTTCTTTCACTCACACAAACTGATCTACGGCAGTCCCACTTGCATCTCCGCCCTCAAGCGTTGTGCCAGGGCTCACGTTTTCGCGTTTTCCCGCTGCTTTGCAAGGGCACGCATTTGCGCCACTTTCTGCTGCCGTTCCACAGTTCGCATATGCTGGGACGAGTGCCCAGGCATTTTTCCGGGCCGAAATAACGCCCGGGAATGTGCACGCGCACGCGCATTTCACCCCAGGGCCCTTGACTTAGTCGCAAACGCGCGAGTTTCGAGTTTTAGCGACATGTGGATATTGCGTAATCTGATGACATGTGTAAATTGCGTGAGGAAGCAAGAAATGGACATTTTGTAATTTGATGACATGTGTAAATTGCGTGATTAAGCAACAAATGTTTTTTATTTACAACATATGGTTTTAGGGACACATGCTTTATGTTTGTTTTGCTTACATCGACTAATCTGAGATCTCTTTATTTTTCTGAGTACGAATTTCTGACAGCTGTCTAGTGAAAACCAAACTACGGGGGAATTACCTCTTTTGGGGCGTGACACCTTCCGCCAAAACAGCGCAACTCTTATGTGCTAATGGTGACCAAGGCAGCTTATCAACACAAGGCTGGTTTTTCCCATGACAAATAGTTGGGGCAAGGATTAACAAAGGATACACCATCCCCCCCCTGCATTCTAGAATAGAGCAAGCTGATAATGAAAACTTATCTTGGGTGACCCCTATAACACAACAATGCATGACTGGCCCTCACAACCCATGGGTTAAGAATAAACCTGACTAGTGATATGCACGGGTAATCCATGGGTTTTTTTGAGCATACCCATACCCTTACCCACAAAAACCCATGCCTACAACCATGGGTGTGGGTTTCTGGCAGGTCTGCAAGAAACATACCCATGGGTCTGGTGGGTAAAAACCTGTGGCAGGTACCAGTGTATATAAGAGAGCTTGCTGGTACAACTGGGAGTGCCAAACCTGAAGCAATAAGAATGGAAAAGCAATGAGGACAGCAAGCATGAACACAAAAGGCTGAAGATCAGAAAGATGGCCATGGCTTAGCAGGCTTGCAAAATGCAAAGTTGTCAGGTGGTCAAGTGAAAGCACACAAAAGATTGAAGAAGTGGAAGTGGGGCAGCAGTTGCCTGGCTTTTGACAAAGCCAGATGCTGGGTATTCATATGCAGATTGAGACAATACAACACAGAATACTCTATGCTCAGAAAAAAGTAAGTTGAAAAAGGAAAAATAGGAGACAAACATGTAAGGTGAAACTGCCAGCAATAGGCTGCATGGCATCATATGTGATAACAGTGGTGTCCAACAAGCTTGAGATTCTAATGGATCATTGTGAGTTGTGCGAAGTTGAGTACATGGACAGCAAGGGCAAGGAATGGTAAGGCAAGGCTTGATGGAAAGGTAACAGGTGAGATACAGATGTTTAAATTAAAAAGAATATCAGAAACGTATGAAATGGTAACTTGGATGCACACAAGACACTTCCAACATAGGTGTAGTCCGTGATGCCCACTACATAGAGCAGCAGGCTTTTCAATATGGCATGTGGTTGGGATGTAGAACGATGATTTGGGGTGATCTCCAAGTCTTCAGCCACAAGGGCAGGGCAAAGCAAGGGCAGGTCTTGTTCTTGATGCACCAATTACCTGACAAGGAGGGTGGGAGACAGGAGTGATGAGAGGGGTGAGAATGAAGCAAGGTTGTGAGGGAGCTGGGCACATGGGAAGTGGTTGAATAGCAATGTCACATGCTTCGGTCAGTATATACACAGCTAAGCACTCACAATGCAAAAGCGGGTACACACTTTGAGGGGTGACCCAGGCTGGTCATTGCTCATTTCTGAGGCCCCCGTATATCCTGGCCTCACTAAGGGGACCCAGCCACACATGGGCCTGAGTAGCTGTCAAGAGAAGGAGTGACCTGCTCCACCAAGAGCACCACCAACATGGTTGAGGGAGCCACAGCCACAAGGCCCAAGGCATTGGAGCTCTAAGCGGGAGGTGAAGAAGGGCAGACTCAAAATGGCACCTTGGGACGGTGTACTATTTCTGCATAAGAGGGTGCTTGAGGCAGTGTCACTGCACATGGGCCTGACTGGCAGTTGAGAGAGGGACTGAGTAACCTGCTCCACTGAGAGAACTGCCAGCATTGCTAAGGGTGCCAGCATTGAAACTGCTGGTGGGGCTAAGAAGCCATTGCTGCAAGATCCAAGGTGCTGGATCCTGGGGCATGTGGTGAGGCAAGGAGCAGGTATGGAAGGCCACTGCAAGGCGGGGCCTAGCCTAGAGTTGCACTGCTGCAAGAGGCAAGCAGGCACTGTGTCCGTTACTATATGATGCCTTGGTGACAGCAGTCATAGTGGCAATGGCAATGGCAATAAAGAAAGGAGTGGTAACAGCAATGCAAGAGGTTGCATGGTCAGGGTGATAAGGTGATAGTGTGAAGAGAGGTGAGAGGATGGAGAGGGCCCATGACCTAGCATGGCAAGGCAAAAGAGGATATGGTTGAGCACACCGGCCCTGGCATGGGCCTATGCATTGGATTCACATGCACCAACAATAGTTTGAGCCTTGTACTCTTTGTTCAGACTGTCGAAAGATGAACCTGAATATGTTGTAGAGATAGCATGATGACAACTGCTCAGTGGCAGGGGCCCTGGGCAGGCGATTGGGTGTGTTGGCATGGATGTATAATACATTTGCCCAATGCACAAGTGCAGTGTGGTGCAGAGATGTTGGGGGTCTTTGAGGAGGACTGGAGCCAAGGAAGACTGCAGTGGTCCCAACCTACAGTGTTTATCGATTGCAATGCTGGGATTGGCTTTGTGGTGCTTCATATTTGTCCCAGGCCTGAGATGATATAGCCTGCCATGGTATCTGTGGTCAGGTGTGGATAGATATGTGGACTGTATGGAGGAGTGGCCATGAAACCATTGAATTGCAAGGGGTATTTACTGGGTATTTCAAGTGAATGAATGCGCAACAACAAAGAACTACATTAAACCCTTAAACCCCAACCTTAACCATAGCATCTGACCATAGCTCACTTAGATACATTCATTCCATGTCTCTTGATGCTGCCTTGATACTATTTTGACAAGGCCCTCACTCTGTGGTCCCAACCTCATTGATGCCACAACTTCTGGTTTCACCTACAATTCCCTCCCTCTGCAGTCCTCAGTTCATAAGTGACTCTTACTTGGTCACTTTCTTTCCATGTCCTGATATATCCCCCTTGCTCACCCTCTCACAACAGTGTCCTGACTCTGTACCAGGCCCTGCCTTGCCACACACCCCAGGCTCCAATGCCTTGGTTTTCACAGCAATGGCCTCTCAGCCTTGCCAGCAGATCCGACACCAGCAGTGCCCTTGGCCATGGGAAGTGTACTGCTTATGATGCCCAGGAATGTGCACCAGTACATTGTCCCACCAGAATAGTTTTAAGTGATCTTCGATAAGAGATATTTTTATATAGACTTCATTAACAGCAATCCTGGTGCATTCAGCAATGCATTCTTCAAATTCCCTTGGATCAAAGTTTATACCAGCAGTGCTCCCTCTTGCAGCCCAACTTCCCTCATATCTGTGGGGGGTTCACAGCTGTGCCAGCAAGCCCAAGCAGATGATGGGACACAGGTGCATTGGCAACTGCTGACTATGCTCCCCCTCCATCTTCCAAGCCTTCTAATGAGCCCAACAAAGCTTGCACCCCCATTCTCCCTACAGTGCAGTCCAAGTCTGGCTGAATTGTCCCACAGTCGCCATCATTATTGGTGACACATACCCTCGCTTTGTCACCAGCACACCATTATTGCAACCGACAGCCCCCTCATTCATATGTGTCCACTTCTGTACATTTGATTTGACTGGCCTGACATGACATCAGTGTCTTTAGCTGCACTGGCAAGCCCAAGGTGGTTGGCTGTGTGAATTGCTGGACATGGATTGTGCTCAGGCGGAGCATTGAGGGCAGTAGACAGTGATATATACACTATATAGTATGGTTATATGGCATCCCACCTATCTGGCAGCTCTTCCTTATCTCCTTCAATGTCAGGCAGTGCTGCAACGGCAAGTACATCCTTATCTTTCACATACCCAAGCTTGCTCCAGTTGCCAAGGCACATTAATGCACAAATTGACTGTGAAGCCAAACAGTTTCATACATGAGATAGTAAAATCCAACCCTTGCTAAAAACATGCTCCACATCTACAGAGGTAGCTAGATTCAAGATAAGTTAGCCATATGTACAATTTAAATAATGTAGATTTACTCACTGGGTATTGAGAGATAGTCCAACACCATACAAGAGAGGTGTGGATACATCGACCTCCTCTCTGTCCACCACATTAGCACATCTATGACATGTTCAGGGTCAGTGGTCAGGTATCTGTCCAATTTGTCACGGAGCTCTCAAGTTCTCAGTGCAGAAAGTGCTGGTAAGTTGTTGAAAATGTTTGTGGCATCATAGTTTCAGCTTATCTCAATATCCCACCCCTGGTCTTCAAGTTCTTCACTTTCGGGTTGTGTGGAGGCATAGAAATGGTCAAATTCAGTTCAGATGATGCCCCTTGCAGTAGCAATCCACTCAGGTTCCCAACCTGCTTTCTCAAAGTATCTGAGTTTGTGCCAGGGGTGAAGAACTACAATGGCACCATATGATATCAGCTTGATCATAAAACATACAAATATACTTACTTATCGCAATCCGATAGACCTCTGACTGATCTGTTGCATCATAGTAGCGGTTCAATGTCTTCTTGCCAATACTAAGTGCAGCACAGATTGAGGGCAAATACATATTATCAAGTAAAGATGTCGTCAACACCTCATCAATATGGTCTATTGCTGGAATCACAGTTGCAAGATTGGGTGTCAAACATGAAAAGAATAATGTCACATCTTTGAAAACCTTTGCCCACACTGTACAAGTGTGAGAAAAGGGGTACCAAATTGGGAACAATAAACAAACCTTCAACACATTGCACAGCTGGTCTGCAATGTGCCACTCTTCATTGCTGATCTTATACTGGCGTAGACCAGTGGTTTTGTTGCTTGTCAAGTCATCAATAGCAGCCCAATACTACAATGCAAAATCCAACATATCAAATGTTGAATTCCATCAAGTGGACATATCACAAGGCATTTTATGTTCTGCCAGCTTCATCTGTTCAAGTGTCTGAAACCATGCAGGCAGCAGAAGTGTTGTGGAGTGTATAATTGAGTATGCAATTTTGCACAGCTGTGGATATCAGGTGAGTGACAACACTTGTACCAAATAGTCAACTATTCACCTTAATAAGCACAACTTTGACAGGGCAGACGCTCACATCCAAGGCCTTACAATTTGCTGTGGAAAGAATGTTTCTCTTATCAACCCAGCCATCAATGTTATCATCAGCATTGCCATTGTTGCTCTCTTTCTCTTGCTGTGTTTCCAGATCTTCAAGATCCATTCCCTCTGCAAGTACATACATAGAGCACATCATTCGATTTTTGTGAGTTGTCCACTTTCCCTTTTGTAACATCAAATTGCTGAATGACACTTTTTGCCACAAGATTGATTATATGGAGGAAACAGTAGGTTTGGTTTGGTTGTCCTGGAAAGCTGGGAAGGAGATTGACCAGCTTATTGATCATGACATTGTTGCATGATACGTTGTCACATGTAATACTCAAGACCTTGGGCAGCCTGGTTAGTTCAATATTCTCAGAGGAATTTCACTTTACTTACTTTGTCAGATATGCCAAACTCATCTGTGATATGGGCGAATACAGCTGCAAGGTTTGCTCCTGAATGTGATATTAATACCTCTACGATATCCAGCAACATACAAACAGGTATGCCAATATCTTCAAAGTAGATAGTGACTACAACAAATGCTTTGTGATTAGGGGAAGACCATGCATCTGTTGCAAAACTCAAGGCACCTTCATACTTCTGAAAGTAAGTCAGTGTGCATTTCTATGAGACTGTCAACTAATGTACTAACCCTTAGTATCTTTGCAACACATTTCCAAGTGCTTACAAACATCTGCTTGGCATCCTGTAAGACAGTGGTGCATGATGGTATGTAGGACCCTGGCCATCCTGTCTTTATCAGGCAATGAAATCTGCGGTCCTCAATGATTTCAAAGGGCCTCATGCTCTCAGACACCTATTAAATAATCTTGGCCTGCGTTTCAGTTTTTGTGTGTTGCTGACAGGCATATCTGGGTGTCCCTTTCCCATTCTGTTCAAATGTGGCAGTGATTGATTGGGGTTTAAGGGATCCTTCAATAGTTATATCCTGTAGGTCCTTTGCAGTCTTTGCCTTGTCCGCCAAAGTGACAACATTGTCACCCCAACATCTTTTTGTGTGCTTTCTGAGATTACTAGTAGATTTTGCATTGCCAGTGTCTAGGTACCTCTGAATACTTCTTGTCTTGTACTTACAATGTTGGGCAAGACACTGAAATGCATGGCAACATTGTCCATCCATATACTCAATGAAGGGGGTGGGACTGAAGAATCCATAAATTGGGGCTATCCAGTCTTTTGACAGCTGTCCTGTTGTTCCAACTTCAGTTTGTCATAGCTTAATTAAGGTAAAGTCTTACAAAGTTCTGCTTCCTTGTCTTCCTCATCATCTGACATGTTACTTTTTGTAGTACTTGTCAGGCCCTCCTCATCAGAGAGCTCCATGATATCGTCACAATTGACATCAAGGGTGCCACCAACATATGTTGTTGGTTCCTTATTGCCATCAGAGACTAAGACTTGTGTCAAGTTGGAAGCTTGGGAATGGGATGACAAAGTGGCTGAGGCTTGAGACTGAGTGTTTTTCTTTCTCTGCTGAGGCCTTATGGATGTTTTGGCTGATGACTTTGTTGTTATTAGCTTCACTTTGGCTGTGGTGACATTTTTAGAGGTTGAGAGGGTCATGGGTGGAATTGCATACAACACTTGCTTATTTTTTTCATGTATAATGTTGGACCGTCAATTGGATTTTGAGTACTGTATGTAGTTAGATTGAATATGTGGTATGTGTACCTTTTGGGACCTGAAAACCTGTATGGGTTACCCAGACCCATGCATAATAATAGATGGGTATCTTGTGGGTCATAGAAAAGCCACCCATACCCTTACCCACTGTACCTATGATAAAAACCTGCATGGGTTACCCATACCTGTGCACATCACTAATTAACATTAAAAATGCCTGGTGGTTCAGGAAAGCAGTCCAGCTGATAAGGTACTGATCTGCAAAAACATCCATGCAATGGGTTAAAGGACACAGTAGAGACCAAGGCAATAAAGGTAGTGATGCCCTGGCAAAACAAGGAGCTAACAAACAAAGACCAGACTCCCTGAACCTAGAAATCCCAAAAGATTTCAATATCCAAGGAGTGAAACTCCCCACGTTAATGCAAGCAACTGCCTACAAGGGGATCCTGGAACGAAAGCGACCAGAGCAGTGAAACACATCCAAAAAGAACCTACAACTCACCTGTATAGCCATAAAATGAGTGACAGGTAAGACTGAAATGAATGCCACAATATGGCTAAGCACACAAAGTAAGACAATAAGGCCAATCATCCAACAGTTCCTCTACAAAATGATACACAGAACTCACCTATTTGGGAAATACTGGAGAAACATAAATGGATACAAAGACAGAGAGATTATGTGTGACATGCAACAAAACAGAATTGATGAGCCATATACTGACACAATGCAAGGAAAAGAATGCACAAGTAATATGGCACCTAGCAAAGAACCTGTGGCCCCACAGAAACACTCCATGGCCTGAAATCTCCCTAGGAATGATCCTAGGTTGCAGTGGTATCCTCCTGCACCTGAATTGACCCCAGAGAAATGATTAGCAATAAGGGAAAGCAACCCTCTAAGGCCCAACCAGGCTTCTCCAAATCCTCCTGTCAGAATCAGTGTACTTGATATGGACCCTAAGATGCGAACAAGTCATACAGGAAAAACCTCTATCAGAGGGAGAGATCAGGAGGTGATAGCACCAAGCAGTCAATAAAAGACTCACCATCAATAAGGTGACTGTGATACAAATCAAATGGAATAGCAAATACACAAAACTAATAACAGGAACCTGGGAACCAATACTAAGGAAAGAAGGCAAAATACCAGTAAACTGGCTGCAATGTGGTAAGGTTTTAGTGGGTAGGACTGCATGATGAGCCCACCTGGAGGGTGGGTAAAACATCATGTTTTGAGCCCCACACTACCCCTAACCTAGGGGTATGCATAACTGCATTTTTCCCTCACATCTGGACCTCAGTCTGGCTATAGCACAATGAGTGGGGCTGGTCATATCCTCCCACTGCTGATCACTTATCTCTGAAGATCTTATCTATTGCATGAAAACTGTAAAGATATCCTACAGGATAAAGCACTTTCAAAAAAAAAAAAAACAAAGATTATTTGTTTGAGCTGTTTTGAAGAAGGAGATGCTTTTTGGTGTCGAAATTAGGGCAAAATGTCACAACATAGTAAAAAGCATTGACATGGGATCAAACCCACAGACCCACCCTGCTTACTCATATAAGCAAAACATATTAACCACTACACCATTCAACCCCACTATTATTGTTTCTCTTAATAATATATGACCAACTGCCAATGATGAAGTATAAATTTTTTAAAATCAGAAAAAAAGAACTTATTACATTGTAATAAACAAAAAAGAAAGGCAATGTGGCAGAGAGGGGAATGGTCCAATCTATTTTGGTATTTGATAGGCTGGTCTTAGGTGTTGGTCACAGTAAGGTCACATCAGTTGAGCAATTTCCACGGAGGGTCACATGAAATGTAACACTTCCCATGCTTCAAAAAAGGAAGGCGACCAGTACTTTGGTAGAGCTGTCAGAGTAGCTGTCAGAATGTCAGACCCAGATAAATAAAGAGATCCTGGATTAGTCGATGTAAAACAAAACAAACATAAAACATGTGCTAAGCAGAAAAAGAAATCTCGGAATAATTAATGTAAAAAAACAAACATAACGCATTGCAAACACACGCATATTCAAGCTTATAAACAGCAGAGGAAAGGCTTTTCATCCTTTTATAGCTGGTCATATATTATAAAGGGAGTAGTGAAAATAAGGTGTGTTGGTGTGGTGGTAGTTATGCTTATATTTCTATGTGTGAACAGTGGTGTCTGTGGGTTTGATTCTGCATTCAGGCAATGTATTTTTTGTGCGCATATATATTATTTATTTTATGAATAGCAGTTAGCAAAAATGTTACCTGTCATACTGTTTTGTTAGCTGCAAAATTTAATAATATATGCAGCATGAAGTGGTCCGATCATCGGGGCGGGGAGTGCAGACACAAAATATTGCACAAGTCGATTTTTTATTGAGAAGGCAGAACAGCCCGGCATCGCCGTTCATGTGCAAAAAATACATTGCACAAATGTGGAATCAAACCCACAGACACCCCTGTTCACACATAGAAATATAAGCATAACTACCACCACACCAACATGCCTTACATTCACTACTCCCTTTATAATATATGACCAGCTATAAAAGGACGAAAAGCCTTTCCTCTGCTGTTTATGAGCTTGAATATGCGTGTGTTTGCAACGTGTTATGTTTGTTTTTTTACATTAATTATTCTGAGATTTCTTTTTCTGCTTAGCACATGTTTTATGTTTGTTTTGTTTTACATCGACTAATCCAAGATCTCTTTATTTATCTGGGTCTGAAATTCTGACAGCTACTCTGACAGCTCTACCAAAGTACCGGTCGCCTTCCTTTTTTGAAGCGTGGGAAGCGTTACATTTCACGTGACCCTCCGCGGAAATTGCTAGTTGAGCAATTTGGGCAGTGTGTCACGT
>Ga0307509_10008834_pt1 | contig 12733 bp, 20 predicted proteins | sample 10_EM_MG_FD_202245 | JGI IMG/M metagenome (GOLD analysis project Ga0307509, IMG submission 202245) | Populus trichocarpa ectomycorrhiza microbial communities from riparian zone in the Pacific Northwest, United States - 10_EM | ecosystem: Host-associated > Plants > Roots > Unclassified | place...
CTGCGCATTGCTCCTCGGTTTCTGTGGGTCTGGTTATAGTGGGATGCAAATGTGACATGCGCCCTCTTCTCCCTTGCTTTCCCCATGTTTATCTCTATACAGACAGCCCGACCACACTCGAACTATTGAAGGAGTGTTATTCAGCGCGCTCGTGAAAGTCGGAGCTGTATCACAAGATAATGCTGACAATCCTACCAAGGTGCTCTCGGTTATTTTCTAGAACTTATCTGGTCTCTAACTTCACATCAAGGTAGGGCTTGCGCGAGCAGCCCGTACAGATGCGGGTGTTCATGCTGCAGGCAATGTGGTATCTCTTAAGATGATAATCACTATCCCTGGAGTAAAGGACATTGTATCTCGAATCAACGAAGAATTGCCTCCAGAGATACGAGTCTGGGGATACGTGAGTTCTTCTGACCTCTTTTGAGGTTATTCGTCCTTATTTTCTATTTTTGAAGGGTAGAACTCAAAACTCGTTTAACGCCAGACTGTTGGTTGTTTTATCTTGTTTCAATATTTTGCTTATTTTCTGCCCCTTTAGTGTATGTGAAAGTCGAAAGTACACGTACTTCTTCCCAACATACTTGTTGATACCCCCTAAACCTGGCTCGGGACTACATAAAACCTGGGCAGAATATTCCTCAAATTTTACAGACACGACCTCAGCGCCAACTCCCCACCAAGCCCAAACATTTTGGGAGGGGAAGGAATTAAGCACTAAGGAAGAAGATCTGGCCATAAAACGCTCATGGAGGGTGCACCGAGATCAGGTCCAGACCATTCGAAAGCTAGCCGCGCGATACGAGGGCACTCACAATTTCCACAATTTTACCGTCGGTCGTGATTTCACCGATCGCAGCAATAATCGGTACATGAAAAAAATCGAGGTAAGCCTGGCCAACCCTAAAACAATTCAATTTATGTGTTATTGCGGAAGGTGTCCGACCCAGTGGTTTACGGAGAAACGGAGTGGATCAGCGTCCTCTTCCATGGCCAGAGCTTCATGTTGCACCAGGTGTGTATACCAACTTGCTTTTTCTCCGCAACAGTACTGATTTTAATCTTGCAGATTGTGAGTTGCATTTGACCCCTACATACCCATTATTAAATCTGAAAATTTCGAGCCAGCGGAAGATGATGGCAATTTTGGTCCTAGCCTGCCGAATGGGGACCCCAGTTCGTGTTATCAGCGAAGTAGAGTTTTTTCTTCCCGAATTGCGCCAGTTTCTGACCAAATCGAAAGTTATATGGTCAACGGGACGTCTTCGTCCCGAAAATGCCTTCACTTGGTCTGCTCCTCGAAGAGCCACTCTTTGATTCATACAACCAAAGAATGACACTCATCAATGAGAAATTCCAACCTGGAGACCCCGATTACCGGCCGCTCATCGATTTTGGAATCCATCGGGAGAAGATGAATGCATTCAAGGATAAATTTATCTACAAAAACATGCGTGAAGTCGAGGACCGAGATGGATTGTGAGTTGTCATCCCAATCGTTTCGAACAATTTGTTAATTGCAACATGAATCAGATTCGACGCTTGGATTCGGACCATCGACGCTTATGCGGGAAACGATCTTCTCTACCTCAACCCAACTGGCGCTATCCCAGAGGCCGCTGTCATCGTAAAAGGCGAGAAACGTCCCAACCCATTTAGGGAGAAGCGGGTGTTCGATACGACGAGTTTCCCTGGCGGCGGGGAAATACGAAAGAAGTTGGAGGAGGAGGAGGATGTCGACGTCGAGGTGGAAGAGAACACGCACATGAATAAACACCAACTTGAAGAGGCTGAAGGTTGAGTGTGCCGTAGGTAGCATACAGGTTATTGAAATACAATTGACATAAAAAAAGGAAGAAAGATCCTCCGAGGGGGCATGAGACCTAATGAGTTTTATGTTTGGAATTTACGCATGGTTTGTATTTCCTCTAGGAGTGCCTGAAGGCGGTCGTCATCTATCTTGACTAAACTAGTACCAGACGAGTGGAAGTCAGATAAGAAAAGGCTGTTAGAAAAATTGGTCATGACTCTTACCTTGGAATTATGCTCTTCGCTTCTTCTGCATCAGCGGGACAAAGGTTCGCGATTTGTGCGGTTTCGAACTGCGTCAGATTCGGCTCTCGACGAAGGGTTCTAGACAGGATCAAAAAAAAAAGGGTAATAGATGAGAACTATCGAAAAGCAGCAAAGTGCGAATAGTCGACCTACTCTCGCACAGCACTCGCAGAGTCCGTGGTATTGAATTTGGCAAAAGTCTTGACGTACTCAAGGGTTTTGTTATACACGCTGCCATTATCATCATCGTTTTTCGTTGAATCATCAAACTGTCTATGATAAACGAGTAATCACGCACGCAGTATCGGGTGCATCTTTATCACGATTTTCCAGGAGATATTTCACCTCGGAAATAAGGAGACAGCCAGCATTGTTAAATTCTGCCGAAGGACGAAATGGTTAGCTGGACACCCCGACAAGAAAACCAGAGAGCTTGAGATACCAGGTCCAAGCTTCAGTGCAGACGCATCTTCCTCCTCAACTTGGGGCCTGTGTCGCAGTTTCGGTGTGGACATCGAGCACAGTGGTGGACGATAGCCAACAGGTTCGTCTCAAAGTGCACATGGCAACTCCGCCGAACAGATTGTCCCCTTTCGTCCTTTCGTCCACTGGGAATATCTCGGTCATTTGACGCCTGTACGCTCTGAAAATTTACAACTATAGTTTATTCTACATTATGAACACATTCTAAGCCTTTACCGCTTCGAGGGAGGTGAGGAATTTCGAGTTGAATTGTCCCCCATGTCGGAGTCTGTGGCATGCCGTGCACCTGCCGATCGAACAAATCATTTGGAAAAGAGATGAACATTGGACGGGAAAACATACAACGAGAGCGATATCAATACCAACGATGACGATATTACAAGGGAGAAATATATATATAAGTATTCGTGGCAACACAACATGAACAAAAAAAGACAAGATATTAACCAAGGAAAGTCCGGGAAGTAGGGGACCTGGAGATAGAAAAAAGACAGATCCAACTAGAACTGTACTTTCTACAAAAGAAAAGCTTTTACGTCGACTGGGAGGGTGCTACAACAACAGCTGGGGGTGACGCTGATTCCCCAGTACCAGAAACAGCGGTGGTATACGACTGCTGCTGTTCTACGTCACCATTGAGCTCCTTCCCGACCCCCAAAGACATCGCGGCGACCTGCCCAGCCAATGTCGCAGCCGCTGTGGGTCCAACGACCACTAAATCACATTTTGTTGTTGTTGTTGAGGTTCGTTGTTGTAGATGAACTTGGCCATTGACAGCGGGAGGAGGCCGCCTAACAATCTTCGGGCTAAAAGCGTCCCCAACCTGAAAAAAGGGAGGTAACAGTCAGCGTTCAGCGTTCAGGCACGGGAGGGATCAGATATCCACAGACCTTAGGTGACGGACGCTCAGTAACCACACGTTCATTTTCGTCCTGCTTCGCAACTGGACTTTGAGCAGCCACCACATTTCCAGGCGGGTTGTTGATATTCCCATTCGTAGGTGACAAAACAGGCCGTGAATTCCCCCATGCACCTGTCACCACTGGGCCCTTCTTCTCTTGGGCAGCCGCAGACGAGCTTGTCAGCGGGGGGAAATCAGTTGACTCCAACGACACTATGGTTTGTGGTGTGTTGTGTTGAGATGAGCTAGGGGGGGTAGGCGACATCGGGGAGTTGTGCTCGTTTGAGTTTGATCGAGGTGGCGAGATGGGCGACATTGTTCGAGAGTTGGTCAGAGAGTGGTCCGAGAGGTGGGCGCGGCCGCCTGTTGCCGCCAAGGTTGGCTGAGCCTTAAGCCCAACAGCCCAGTCAGGTCGAGGAGGCAAAGGATGCTGCGAAGATGTTGTTGACGTATAAGTGCGTCTCGAAGAAGAGGAGGTTGTTGAGGACTGCATAGAAATATAAAAACGATGTTAAATACATTCCAATGGATGAAATTAAAAACACACAGTAGAAGAAACGTCATCGCAATTTGAGGATGAGCGGCTGTTACCTCCGGAACTACAGTTTCCTGAAGTACGACGGGTCGAACTAAACCTTGGACCCACTGCATCTCCTACATGAGGCCCCATAGGAGCAGTATACCCATTGCCACCTATTCCAGGCCCATAACTCCAGGGTGATCGTCCAGAATTAGGTAGCGGCAGGCGATTTCTTCCATTACCCGCATTTCCATTTCCAATTATTCCATTCCCCAGGTGGCCATTTGGACCAGGACCGCCGTTATTCCTCACCATCGTCCGAGCATTGTGGTTGGGGAGGACACCATTTCCAAGCCCATTTCGAGGACCATTGGGATTGTGGTTTAGGTTACCACTGCTGTGGTTAAAGTGACCATTGGCTGGATGACCCATCTGGTTTCCGTTCAATGGTCGGGGCAAATCATAATTAAGGTTAGGATGCATCTGCTGTTGCTGGGGCGGCGGGGGCTGCATGTTCATATGAGGTGCAGGAGGTGCAGGTATTTGTGGACCCTGAGTGAGAGGAGGCGGCATCTGCGGAATATAGTAACCATTCAATGGATACCCATATCCATGTGGAGGGGGGAAAGGTTGGTATTGAGAGGAATGCGGAGGAAAAGGAGGGCCAGGCGGACCCATCTGGTGTGTGTTTTGCTGGGATTGCTGCTGAGGAGGTGGCGACATGTGCACGCCGTGCGGAGGCGACTGTAATGGTTGTTGATGAGGATGAGGAGCCCAACCATAGGGAGGTTGGAAAATCATGGCAGGGTAGGGCTCAGAACCAGGTGGGACCGACCCATCAGCAGGACTATGCTGGGGGATGGGAGGAGGAGGTTGGTAATTGTAGTGTTGCGGGTAATATGGATGAGGAGCCAAGTACGGAGGTGTTGGAGCTTGACCAGGTGGAGAGTATGGGGGATACGCAAATTGCGGTGGATAGTAGCCTTGATTTGGAGCATGTGGGTCATAAATTTGACCTGTCGGATCGTGTAAAGATGCATAGCTGAAAGAGGGAGATGGAGCTCGGGAATTGCGAGAGCTGCCACCCGAACTGTTATTATGGAAAGATCCTCCAGCACGCAACGAACGAGAGGATGACGGGGTAGCACTGGGTGGGCCGCCACGCCTCGTATCTTTCTTGTCGCGTGAGTTGGATCCAGAGGGTGCTGACCACTCACTTTCGGTGGTTGGAGAACTCGCTGTATCATCGGTATCGCCTATACTACTCCTACCACCTCCGCTGGTAGAGGTAGAACCATTGAGGCTAAGAGTTGATGAGCTAGCACTCATGTCTTTGTCTTTGGCTTTCTCTTCGAAATCCATGAATATGCGGGATCTGGCCTCGTTGTACGCAGCCTCGCGCTCTTCTATAGTTTTGCGCTGTTTTTTAGAGTTTGCGGTGGAGGTTCGTCCACCCAGACTGCCGGATTCTGAAGCCTCTACATCAGAAAGTTCTAAATCGTCTCCTGCGACTGAGCCTGAATGTGACTGGGGTTTACGGCGTTCTTGAGCTGATCGACGCATTATTTTGAATGCAGGCTGTGCTGTTGATTCTGCGGGAACCAGTTCGCAAATTCGGCGGTCAGGACTAGAATGAGGGGGTGGGGAGTGGTCAAACAGAAATTTTATAAAGTGACATGGGGCATGGGGACGCACATTCTACTGTCTTGTGTCGTGAGAACGAAGATGGTGCCTTTGGTGAGAGGATCATTCTCTGGTGATAGTTTGTAGTATGCTGAACAGCGGTGTACAAGTAAACGTTGGTAGGATGTAGCAGGTGTCAATTCAACGCGCTGCCTGTGTCGCGAATGATCAGAGGATGAAGAAGGCGAAACCCGCTCGAAAGGAAAGTGGGCGGTGAAAGACATACCTGCGTTCGGTGATAAGAGACTCGAAGGATTCGCCAAGCTTCAAGACATAGATTCTGTCCTTGCTCTTGAGAGCCTCTATGATCTGGGGGTCGACATCCGGGGGGAGAGCGCTGGTTGGGGGACTGTCTGAATCTGGGGAGGGGGCAGGATCGCCGTGATGCATGAGGAGGACGAGGAGTGAGGTTGGTAATGAGATCTGATAGGATTCGAGTTTTAAGCCATGGTCAAGGCATGGAGACTATGAAAATCGGAAACAAGAATGCCATTGCCTACACCGTGGGTAAATTTCACTTATTAACCTATTCTAATTAAGTATATTAATCCTTTCCATCATCTATAACCTGGTATATATTGAACCCTAAGCTGTCATGTTTTCAGCGTTTTACATTTTTTCAAATACCCCGACGCACTCACCAGAACACAAACACACAGATCCCATACACCATCAACCCAAAAGCTGCCATATTCATCTTTTTGCTCACAGAAGGGTCGTTCCGCGTCAACTGCCCACACTGTCAGATTCTCCGAAATAGGTAGTTCCGAAACTCGACTAACCTTCCAGAACAAAAGCCCCGGCAGAATGAACGAAATCGTCGTCGATCCAGTCGCACCCACAAACGAGAGCACTTGGAAAGGGAATAAGCAACAGAATGAGAATAATTCAATCCATGGCCTTACCTAACCGCAAGTCATCCACTAGATACGCAATGAAGAACCCGCTGAAAACGATCCCCGTTGTCAGCAATAAGTGTTTCACAGCCGACATTTCCGAAGTGTGTTCATCCCCATCGTGGTCCTTATTTTCCTCTTCCTCTTCCTCTTCCTCATCTACGGGATCATTCACAGGAACAACTACATGTCCAGGATGGAAAACTTTGTCCAGACAATTTCTGCATGGATGCACCTGCAATGGATAGGAGAATAACACCAAAATAACAATTGCTAATTGGCCGACGGCGACAAAGAGGGTCGTCGATGGATACATCGCAATAATATTTGGTCCCACCTGCCATACAAAGGACGTTAGAACTCTCCTCGTTAAACGCAACGGGGGCATACTTTGGAACCAAACGTCAAGTATCCGAATACCGCAATGATTTCATAAGTCAACGTCGCTGTGCCAATAGAACTTCCAATAACGATGTTCATTCGAGCTTGGGAGTTGTTCTTGACCTCATTATAAATAGGAAATAACTTGGGGAGGAACATCCTATGAGCATATAGTCGGCGACAGAAAGGGAAGGAAGGCTCACATTCTGCGCGCATGTAAAAGCAAACACTTGAACAGGAAAATTTGACACAAAGCTCGGTGTGAAATGAATAAGCCGAATTTCTCCAGCCTCAGGCATACCCTTCAGCGGCCAGTAATAACAAGTTATCACAATGACAACCAAATATGCTTTGGAAAAGGTATCAGCTTCTGCGTCATCTATCCGCGCCATTTGACATACCAACTGAGAACAAAGCAATATAGCTCGTGTGCCGCAAACTATTCAATTGTCTCAAGAAAGATAGGGGAACAAGAATGAGCATGAACAATGAAATCCAATTCCTTCCCTCAAGCGCCCATTTCGGTGGATTCGTCGATTCAGAGGTCAAGGCATGATAAAGCGATTTCACCACGTTTGGCATCAAGCCCTTGATAATAATCAAATAGCTGGGATAAGAAGAATAACCAAATCAGCAACAGCACTACGGCGGAAATGGCTCAGGGCTTTCGGTGATCCCCTCCGTCGAAGCCTAAAGGAAATCACACCTAATAGATACGCCAAAGCATTTTGTGGCAATCGCGGCATCAAAGAAGACAGCCGCGCTAGGAAACGTCAATTGCGAGACAGCATGGAACGACGAATGCCGGTGCTTCGTCTTCGTCGCACATAGCGAGAGTAGGTATAATCCAAACGCCGCTATGGAGCCTGATATGACGCAGGTTATCATCCCAGGGATCATGCCTGATGAGGCCATTGCCTACCACGGATCAAAGAGAAAGAAAATCAGCTCAACGAGCACACATGCATTTGAAAGTAGCACGAAAGAGATAACAAATATGTACCAGGGGAAAGGTAAGCATGCCTATAAAAACGAAATCCGTGGTTAGGAAACGCCTGAACTGCATTCCAAGGATAAGGAATGAGGATACGCACCACTTCCTATGATGGTATTCAACAAATTACTGATACAACTGACGAGAGTCGCATGTCCATCCTTCTTGCTATCAGGTTTGCTCTGAGGCTCACCAACATGCCCTAACAGTGCCCTAGATTCGTCCAAGACCTCTGTTTCGCCGTCAGGTAAAGCAGGGTTTGTCTCTGCGGCAGTGGTGCCATAGCTTCGCTGGGTCATTTCGTATGAATCGTCGTCGTCCAACTCGTAGTCCGAATTGCTGCTCTTATCGTATTGTTTTGCCGCGTTCGCGTCACCTCTCGTCCTCTGTGTAGATATATACTCTGGCTGAACCGGTTTGTGAAGAGCCGCCTCGGTTGTTGACTTTGTGGGAGTAAAACCGGAGGAGGGTGGGAGCCAAGCAGCCAGTCTTTAAAAGCGAAAGCTTGGATGGAGCACCGTCCTTCCGTTCGGAGCTCAAATCCGAGATAGGGAACAAGTTATATGGGGAACAACTTGGAGTTGGAACTGCCTGCCTGGTGTAACGCGTTTTGATCGTGCTGTGGGGAAGACTCTGACTGTTATTATTAAACTTACGGATCATGACGACGGGCTTCTCCTTCCCAGCACGTGACTTTTGTTGCCTCAATCATGTTGTAATTCAAAGCTACATGGGCATTATTGCAAGGCGCATATGTACGACTGTAGATTCTTGACGCACTGTATGTGACAGCTGTTTCTGTGACACTGGGTGATGTCATGTGTTGCGGTGCAGGTTGGACAAGAACCTAATGGCCACTCCCCAACGCCGCGTTTCTGCTCGCCGCGGTTCGACGACGGCGCCTGATCCTTTTGGCGTGCACGCAACCGTCAACCTGAACCCAAATCGGTCGTCGTCGAGCAGACTCACCATCGTGCGAGCCCCTGCGATCCCAGCAACCCTCAATTTGAACGAACCACCTGCATCGTCTGTCCCCGGTCAGCGTAGATTTAGTCGCCGCAATGCTGGAGGTGCCCAGACAAACGAGCGGGTCAGCTTCGCGTTTTCTTCATTTGGGGGAGGGCCACGGCCATCGTCACCCAGCAACAGCAGAGACCACCCTCCAAGTCCATCCTCATCGCCCCGATTGCGCCCATCCTCGCCTCACTCACATATCCCGTCATTTGGTGGAAAACCACGCCTCACTCCAGATCAACTTGTCGATCTAGCACGCCAGTCAACAAACCCCAAGCCCAATGAGCTGGCTTCTCCTCCTATCGCTGCCCATGACGCACACCCTGTTCCAGCGACATTTACCCCTCTTCCAGACGATATATATCTCCCCTTCATAGAACGACCCGTAGAGATCGCCGCCCTCATCTCTTCACCCCCCGATATTAAGCTTTTTTCTCTGCTTGCACAGACATTCTCATCCAAACTCCCCAGCCAACCTTCAGATCCTAGTTCTGCCATCGCCACTTTTTCAGATACGCCCCTCGATCTTCCACGCGATCCTACCCAGTGGACATATCCTCAGCTGATCTATCATCTCACTCGTGTCGATAGAGATATCGCCCCTGATTTCATATGGGCCATCGCTGCTCGCAAATGCATTTTATCCCACTCTGAACTCATTTGGGAGCGCATTAAAGGTGCCCTTGGTATTCCCCCTGAACTAGATATTGAATATGATTTTTTGGATGACGACGAGGAAAGCCCAGATACAAGCGACATTTCGGATGACGAAGGCCGTGGTGCTCGAGGTCATTGGTCGGATTGGGACGCCGTCATGGATTCGCCAAATTATTCGCGGAATCTAAAACGCCTCAGCGTAGAATCCCCTGCTGCCAGCATATATTCAACTCGTAGAGAAGAACAGGATGCACAATTCCGCTCTCAAATTGACGACAAACTCCAAGGACTCCAGGAGGGATTTGTACAATCGTCAACCTCCCCGCACACAGCGGAAGGTGGAGAAGATACCATTGTTCCTACTCCACATGGTGTCCGTAGTCCATCTGAGCGTGGAGTCGTCATTGGTGACTTTATCCCCCCTTTGGATACTAGCGTTTCTGAAGGCGATTATCTATCTATCGAGCCTCTTTTGACACCAGCGAGTAATCCACCTCCACCTGTGCCCATTTCCCTAGCCGGTGATGGGCTCGGTGATATTGCGGAGGGCGCCGAGGAAGAGGAGACCGAGCAGGGATCAACAACTTCGCCTACAGAAGCGGCTGCCGCCACGGTTACAGCAGAAGACGCGAATCTTATAACCCCATCGCAAATTCAGGGATTGCGCATCTCGACGTCGCCTCTTCCACCTTCAAACACATTTGGCACCCCACCCATCTTGTCGCCAATCTCACCTTTACCTCCGTATCCTCCCGTTGGGACAAACAGCTCTGCTACCACTACTGTCGGTAATAGCGCCACTCAACCCCAGAATATCCCTTTCTCTGGCTCTTATAATTCGTCGCGCTCTCACTCACGAGCAAGTTCGTTCTCCTCCATTGGACCCTTCCAAAGGTCAGAATCCATTGGTAATTTGTCAGCTTCATGGAGTGCGCTTGCAGCTGCAGCAGCTGCCTCAGGTTCTGGAAGTTATGGTCCCGGAAGCTTTGGTGGTGGCGGAGGCTCGCAATATGCTGGATCTGCCATTGGTAGTGATGCCGGCGACAGCAGTGGGTATATCAGCGATGGTGATCGCCTACCCGGACACCCATTATTTGTGAGTAACTTCGCAAGGCTGGCAGGTGGGCCAACTATGAAAGCCAAGTAAGTATTTTCTCCTCGTTTCCTTTTTACGAAATGAATCCCATGCTAATCCCGCTTGCCATCGATTTCTTTAGCAATCCATCTACACGCAAGTCACATCACCTCCCGCATGCACGCTACGTGTCGAACAACACTATAGATGGCCCATCACTAGCAAATAGACCCGGAAAGGTTCGCGCATATTCGCATGGTGCGAGTACCATGGGTTCGCGATCGAGCACCGTTAATAGGAAGAGCTGGGGCACAATGCCGAGTATGGAGGGACAAAAATAAAAACTGACCGGTGCCACTGGAGGCAAGGCTGGAGAATAAACACTGTCACCAACGAAAGGACTACCACGAATGGAAGATTCACAGTCCAACATCTCCATTCACACTGTGTTTGGATGGCGCATACATCGAACCCATGTTTTCACAAACTCAACCAAAGCTTCCATGCAAATTCTTTATTTTTGAAACTCGTAGTAAGTAAAAGAAATGTTGTTTTATCCTGTTTGTTGTTAGATTGGATCACTGTTGTATAATGAATTAGGGGGTTTTGAAGAATGGTTGGCATATCGGCCTCTGATATTCTGATGGAATTCTTCCTCCTCAAAAGGAAGTCACAATTGTCAAGCTTGGGCCCATGCCTCCGCCATGTACTTGTGGGTCCTTTTGAACCGGACTGAACCACATTCCCATCAACGTCGACATACAGGTAGGCATTCATGCGATTTTAAGGCCTTATGTTGAGCGTATCTAAGCACCTAGGTGCGAATGGCCCATGTTAGCTCTGGTCTGAGTGCAGCACTTGCTGGTTCCAACGTCCCAACCGAGGAACCAATCGAAAATACCTTCAACCCGTCAAAAGCAATGGAGAATAATGAAGACGGGAACAAGGGTCCCCGACTTCCATGTGAGTAGCTTGGGTTTCCCGTGCCAAAGGTTTTTGCTCTCATCTCAACCATTCCAGTCTCCATTGTGCTCCACGTTCCAGGATTTACCCATTTCAAATCACAGCGCAATCCATCAAGTCCAGACAAAATATTCGCTAGCTCGTTATTTGCTTCGGGTCATGGATATCCATTATTTTATCCAGACGCAATGCAATTCGACGACGACTTTAGAAATAAGCGTGGAATTAGCATCGGCGACGTCGGCTTTCTAACCGTCGACAATCAGTTTATATTTCTGTTCAATATTTTTCTCCCTGCGGATCACCCCTACAACAAGGACAACGCCCCCGAGTCATTCCTTCCATTAAGTCCTTTGCAAGACTCAGAAATTTGCACCACAGCCGACTACTTTCCACGTGGGTATGTTATAGCAAGTAAGGGTGTAAAAGTAACACGACATTCAGAAGACCCGCTGTGAGTCGTTGATTTGCAACTCTGTTGGGATGTCGCTGACCACCTTTTTCTCAAGCCACATAACGTTTAATTCCTCAGAAAGACGAGGAGCTTTTATGGTGTTGCCAGAAGGTGCTACCCGCCATGATATTTCGATGACTAGTACCAGGGTGTTTGACTACGTCAAGGACAATGCTGTCAGTTGGGCCTGTCATGTCGCTAGTGGCCGCTACCCGGCGGCGAATGGATCTACTTATGTTGTCACAGGAGTTGACAAAACAAGCGCCTGTGCGAATCTAGCCTTCCCTATTCGTCCTCCTTGGGTGGAGATGTCTGCTAGGTTCCAAAACGGAATGCTTCGTTCGACGGAAAGGATGAGCGTTGCAAGAGGAGCAATGGCTGATGAGAATTTATCACCCGTCCCCAGTCATCTATGTCCCTTCATGCGAGGCATACGGATTGGACTTGGCAGAACCACATGGATCGAAAATGTTGATGAATGGGCCGAGGCAGACACTTTTTACACCGAGATATTTTTCGATACTCCTCGCCTTAGACTGCCCTTCCTCAAAACCTTCATTCAGTTCGGCAAAGATGAACAGGCGCTATCTCTGAATGACAAATCCTTTTTCAATGTGGTAAACCTACCATTCCTTATCCGTACGAAATTTATTTCCT
>Ga0307509_10008835_pt1 | contig 12730 bp, 14 predicted proteins | sample 10_EM_MG_FD_202245 | JGI IMG/M metagenome (GOLD analysis project Ga0307509, IMG submission 202245) | Populus trichocarpa ectomycorrhiza microbial communities from riparian zone in the Pacific Northwest, United States - 10_EM | ecosystem: Host-associated > Plants > Roots > Unclassified | place...
TTCGCAATTCTGCTAACCCATCAACTAAACCTCTTGTGGCCAAGAGCCAGGGATTGACGGAGATTAGAGGCCAGGTGGAGATAGTGGATAACACGAGTTTTTACGGTACTCTTCCAGGAATAAATAGAGTTCTAAATCCAATCTGTCTGGAGTGTGGCACTTTGTCTAGGTGAAGATGGATGATTTTGCTATTGAGGCTGGCCTTAGCCATTAATCAGAGTAATGTATGCATATAAAGGGATGATCTGATACTGTAGTGTACCCCAAGATTGTGGATTATGTGCAAGACACTGACTGACTGACAGTGCTGTACTTGATCTCTAACAAAATGGTCTACGCCAACGTTCCATCCTTCCACTTGGCGTAATTGATGTCCAAACCCTCAGCATACGGGCCAACAGCCTTCGCGAACTGACTATAAGCCTCTGTAGCTTCATGAGCTTTACACGTATCTTTGTTCACGTAGCATTCAAAGACAGATAGATGCCTCTTGTCATTGAGATCCTGCAGCCAAAGATAACACAGCACTCCGGGCTCATCCCTGGTTACCGTATCGATAAGAACCTTTGCAGCACGGGGCAGAAGGTGCAGATGTTCCCCCTTCATGTGCAAGTCGGCCCACAGGACGAATGGCTTCTCGGGCCAGGGTTGGTCGGGGCGGCGCAGGTAGCCGGCGTAGTAGGTGGATATTGTCCACTTTGTTGTTGTTGTTGTTGTTGTTGTTGTTGTGGTCGCATCTCCGCCGGCGGCAGGAGAAGGAGGAGCCGCGAGATTGGTGGGGTATTCGGAGGGGTATATTCCGATAGTGCGTAGAGTGTGGGTATTCTCATCTATGGTTTTGGAGGCAAAGCTGGCGGTTGTGGGGAGTTCGGTTTTGTCGAGGAGCTATAGTGCACGTAAACAGACATCGGTAAGTTAGTTGGGTGTAAATGATCGAATCGCTAGCGTTAGGAAGGGTTCGACAACCTGTTGCACACCCACTTCTGTGGAAGCGGTGGATGTCGTGGTGATAATTTTGGCGCTCTTTGGGAATTCCATTATTAGGTGTTTTGGGAAATTGGGGAGTTGAGGGTGGGTATTGTGTAATTTTTTCTTTTTTCTGTTTTGTTCTCCCTCCCTTTACGGAGTTTCTGTGTTTGGTTTCAATTGTTTGGTTGTTCTGGGTATTAATAATAGTTTGGCTAAGGATGAGGGTGATCTTCTAAGATCCGGGTAATTTTTAACTCTGTTTTTTTTTTTTTGGCGGAGTCCGTGATGTGAATTTTTGGGATCAATGGTGGGTTCACTGGCTTTGATCCCCTTTTCATGAATTCCTAGAACTGATTCCCGATTGTGTGGATTTTCTCCCTTTTGGCTTTTTCTTCACCGTTTTTGTGGTTTGTGGTTTTGACTACAGTTGTTAGGGGTATTTTGACAAAATATGTAGGTATTCTGAACTCTCTAAAAGTGCTCACGGAGCACAACCCAGGAATCTCATCAGACCTCACGTAGTAATCTAGAGCTCTACAAAGGGAGTAGAGTGGATTCTATAAGAGATTTTAAATATGCTAGATATGAGAGTACTTTTTTTTGTTAACAATACTAAACCTAAATACTAACAATATTACTCCGATTCTCGGCGAGAGGGATCTTTAACCACTATAGCACACTCTCTGTTATTCCACCAATTTTCTGAAGAACGAGATGCTTGAGCTCCGTGATAAGAATGGTAAGATCTGGTGGGAAGGTAACTGTGTATTATTTATGATTCATTACATGTTATTATAAAAAACAAGTACCTGCTCAGTACAATATGAACTGATACCAACATTTTCTGAATAAGATAAAACACTTAGAAGGCATAACGTCCCTGACCTGACCCGGAAGTCGGCCACGACAGAGAAGTTGGCCACCTGCAACCACCAAAAATCCTGACTTACACCAAATCAATTTTCTCAACTACTCAACAACCATGGTGGAAAGGGATGGGAATAAAATAGGTGAAGCATTACTGGGCTTCAAATGATCCATCTATGGAAAAGAAAATTCTGGAATACTTGTTTCTGGAGCTAGCAGGTTATATTTAGATGGTGCATTAGAAGAAATCACAAAATTTACTATTTCTTGACAATCACTGTGCTTTAAGAGCTCAATATCACACAGGCTGTTCTATTATATCTTAAGAATCTGTAATTTAAGTGGTAAAGCAATGGATTTCGTAATTCAGTCTCAGAAGTAGACTTTGTTTGATCTGTTCATTTGGCAATAGGGGATATATTTCTAGATCATTTACAATCTTACATCTACAGTAGTTGAAGAGGCCCTTAGAGACTCAGAATATGAAGCTTTGCTCTCTGTCAGAGAATTTCTCAATCTCAAGAGAATCAGTTATCAATACTACGAAATTTAGTAAGTCTTGCTACTAGATTTATATAGGACAATCAAGTACGGGTCATAATCTGCTCTTGGGAGGCTTCAATTATTTAGTTAAAGCATTTTTTTTTTAAAGGTCTGTTACCTGATGTCATGCTTTTTATTAATTTTTAAATCTTATTTTTTAAAGACATAGTCACTGGAATGAATTTGGTGAAATTTGGTATTTTGTGTATGAGTAGTAGCCAACTTCCCAGTCATGGACATTAGGGATAAAGTATCTGAACAGCTAATTTACTCATGACATGGGTACAAGTATTGGAACAAAGGGGAGGGGAAGGTCTGTGTATGGAAGAAAAAAAAAATGGTTATTTCCTTTCTTGAGTATATTGTAATTTGAATGAAGCAAATTTAGCATTAGCCATCTTGACCCCAGCTTGTTCTAAAACCTTTTTTCTTTGTTCTTTCAAAAACGGTTTCCATTTCATGACCTATCTGGTACTTTAAAGTATTGCCAAAATTCAAACACAGCCTATGTCCTAACCATGCCAAGGGCGATCCAGCCCGCTACCTTGCTTACTGCCTTTTGCAACAGTATTTACAGCCTTCCAGCTAACCTCAGCTCCACTAGCCATACCCAATGACACCCGAGAGACAATTTCAGCCTCTCAAATCAAAAATCCCCTTCTCCAGTCGTGCAAAGGTAGAGGTACAAAAAAAAAGAAATATCCGCATACCCGTCTTTCAACCTGAACCCTCCTTTCCTTGTTACTGCCTCAAATGAACTACCATATCTGGATATAATAACAACTTCTGTTGTTGACAACAGCTTTAGACGAGTGGTAAAGTAGGACTCATACATGGTGGGGTAAACCTATACCTGCTGCTGAACTGAACTGTAATAACCCTATAATAGATAACTACAATGACTACCAACTTAGCCCAAATGGTATACCAAGTTGTAACCAGAGGTTGTATGGTCCGGTATACTGAGTATACAAAAGGCTGGTTAACCTCAAGCAAGGCTAAGGGAATCATATAGTAGCCTTAGGTACTAGGTTAGGCAGGGTAACCTGTGAGGAATACGTTCGCATAAAATCAGGGGAACTACAGGAACGTTATATGAGGCTCTGAGATGACATTAGGTGTCAGCAGGAGGACTTCCAAAGCGGTTAAAGGCATAAGAGAATAAAGTTACCCTACCTTAGAGACTTAGCTATTATGCGCATGGGTCCCAGTTACCATACTGTGTAACTCCAGTTACCCTACCTTCACCAGCAAAGTCATCCTGAAACTTAGAGGGATCACCTAAAAACCCCCTCAGGCCTCAGCGTTGGGATGGCGCCTCATGGGCAGATTGCTGCATAGTTGCTCGTTCTCTAGTAAAAAGAGGTCATTGGAGCAGCAGCTGTAATACAGTAAGAGTTGTCACCGTCGGTCTAACTGGATGTTGTTTGCAGGATATATAAGGGGGGTATGACTGGCGGCCAGATATAGAGTTACACATAAATGGTCCCTCCGGGACCTAGAACTCTATCTTTGTCTACAGGTAGTAGGGTAGTCATCCGGAAGGTCCTTAGGTAATCCAAGGAGGCCAGAGAGCTTTCTGGACAATTAACTAAGGAGACAGCCGGAATCTTCGTCTCTTGATTTCTAGCATTACTATAGGTTGTTAGTGGACTCTAGAGGTAGGAGTCTTATCATGGTAGAGTATGTTCCGAGAGGCTGGTTATGGTAGCGCCCATTGAGCCAACCATCGGTTACTTCACATCGAGGGAGCTTGCATATCTGAATATCGTATGGAGTAGTTACGTAGATTAAATGATGGACTGCATAGCTTGTACAGATGAAACTACCACTGGGCCAGTGAGTCCACCACCTAGGTATTAACTCCGGTGGTTGTCATAACAGTTAGCCACTGGTATGACTTCGATAGGAAGAGTTTTTCCACCTGCGGTTGTATTGGAGATGAATTGCAGAAACTCATATCCAATGGACAGAGTTGAGTGTACCTGAGTTGGTCCGATACTTCAGCCAGGATATCCCCTGATGGAGGGTAGACCTCAGACAGCCCTGAGCAGGACAGGGTGCTCGGACAAGGTCAGAGTTGTGGTGAATGTCAAAGGCTTAAATATGATATCTACTTAAGTTTAAGCATTTGGCATTCTACTTCTATAACTAACTTTCCTCGTGAGAACTTATTGAGTGAAGTTTTCAGCTTAATGATATTAAGTTTTACTGTTTTGATTCTTGTGAATTATTTACTATATCTTTATCTTCTACTTTCGGTTTTGGTGCGGTCGCAACCTTAGAGTTCACCTGTCTATAGGGTGCCTCCGTTATAGGTATCAGGGGTTCCCACTGGACATAGGGGGTATGTGGGCACTTGGTTTGGTAATGGTCCGATGATGGGAAGGGGATGAGGTAGAGGTTAAGCTGGTAATTCAAGAAACTTTGTTGATTCGGACTCATACCTGAGAAAGGGCTTTATGCCTCTGGGGTGGGTGTATTCTGGGCCTCCATTTAGTTAGTATTTCTTTTGTTTGGTTAGTATGGGCTAGCAGCATATACAGGTTGTTCCCAGTGTGTATGCCTCTCTTGATTTGCGGTAAAATGTGAGGTTGAGAGCGGTAACTGGGAAAGCAGGATTCAAGTTGACGGCCTGTTGTGCTGATTTTTCTTTTGTTTTTTACATCACCTTTTCCACCGCTACGGAGGAGTTTGAGGGGATAATGGTAGGGTTTGTGGATTTGGTGGTTATTTGTAGTGATGTTTTACGGAATCTGTTTTGGGGTTTCATTTGTTATTGGAGCGGTCAGACCATGGTGGCTTCTGGTACAGCATGTGGGCTCAGAAGACTAGTGCCAGAGACCAGTCCAGAGGGGCCTTCCGGCACAGACTCATGTGGGATGTGCGGAGGCCTCATTCAGGGGAAGTTTATTTGGCAAGGTCCACAGAGTTTTAGGACTGTAGGTATTGTTTAGATCTAGGCATTAGGCTTTAAAGTAGCTGAGGCGTATAAAATGGAAAAAGTTTATAAAAAAGAAAGAAAAGAAAAAAGTTTTTGAAGACACCAAAGTAGCTTACCTGCAAATAATCCTCAATAACTGGTGAGATCACAAAGTGGTGTGTTTGATTGCTATATGCCAGCTCCTAGTGCCTGATATCATATCACAGATTTAACAAAAAAATAAAAACAGGCTATATTCAGCAACAAAGTAATGTTGAGCTACAATCCCCTGTTGACCTGTTAGGCCCTCCTCCATATGAGTGCCGAGATTGTGAGCCTGTCAACACCTGCGGTAGCAGCTACTCCCGACAACCTTGGGACCATTTACACAAACTTATTCTTCCACCACCATGAGATTCCTATATTGTGTGACATGCTTTTGATACAACTCAAATGTCAAAAGTAGGGATGAGTATGTATAATTACATCCGTGTATTTTGATGAAAGAAGTTTAAATGAAAAGATGATTGAGTAACTATTCTTGCAAGGGATAAATAAGCATAAGACAAGACAATAAGAATGAAGGAGTGGAAATAAAGATATACAATTGAAATAAAGATTTAGAGAATCAAGAAGAAAAAAGAAAAGAAAAAGAAAAGACAGTGATACTAATACACCCAAGATGGCCTCTCTTCTGTGTCGGCTATCATTTGCATTTCAAGTAGTGCAAGTTCTGAATCTTTCATCTCATATCAGGTACGGATTTCATCCTTCTTTCTATCCAATAGGTGTCTATTTACATGAATGTAGGATAACATGTGAGTGCTAGATTGACTTAATATACTACGGTTTTGTCATGAATGATGCTTTGGGTGGAAAATGCTCTTTCTGAAGGTACTGATGTTGCCGGAGTACTGAAGATCGGTGTAGCAGGAGCTCTGAGTTCTGGTACCCAAAATCGCAGCTCTGCTCAAAATGGGAGTATGTTGCTAGAATGAGTCCAGGCAGGATTGGTGGATGAGAAGAGAGTCATTCGATGTATAAAATTAGCAACTTGGAGATAGGATTCGCAAGGCCTTAAATGTAAGTTTTCAAATCTTTCTAATAACTGAACCAATATGCCCCATTCGCTCTCAGTTGGGAGTGGTCCTATATAGCTAGGATTTAGGAAGTCGACAAGCAAAGGAAGAGGGAAGGACAGATTGGGTAGCCTGGTGTTTGGCACAAATATTCTCCAGATCAAAGGATGAATTTATGGAGAGAGTAGTTGATATGGCTATTATATATTGTAAATCAGTAGTGATTGTTCGCCACTGGGCTCAAACTTGGCCAATATGGGCTGAATCTTTCTCGGACTGCTGCTGAGACTTGTTAACACAAGTTAGGAAGGGTCTGAACTACTCCAACCTACTCCAAAATGTATTGTCAAGTAAAATATTCCGTGAAGATCCATTTACCACATCACGGACTCGTGAATCCTGTATAAATTGTCCTAAGGCCTCTTTACCTTTATATACAGAGGATGTCAAGTGTTTCTGTGTTCTCTATTGAGTCAAAACGGCTAGAGAAAATGCATAATGCCTTCTATACAACTCTTGTTGGTGTTCTTGAAGAATTGCAAGCTTAAGTTTTGACTTCTTAAAATGAGAAGCAATCTTTTTGAGCGTTGGAAATGATTTCAAAAAAGGGTTCGTGCTCTAAAACATCCTTTACCAATAATTGTACGCCGTGGGACTTGCAGGGTATAGTGAAGATATGCTGCGTATTAGGATCATGATTGAAGAGTCGCTATACAGCTCACATTGTCGAACATGTATTAGTGATAATGGAGTTAATATGATACCAGCCCACTGGTCCAACCAACTCCTATATCTTTTAAGTCGCCCACAAATGAACTGATGCTGCATTTTCATGCACAGATCCTGAACAATCTATAGGATAATACAATGCCCCTTGAGGTGTAACAATACACATGTTCTGTACTCGATTGCCACTTATATCCTTACTCGCATCAAAGACTATATTCAAATAGTCTTTCAACCTTGAAATGGATTTCACCACTTGCTTCGTACTCAAAAAATATTCCGTAAGGACAGTAGTTACCAATGCTTCTCGGCTGGGGGGCTAGTATCGAATTAAAGCTAATTCTCGGAGTGCTGTTTGGTACTAGTGCAGGTACTCATTTTCAAGGAGTCTCATAGTTGTCCACTCATATAAACTGTGAGAGCCGCCTTAAGGTGTAATTGATGCTTTTCTTCCATAGATAATTGATAGAGAACAGGGAGGGGAACAGGTCATGCTTTGGATATCGTGGCTTGTTTACTGACTGGTATGGTAAATGCACTATGTTCAGGTTCAGAATTGACTTCTTGGCTATGATTTGGGGTTGTTGAAATAGCCACTATCATGGAGGGTCTGCTCGGTAGCCCAAGAGCAAAAAGGGTTTGATCTCAAATGCATATGATAGTTTTGACACAGGCATAAATAGGTTATCTGGCGATTTGAATTATGGGCCTGCTGCCAGCTGCAATGCTTACAGGCAATAGTATTGGTCTATATATCAACTTATATTATTAAAAGAATTGTTTTCCATTGATTAATTACTATAATGATATATGGGAGATAGTTACCTTTGCAGTAGCAGATGCTCTTGCCAACGATCAAACTCCTCCAACAAAACTAGATTATGTACTGGGGGCATTTTATATGAAGGATCTTGGAGTTTCAGGAGAGTGGTTTCAATCCAAGTGCCCAAAAGCTTGTACTAAAGAATCTAAGAGCAACAAAACCACCCTGTGAAATAGCGTCTTAAGTAAGATAAAGAATAAGAAACACGATAGGAGTTTTGGCTAATATGATCAATCCGGTATCTAGTGAACTACTTTATACTCATAAAAGTCGTTGCAATACGGAGTTATTGAGTAATATTGATGAAATATTTTGTAATACCAGATATCATTAGTACCTCATGATCTACAAGCAAGAAATGTCGTATAACAATGACACCTTTATCCCCTCGGAAAAGTTTCGTTTATTACGTACCTATTAATAAGCATCGAGTACCAACCATTTCTCGGTTACGATCACAAATCATGACTAAGCAAGACAGATTTCACATGACTAATAATTATTAGTCATAAGGTATGTTTATGTTTCACACTATGCAGTCAGTTGACTGATAGTTCTCACATGACTCGCACTTGCGTGTCATCGTTATTTATGATTGGTTAATGTTTGTATGACTCACGATTGTGAGTTATAATGATGTAATGACTTTTGCGCGTGACTCACATTATGAGTCACGAGTTCCACACAGGTGACGCGCTTTGCACACCTGCAATGTTGTATGTTTTATGAGTGGTTTAAGGTATGTTGCACAGTGACTCATAGGAGTCATTTGATGGATTTTAAGCATGACTCATTATGAGTCATAGGACCGCGTGACTCAAGTTATGAGTCACCAGGGTTAGGGTTGTTAGCGTGAAGAGTCTATATAAGGAGGAGACTGGGTCACAGTAGTTACCACGAACGATCTCCCCTACACCTCCGGCGATTGAAATCTCAACACCAGGGAAATTATCGTGGGATTCCACCACCACCCCCTCTCATCCCCCTTGATGGCTTCTGCCTAGGGGTGCGATGCTACAACCCCCCCTCTCCCTCCGGGGTCTACCCCCCTCCTCCATGGGGTTCTTGTTCCTGTTCATCGTTGACACCCGCTCATGAAGTTCAGTTCTCCCCTTTACCCCGCACTTCCTTTGCACCTCGCTTAGGTTTTGCACGGTCAGCATTCTGTCCTCTTCGCTCACGGTCGGGGCTGAGCTTTCCAAGCCCTTTGCGAAGTACCTTTCCGTCTCGATTATGTGGTCCTGTCGGGGAACACTTCGGTTAGTAACTTCAGCACCTCGTCTTCGTTTCGCATTCGGAAAAGAATCGGCCGCGGTTACTCTAGTCGGTCGTCTCAAGTGTTCGGACTGTCCTTCTTCCTCACATTCCCCCTCCCTCTACACTCCTGGTCTTCGTCCCGTTGCTCGGTTACAGCTACACCCACCCCCCCCTTCCCACCCCCTTCAGCTGGCATCTTACTGCTCCCCTCCCGCGGTCGATCTTTGGTCGCTATACAAAAACCCGCCTCGGTTACGCCCGTCCTCCTGGCCGTCGCTAATGCCGCTTTGGCACACCCTCCGGCGACCCCTCACCAGAGTCGCCTCCATACACCGTCCTATCCTGCCACCGGGCACCGCTTCGTCCCCCGGCACCGCTCTGGTGTACAGGTCCATACATTCATTTCCTAGCTCAGGCTGATATGCGTCACTTATCAGACGTAATTTTCCTTTGTCAGGGGTTCATACATTTCTTTTGTTTGCCCTCTTGGCTTTTTGTAGATGTCGCTAAGGGTTCTCCTCTCCTTCCTGCTTGCTTCTTTCCTTTCTACATCCTTCGTATGTACGTGTATGTTCGTAGGATTTGGTTGGGCGATAGGCGAGATGTGCGGTTGGTCTCATACCAGAGGGACTTGGGGGTTTGGATGTTTCCTGGGGTGAGGAGGATAGGGTTTTTGTTGGCCATAGTGTTAAAGCTGAATGCTGTCTTTGTACCTTAAACAAATGCATATGATTTAAAAAAAAAAAAAAAAGAAAAAAGAAAAAAAGGGTCACAGTAGTTACTCATCCTCTGTCTCTGCTACACCTCCGGCGATTGAAATCTCAACACCACGAGAAATCATCGTCACTTCCATCCACCCCCCTCTCCTCAGACACGCCACATTGCCTCTGTCTGAGTGAAGCTGTCTCCCCTCCCTCTTCCTTTCTCTTCTGATGGTCAGGCCTGGCAAGCTTGTTTCTAGGGGTTGGTTGAGTTCGCCTTCACCCCCTCCTCTCCGGGCTCGCTTAGGCAGCCCCCCACGGTCGGCAACCCCTCACCCGTCAACGGTCGGTCTTTAGTCTTGGTCGATCAATAAAGTAGTTGCCACCGCTGGCACTGCTCTCTGGTATTGCACTGTCTCCTTTGTGCTCTGCTGGTACGGTCGGTTTTTACGAAACATCGGGACCCCGCTTCCGTCGGCCTTCCTCGTACTGCTCGTGTCGGTTAGCCTTCCGCCCTCCCCTTCCCCGACGTTTGGATCGGCTGGCACCCTACTGCTGGTGGCACTACGCCCACCTTCAGACCTCTGCTTCCTTCTGATGTCCTCGGACTAGGGGAGCATGTTTAAACCTTCATTTGATTCTGGTCCTGTTTCCCGAAATAGCCGACCGGATCGTCCTCCGACTGCCATGAGCCTTCCTTCTTTAGGCGGCATCCTCTCGAACTCGTTCGCTCTTCCTGAACCTCGGCTGGCGGGGTTATTTAGCCCCCGGGAGTTACCTCCCCTTTGTGTGTCCCCGAGACCCGATAAGCAGGAGTCCCTATTCCTTCGGGAGCTGGGCCCGGTGGGGTTTTACTACGGTTTAGTTTATAGGTTGTTTGATTTGGGGGAGTGGGTTTGTTTTTCTTTGTTGGTTGTGTCTACTGTCGGTTGGGGATGTTTTTCTTTTAGGCTAGGCTTTCGCGGGGGTTATTGGTTCGTGGCTTTCAGGCCCGTGGTCTTATCTCCTTGTAGTTTCTACCCAAAGTACCGGGCAGGGGATTATTTCTTTGTCGGGCAGGGTCAGAGGGTTTTAGCTTGGGGATAGCGGGAAGGACTGTAGTTGGAGGTTTTGGTCCACATGGCTTACGTTCCAGCCGAGGACCCTTGTACCTAGCACCGTGGGGTGAGCACAGTTGTGCATTTTGCCCCGATAGAAACAATAAATAAGCAAGATTAAAAAAAAAAAAAGAAAAAAAAGAAAAAAGAAAAAAAAAAGAAAAAAAAGGGTCACAGTAGTTACCACGCTTCCGCTCCCCTCTTCCCCCCCCCCTACATTTCTCAACACCACGTCATTCTGCGCACGATCTCCTCTCCCACACTTTTCGTCCTCAATGTTGGGCCTTGCGTCCCCAACCTCACCTCCAGACATGGCCTCCCATCAGGGCGGCCCTTCGAGACTCGGCACTCCAGCCCCTCTCTCTCGCCTCCTGACCACTGGGAATCTCGACCATCTGGTCTCGCTTTTCCACCAGACCACCGCTGACCTTGGGCTCCCCGCCGCGTGTTTCCCCCCCATCACTCCTGCAAACATTTCCACCCTCTCCATCGGGGAACAAATGCTCCTGCCTCTACTCTGCACCTCCCTTCAATCGAGCGTCCACATCGCGACGGCCCTTGAAACTCTCTCGACTGAAATCCACGACCTATCCTCTCAGGTTGCTATCCTGGACTTCTCCCCGCAACCCCCAAACCTCGCGCCACTCCAGGCATCCCTCCGGGACATTGCCTCCCGTCTTCCGTCAGCCGCTCAGGCCTCTTTCCCTCCCCAACGCCCTAGTGTCCAACAACAGGCCACACACCCCTCTGCAGGGTCTCGTTCCAACCCCACCAGCAACGCCAACCCCGCTCGCCAAGAGAAAGGGAAAGAAAGAGCTCACCTGGCTCTACCCCTACCCCCACCTAACACGGTCTGGCCCTCCCCCTCAGCTGACCCGGATCTCCTGAGATACGACATGTCAACTTCCCCTCCCACACTATACGGCAACCCAGAGGCGTTTGCCAAGAAATACCCCCACACCTGGGAAGCGGAAGAATTCGCCAAAGGAAAATAGCCCCCTGGTCCCGCCTGGACCCCCGGCCATCTTGACCCCGACTGGGGTTCCCCCTCCACCATGACCCCCGAGGCCACCCCTACCTATGCCCAAGCTGCTGCACCCGCTGCCAAAGGGAAGAAGGGTCGTCAGACGAAGGGTACTGCCGCGGCTTCCTCAGTTGCAGTCGCGTCGGGTGAGGTTTATACGAAACCTCCCCCTCCTTTCCCCCAAGCCGTCCGCAGATTCTTCGCCTCCAGAACCACCTTCGAACCCCACCCACAAGCGCTTAAAATTGCAGCTTATTTCCCAGATATTGCTGCCTCTGTCCTCAGAGAGGCTAACTGCTCCCTTCCCCTTTCCTTCACTTGTACGGTTAACGACAAAGGCTCGGTGTCATTGCTCGGTACCGACCTTCACACCCCCGCCTTCGCTTATACCCCCTATTTTGCTCCCCTTACCTCGAGGTTGAACAAAGCCTTTCCGATAGGCAACTCCCCTTGGGAGATCTTCAAACCCGCTCCGAACGAAGCGCAACTCTTGATTCACTCCGTTCCTCTTGCTTTCCTCCCCTCGGACGATGACCAACTCTTTCCCTCTCTTCACGAGTCCATCCGCAATGCCAGGGGAGTCTCCATTCTGTTGGCGCGTTACCTTAACCCAGACACGGAATCCCGTGGACAGAAAACCGCCACCTCCGTTGTCTTCACAGTGGCCCCGCCCGACGCTTACGCTATCCTCCCCTCCATCAACCTATTCTCCCGGAACCGG
>Ga0307509_10008836_pt1 | contig 12730 bp, 11 predicted proteins | sample 10_EM_MG_FD_202245 | JGI IMG/M metagenome (GOLD analysis project Ga0307509, IMG submission 202245) | Populus trichocarpa ectomycorrhiza microbial communities from riparian zone in the Pacific Northwest, United States - 10_EM | ecosystem: Host-associated > Plants > Roots > Unclassified | place...
TTCGAACTCATCTTTGCACCCCTTCAGGATGTGGCGCATGTCGGCATCCCCATTGACTGTGCCGACGGCAAGGTTCGACTTTGCTTCCCAATTCTCTCTGCGTGGATCGCGGACCATATGGAAAACATGGCACTTCACGGGTTGAAAACAAACCCCCGTCCTAAATGCGAGATCACTACCAACAAATTAGGAACCAATGCCAGAAGCTATCGAGCCAGAGATTATGCAAGGTACCAACGCTACAAACCTGAAATCAAACCTCAGGCTCGGAGACCGACGACGACCACGTTATGAACCTTGGTATCGGCCAAAATATCTTCCACAGACTCAACCGGGTTTCGGCGTCTGATCTGTACAAACCAGACATACTCCATACCATTTATCTCAGGCTATTGAACCATATGATGGACTGGATCGAAGCCTTTCGGAAGAAACACGGGCGACTGCAGGCATTTGATGAGGTTTGGAAGGCATTACAGCCATACCCAGGATTCTTAGTCCCCAAAAAGGCCTACCGCGAGGTTACGCAGTGGCAAGGGAAAGAGATAAGGAATCCGGGGCGGTGTATTCTGGGAGTTCTCGCCGTGGCTCTTCGCCAGCCAGGAGGTGCGCAAGCAATACCTTTCAAACGTGCTCTCAGATGCGTCAGGGCGCTCGTTGACTTTAATATGATGGCACAATACCGAAGCCACACACCTGACACCATAGCCTATATGGAAGAGTATCTGGACCAGTTCCATAGAATGAAGTACATCTTCTTGGAGTTCCGAGTGACAAAACGCACACAAGCCAAGGTCGACAAGCAACCAAACGAGATTCGACGTCAGAGAGCACTAATGAGTGGGCGTGTGGCTACATCCCAACGGCGCTGGATGCGTGATGATGATCGAGACGAAGAGGATGAACGGCGTATGGACATGAGTCACGGCGAATCACATTTCAACTTCATTAAGATGCATCTACTAAGCCACCTTTGTGACCATATACGCCAGTTTGACAATATTCCGATGTATTCCACCGTGATCAGGGAGCTAGCTCACAAGACGCAAATCAAGGAAGGATGGTGCCAGTCAGATAAACATGATGCCGCGCACCAGATCATGCATAGGTCCGGTCGTCAACATTCAATCTGGGTGAGACTATTGAACTTGCAATCACTGAAAAATCGCGGCGCAGATCTCTCCCCCGACATCCTGAAGCATTTAGATAGGACAACCAGTACGGTATCGCCGCCAGTCATTTGTAGGAGGATGTTGAAGGGACGCCGGGGCGATGTGTCCCATATCGTTGATTTTAGCCAGATCTCGGGAGTCTCACTCGAGATTATATATCGTGAATTGATACGATATAGCAGGCATAACATGCCGATGGACAACAGTCTCCCAGAAGACCATGCGACGCTTCGATCACTTCCCCTTGAACTACTGACAGAACTCGAAGTCCCAGTTCTTACATTCCAAGAAGCCGATGTTTACGAGATCCACCGTGCACGATCCACGGGCACCCTACACTTTAGAAACCAGGGCTGTCGCAATGATTGGGTTTGGGTACAAGCGGGCACAGAAGAAAGGTATGGTGCGCTAAGGGGTTGTCTCCCGGCAAAGCTAGTAGCCCTCTTGAAGATCAGGGACCCCAGATCCGAGGATACTGTGCGTCGAGTCGGCGGTGTTCAGTTGCTGACTCCAGTGAACTCAGAGCGTCTATCGGATCTGCATGGCTTGGTTACAGTGCAGATGAGGGAAGACACGCGAGGGTTTACAATAGTTGATATAGGAACAATTCTCGGTCTGGCACACCTGATCCCGGAGGAGGACCGGGGATGGCTTGTAAATAGCCGGATAGATTTGAGAACATTTAATGCGATTTATGAAGGAATCCGGATGAGAGAATCAGGATTCGGCGATGCTTGAGAATCAGGATTCGGCTATGTGTGACAATCCTACATATTGATACTGTATATAGTAGAAGATATATAAGCAACTTTCTTGAAACCTAGATCATTAGTTCGCCAGACCAGTGAGGCGTGAGACATGAGACCCGGGAGTGACCAAAAAAGATGCTGCCGCCCCAGACAGCAGGCGACCTCGGAGCAAGCAGCAAATTAGTTGTGATTAGACGAGCGGGTATGAGGGGTGGGTCAGGACACGGAGAAGAGGTGATGAGGAGCTATCGCGGGATCAGAAGAAAGAAGAGATTGGAGAAAGAGTCTGGGGTAGTCCAGACGTAGGGAGGGGGCCAGGTTGCGTCAGGACACAAGGAACGTTGCCAGGTAGCATCTGGAAGCATGGGATGTGGCGAGGCGTTGCAACGCAAGTCAGAACGCACAGGACGCAACGCCGACGGATCAGACGCAGGGTCCGTTTTTGCTGATGATACCCTCACTAAGAAACACATCCTTCGCTATCATAATAATATTATCATAAGAAAAACATGAAGAATGTCAAGCCAAACTGCAGGGTCTCAATCCGAATAAACAAAATAGACAAAAGTAAAAATCATAGGGCTCATATGAGTATGTAAGCACCTTAAACCCCAGAAGATGCTAGTACAAACACCAAACATTTATCACTTTACACCTGTTTTACTTTACCTTCTCTCAGCAAAAGTGATTTTAGAACCCCGTGATAGGTGAGCCTTTTATTAAAGCCACAGTCCTTTGACCATTGGCCGGCCATACCTAATTTTGGCATGGGTAAGTACGTTAATCAAACATCATGTCTTCCGCATGAACGGTCCTATTACAAGTGAACCGCTAAGCCTTATCAATTCCGTACTCGAACGTAGCCTAAGTGACAGCCCCCATAGACAATGCAACTAATGATCCTCAGGCAACAACACGCGGCTCCCCGTCACGCAACTTAATCCGCAACGTGGTAGGCACGCGTCTCCAACCTCTCCGCCAGCAGCTCACAAATGCTTACTTCCACAACCAATGCTGTTGCTTTGCTGGAACCCGGAAGCTTCAACTCATGCACCCCCCGATATGGCAGACTGGGGCAATGTTGCACTGGGGGGGGGGGTTGATCAAAAAATGGTTAAAGGCTAGGAACGCGCTTTTCCAAACATGGGGGTTATATTATAGAAAGAACCCCTTCCGACAAATCGGCAAACAGTGATATCTCAAGGAAGTTGGAAGCAAAAAAACAAATGAAATGATAGGAAAGGAGGACAAAATGTAGCAGAAAAGGCAAATAAACTAGCACTGGTACTCCACTTCCCTGGGGCCTGAGCAATAAATACTCACATATCTGGGTTAAAGGTAGTAATTCCCATCAGAGTTCATGCTATTTTTGCTTACCAAGAATTTAAAGAACCCCTCCCTTCAATTCCCATTTCCAGAAGCCCCGATCCAACCCCCTCTCCTTCTGACCCCCCAGGTTCAATCATCAAACACCTTCTTTACAGCAATAGACTGGGGGGTGCTCTGCCATCCTCTGCCAGCTTTGGCGCAGCTTGGCATTGAAGTTCGGTAGGAATCAGCCAAAACTACTACCGTAAAAACTCAAATAGAAGAGAAATGTGCTAGGACGTTGGAATTTCCCTTCTCAGCTACGCGAGGGGAAAACACCGCAAACTCAGCCCCCCGTTGAGACATAACAAAAGGAATATACGAGGCGCCTTACTAGGAGAGGCAACTCCAACGTCCTAGCAGATTTCTCTTCTATTTGAGTTTTTACGGTAGTAACTTTACTTGCCAATATTCGCCAAGCCCAGCCGAGGGTGCTGCCTCTCTGAGCACTCTCCCAGTCTACAGGAAAATCCAAAGCCAAGGCCATTTTCCTCTTCGCTCTCAAGGCCCGCCAATTACCAATCATAGCGAAGCGAGTTGGCTCTCTTTCTTCATTCCCATCTATTGTATGCTATGCATAGCCGTTCCCCACCCCCACCATCTCGCATTCTCCCTTCGCGTGTCTCTAAGTTAACCCTCAGCTTCGGGTAAAGCTGTCTTTCCTTTCTCCTTTTCCTTCTCTATCCGATTAACCGCCGCGATGGTATCCGGGGAGATGGACAGGGTGTCTATTGAGCTAATCCGTGTGCGAGTTGTGGTTGGTAGTCTCCTCGGTTTCGGCCTGCGTGTTTGTAGCCCCGTCCACCACTGCATTTCACCTTTCGCCACCGCTACCTTCACCCTCATTCGAGTCCCCACTGACCCCAACTACACTTCCGGGCACATCATCGCGCCAACCCTGAGCGCCCATCTCCAGACTCACTATCGGGAATGGATGCTGCCCCAACCACCAACAGCGGGACTTCCCACCTCCCCACCTATGTCGTGATTCACCTTCTCCGCATCTGCAAGCTTCTTTGCACTAACACTTTGTTAGCCTCCTCCCCCCTTCCAGCTCCGTAACCTCCCCTTAGGAACAGAAGAGATAAACAAAACAAAACTCACAGCCGATGCTTCCTCCTCCTCTCTGCCCTCGTCGCTCTAAGGGGGTACCCTGACGGCCGCCCATTTCTCGGGTGGGGCTTGAGTTCCTCAAACTCCTTCCAGCGCTGTATAATCCTCTGAGCCTCACTCCTTGATATATTGATTTCCACACCGATAGTACGGTAGGACTTCCCTACCGCGTGTTTTTTGACTACTTGGACAGGGTCGACGAGGGTTGCCTTGCGACGTTTCCTGGTTGCGGGATCTTTAGGCATCTTGTGTTTTTAAAGATTGTTTGGGTGCGCGGGTGGATGGGAATCGAGGGAAAAAGAAGCCGGAGGAAGGGTCCTGGCGATCGGGAATGAAGAGTGATGATGATGTTTTCCTGTTATGCTGTCCTGCGCGCCCCATTAGTTCTAACTGGGATCGGCGCTTGTGGTAGGTGGGGAGTAAGTTAAGTTCCGGTACGAGACGTCTAATATAGAAATGTCGAGTGAGAGGGTGTGATGAGGTTGGCCCGGCGGTACCTAATAACACCGGGGTCCGTGATCTATCATCTCCGAAGCACCCGCAGATCCGGGAAAGCCTGCGTTAACTGCTGCGTGTGATGGTAATCCTTAGCTTTCACCAAGGCCAGACTATCACCGGTCTCCACCACCTTGGGGGATATTAATCAAGAGAGCTGGCCACCATCGCTACTCCCCCCGAAATCTCCGCCCCATCTCTGTCCGATTGGAGTGTCGCTTTTTTCTCTCTACCTTTGGTGTGGTAATGTTAGGATCCGTGTTCTCTGGGAGAAGGCCCTGTTGTTAGCGGTGTGTGGAGTAGAGTGGAAGGCCCGGGGAATTGCCGGGATTTAGCTTCCCTGATGGCTGTATTGGGTGTCGTCGTTGGCTTGCAGTGCGCTGGGTTTCCTAGCTGCCATTAGCCTTATAGGGACGGCTTTAGGGTGGCGATGGAACATGTAGACCATGGTGGAACAACAGCTAGACTAACACCTAAAAGGCACCACCCTGAAACTCGATAAGGGTCAACCATAACAAGTATAGTCCCTGGCTCTAGCATTCCGGGATAGAGGGAAAAGACGGAGTAGGCATCCAAAATTCACAAGCCACAGAATTTTTGCAGAAACCCATCTAGTAGCAAACGATGTGAGAGTGAAACCTGCTAGCGTCAATTTGTGTCTAAGCTCAACACCAATCTTCTTCAGCCATAATGAGTGACGTCGTACGGCCGCCATAGTCTAGGTATCATAAATATCGCCCCCCCCCCCTCCACCCATATCAATTTTCCACCGTTAGTGATTCAACTTTAGTCTTTCTTGTCGCCGTTGGTTCCTCCTCTTCTGCGTTTATGGCTTCCCTACTCATACATTCTCACTCGTACACTCCCTCTCCTATGGTTGTTTGTTAACCCTATTTGTTTATGGTCGGAATCCCGACTTCCCTCATTTTATTTTTTGGCCTCGGTCTAAGCATTTTCCCGCCATAACGCATACGCCGAGAAGTCATTCACCTGGTAACTGCCGGAATATCATTATCACAACCCTTGGATAGTTCTAGCTTAAGTTCATTCTCCGGCTTCGCTGGCTTCAAAGATTTGCCTATGTATATATTTTTTCCTTACCATATGTGTTGTACCAGGTCCTGCAAATGTACTCTATATTATTATAGTCTTCTCCGGGTATCTATGGTCCCTGGATCGCGGACCTACCTGTACAGTGTCTGTTACGAGGGATATTGCTGAGTTACATAGAAGCTCCACTCTCCATACTTAAGTCTAGAGAGCGGTGGGTTGGTAGGTATCCACTAACCACGACAACGCACTGTCCATTCAGCCATCTCATTTAGGATGACCAGTCCGCATTATAGGTATAATATGATTTTTATATTGTCGACGATGGCCTCGAAAATCCAGCGGCTGTCATACGCCGGTTTTCCTTTATCGAAATAAGTCTCTATACACAAATCATCTATAGTTTAGGAGAAGGTGGAAAAGAGACTGCGCAAGATGGAAAAGGGAGGAAAAGGAAAGAATTCACAGGTGGAGAAAATTTAAATAATAAGTTACATTCCTTCATATTGTGCTGCGAAGGGCTGTAGACGCCCCTTAGAACTTAAATCAATATCTTTACGGTCCCATGCACCGACTGCCCCGCCTTCAGCCCTCAAATCAGCTGCACACATGAACGCCGTTGAGTGGATTTGCGTCGCCATTTTGATCGTTAATTGGCCGGTTGTGGGACGGTAGGTATATCTATTCAAAAGTTGTTATCTTCTGCCAGAGCTGGTGTAAAATTCTTTCAATACATACGCTCTTCTTCCAATGTGCGACTCTAGCTCAGAGAAGTCTTTGGGTGAAATATCTAAAATATGATATTCATTCGTCAGAAGGATTTGTGAAAGTGCGTCCGGTGTCATTTTTGGGATCCTACCAGTAAACGAGAAGAGAGTCTGTGATTGTAGAAAGGCGCGAGGGTGAAGTAATGAAAAATGCGGGAGTCCGTTTTTAGTGCTTCCAGGGGCAGGGGGAGGAGCGGCAATAGCAATGTGGTTCACTGATGTACGCACTTCTTGCAGCAGTCTCAGTCGCCAGGCAACAAAGGGCGAGGACTAGCGGACAAAGGACAAGGACTAGCATCACCCAACTGCGACCCCTGGTAGGCTCAGGCACTGTTGCAAAGAAAGCCTTTGATGATTGAACTCGGGGAGTTAGAAGGGGGTGGGTTTGAATCGGGGCTTCCGAAAATCGGGATTGACGGGGGGGGCTCTTTAATCTCTTAGTAAGCAAAAATAGCAGGAACTCTGATGGGAATTTCTACATTCAACCAGAGGTGCGAGTATTTATTGCTCAGAAGCTGGGGAAGTGGAGTTCTAGTGCTAGTTTATTTGCTTTTTCTGCTACATTTTGCCCTCTTTTCCTATGATTCCATTTGTTTCTTTGCTTCGAACTACTTTCAAATATCATGATTTACTGCTTTGTTAAAAGGGGTTCTATCTTATAACCCCCCCCCGGTTCGAAAAAGCGTTCCTCGCCTTCGATCATTTTTGTATCGAACCCCCCACTTATTTGCAACATTGGGCTCAGGCACCACCTCTCCTTTGTTTCTTTTTTTATCTCTTTTTCCATTTTTATTTGCATTTTTAACCTTAACTTATTTGAGTACTAGTATGTGTCTCATTGGCCAATTTTTCACATTAGTAGTCGAAGGCTGTCTAGCCTGTACAGGAAGGCGCCAAGGCAGTCTATCCTGTTTAAGGAGGAGACTGTCTCGTCCTTTGTCCTCCTCACCCGGTCTTGGACATGCAGAGCGACTGGATTGGATGACTACATGGGTGTTCCTAGCGGTCCGGGGGGCCTGCGCGGCCCTCTACTGGACTACCAAGAGCCCAGATGAGACAGGACGGCTATCTGTAGTCCATCTGAGATGACCAACGGGCAGGACAGCCGTCTTTGGGTAGGACGGCGGGGCCCTAGTATTATTGCACTGAAAATTACTGTGCTATAGCGCACAGAGCGAAGCACGATTAACCATTTTTCACAATCTACGTACTAGGAAACACACCATGCCATAAAAGAAGGACTAAATGAACGAAGCAACCCAAAGGATATAAGGAATTGAATGCCAGAGAGGTAATCTCGTCACCTCCCCCCAAGAATCTGAGTAATATTTCCCCGTCACCATTCACCTTATAAGTTCAAAGTATTACACAATTGAAGAAAATAAACAAAAAACATAGTACCATAAGCGTGAGAATGCATATTTCACTTCACTTCATTGTTATCCCAAGATTACAGACTGAGAACGAATCTATATACACAACATTCCCAGACTCCAGTATCCGCTCCGCCATTCCATTCCTTACCATTCCACTTATGCTATTCCTTCATTCCATTCCATCGGCCACATTCCAATCTCAGGCGGTCAGGAGGTTTATCCCATTCCAATCCAAAGTTACCAGGCAGCGTGACAGGTACTTCTTACAACAATCACTAAGATGAGTAGACTGATTAGTCAGGATTCAAGATGCGCGAGTTATATACTTCATGATGGTCAAGCATGATCGAGCCGTGTTTATGATCGAGCAAATCGATCAAATCATGGATGCACTGCTTGATCATGATCTGATCGCGGGACATCCATGATCAAGGCTGATCGAGTAGAATATGGTAGAGCAAAACTCGATCATGATCTGATCGTGTCCATCCCTAGTTCTACGGTAAAGCATAACATCATCCCGCTGGGAACAGGCAGATTATGTTTGAAAATGCCAACAACGGCATATGAAGGTTTGTAACTGGTAGATAGCGTGGCCTTATTAGAGAATTCCTGCCATGATCTGGTTCCTTCCTTTCTGCATACTATTGACATCCATTTCGAGGACTCATCGGAAGCATAACAATCTACAAGAGTAGCAATCCAGACATCTACCATATCGGCATCACACCCAATAGCCCCCAACGACCCGCACGTCATAGTCGAATTCTCCCAGGAAAGAAAAGAACCCACAAAACAAAAACTAAGAAAGGAAATAAATCGAATAAAGGTCATTGTAGGAACCGTAGATTTCTCCAAGAACCTCTGATCTTCACTGACAACCTGTTCTTTACAATGATTAGAGATATCTCTTATCACTTGAATAATACATTTTGAACTAACCTACCACAAAGTCATTAAGCCGAGTCATCGTTATCCTCTAAAACACCCTTGTGGAATAAGTGACGCCTGGTGGCACTCTTTATCGCACGCCTGAGAGGGTCAAATGGAAGGACAATGATATGATTTTGCTCCCAGCCCTCTTTCCTCACGCTAGCGAACTGATTTCGCAGTATATCTTGAAGGGTAATCTCAAGTTTCTGCATTTCATGGCGCCTTGGCGGGGGGAATAGTCTCTAAATCTGGGAGTTAGTAAAAGTAAAACCTGATATCGGATAGTTGTGAAAAATCACCTTCCTACCACCATCCTTCTTCGCCCTGCCCTCACTCAAGTGCCACATTTCTACAAACCCTCTTTGCACCTCGGTTTCCCCCTCCCGGAGTGGTTCAATCTTGATGATAATGACCTTGCTAATCCTCCCTTCACTCCCCTCCAGCAATAGCTTAACATCATCTTTCAGGTCATCATATGGTTCCGCATACCCAACCTCAAACACGATAGTTGGCCAATATCGATCTCCGGGCACAATTGCACAGTCCGGGACTTTGGTTCTGGCAGAGTGTGAGAGGGATGTTTGTAGAAGTCATTATATGAGCGCAACTTACATTCCTTCGTACTGTGCTGCGAAGCCCTCCAGCTGCCCCTCAGGAACTAATTCAACATCATTAAAGTCCCATGCCCCTACTGCGTCGCCTGCAGCAATCAAGTCAACCGCCCATCCCGACGCCGTTCCGTGGATTTGTGTCTGCATTTTGATCTTTAATTGGCCGGTTGAGGGACGGTAAGTATATCTATACATTAGCTGTTATCTTCCGCCAGTGCTGGTGTAAAATTCTTTGAATACATACGTTCTTCTTCCAATGTGCGACTCTAGCTGAGAGAAGTCTTCGGGTGAAATATTTAAAATATGATATTCATCCCTCAGAAGTACTTGTGAAAGTTCGTCCGGTGTCATTTTTGAGATCCTGCCAGTAAATGAGAAGAGAATGCGTGGTTGAAGAAAGGCAAGAGGGTGAAGTAAAGAAGAATGCGGGTGCCCGTTTTTAGCTCTTCCAGGGGCAGGGGGAGCAGTAGCAACAGCAGGTGGTTCCCTGATATACGCACTTCTTGAAGCAGTCTCAGTCGTTCTGACAACAAAGGGTGAGGATTAGCGGACAAAGGATAAGGACTATCGAACAAGAGACGAGGACTAGGGTCGTCCGACTGCGACCCCTGGTATCGGGGACCACCGTTTCTTCTTCTATCTTAGTTTCTATTTTTATTTTCATTTTCAACTTTAACTTATTTGTGTAGTGATATTTCTCTCATTGGCCAATTTGGCGCGTCTTCAGTCAACGGCGGTCGAAAGCCTTCCACACCCTCTAGGACGGCGCCAGGTACGGCGGGTTAAACGTACTCGAGGTGCAAATGGCACTTGCATAGCAACGGAGGGCACAACACAACCCCCCAAGGCCGGGTAACTGAGGCTCCCCTAACTCATAGAGATCGGGCAGAGAAATTAGAGCTAAAATAATGATTTTTGTAGCTAAACAAGGTAGTATGAAAATAATAATCATAGTTTTGAACAGCTCTAGATATGCTCGGAACAACTGTTGGACTAATTAGGAAAGCAAAATTATTTTAATATTGGGAATTTGAATTGTAATTGAGGGTTGTCAGAGCAGCTAATAGTTATGTAGAGTAGTGGCGGTGGCGGTTTTGTTTATAACGAAATAATAAAAACCAGTCAGGGAAATATGATAGGCATAATTTCAGCATGGAGATACAAGAGAACATTGATTTTGAAAATAAGTCATGAGGCCTTCAAACTTGGTTGAAATCTGGACAGCATTAAACAGAATACCAGTTTAAAGGTTTGGGCAACATCCTTATAATGTACTTGTAAGTGTTTAATTTGATGGCAAATGTGCTGGAAGAGAGATCATCTATATTACCCACTAAGATTTTCCTTTAGTGGTTGCATAGCATGAGAGGAAACACTTATTCTGTGAATGTTTTTCTCTCAGGTGTACCACTTCTACTGAAATATTACATATGCAGCGTACCACTCTTTTATGGCCATACCTTGTATATTTCCCGGTCGATGGTATCCGAAAGGATTGACCGCCAAGCGCATGGTATTCAAAAGGATTTCTCGAGAATGTGAGATGGTGGGGGTGGGGAGCGGCTATGTATAGCATACCGGAGATGGAAAGAAGGAGAGCCAACTCGCTTCGGCGGTAAAGGCCGGTGATTGGCGGGTCTTGAGAGGGAAGAGAAAAACGGCATTGGGTTTAGATTTTCCCGCAGACTAGGGTAGTGCTCTCCCCCCAATCTACCGTATCGGGGGTGCATGAATCGAAGCCTCCGGGCTCCAGCAAAGCAACAACAGCGTGGGTTGCGGAAGTGAGAATTTGTGAGCTACTAGAGCCTGGCGGAGAGGAAACTATCGTGAAGACTGGGTACTGTTGTTTTGTTAGCTTAGCCTCATAGGAAATGGGGTACTTGAGGAGGAAGGGGAAGGAGCGAGCATTGTCCATCATCATCCATCCGCAACCATCCCCATTCCCCCATTTTCTATAGAATTTTCATCGTTCCTTTCTTTGACTTTTATCTCACTTGATCCTGAAGGAGAAATTGTGAAGAAAAGTGAAGCGAATTTGATTTCCTTCGCAAGTTCCTATTTCCCACCGAAAGAACGCCTCGACAGGAAGAGATTGGATACTACGGTATGTTCGGTTGGTAAGGGAACGAACCGTTCCAATAGGGAATTAATACGGTTTAGCGGTTCGCTTCTAACCGGACCATTCATAAGGCTGGCCCGATGTTTTGTTAACGTATTCCTGTTCGTCAAAATAAGATGCGAATGGTCCATGGTGAAAATGACTGTAGGCCTCCTTTTCACCCATTCTTGACCACCAGGCCTCCACCCCACATCACAAAATCGCGTCCCCAAGCGGCTGACTAATGAATGAATGCTCCTTCGAAGGGTTGACTTAAGTTAACCCAACAGTTCTCGTACTATAACACTTGCTTCCGGAACGGCGAACGAACGGTCCATTGGCAAGCAAACGCTACCTTAACAAAAGACTCTCCCATCTCCTGGTCCTGAAATCACATTTTACGAGTGGGGGTAAAACAGATATGATCCATGTTCAGTGTTCTTGCTGGCATCTTCTAGGGTTCAAAGTGTTTGCCTATCGTATCCGAATGAACCCTACAATTTTTATATTTGTCCATTTTTCACTTCTGATTGAAAGCCCTCCGGTTTGGCTTGACGTTCTTCTTGGTCTTTTCATATTTTTCCTATGACATGATAGCGAGGCACGTCTTTCTTAGTTTCTTAGTGATGTAATTCACTCAGGGAAAGGGTAAGTCGGGCACAGTATGATAACGCAATCCCTCTCCAGGCGTGCTCGTTGCCCTTCTCCCTTGGGGGGGTGCATCAGACTTCTTGCCATCACCAAATCATATTCACCATATATCACTGGACTTATCAAATAATATGCTCTGAAATCCGAAGTAAACCCATAGTATCTAGTATTGCTATAATCGATCATAATAATTTAGCAGTGGTCAACATATACTATTCAACACTATAAGGTTATACGCAGCGAATATAGATTCCAGTGATCTGGCGATGCCTAACTTTTATTGGTACGAACAATTTGGATAGAGAAAACTTATCAAAGAGACAGGAAGAGATAATGGAATTGTGTAC
>Ga0307509_10008838_pt1 | contig 12729 bp, 13 predicted proteins | sample 10_EM_MG_FD_202245 | JGI IMG/M metagenome (GOLD analysis project Ga0307509, IMG submission 202245) | Populus trichocarpa ectomycorrhiza microbial communities from riparian zone in the Pacific Northwest, United States - 10_EM | ecosystem: Host-associated > Plants > Roots > Unclassified | place...
TGATGGACTCGGATTTGGATCCATTTTCCAGCTTTAACGGGCTCCATTTTGAGCTAGCACCTCCTCCTCCTCCTCCTCCTCCTCCTTCCTTCTCCTTGGGTTCGATTTTTCGCTTAATTTCGACTTCAATTTTGCTCTCCTTTCGTCTGTGTTGGGATTAGTTTTGCCCTTATACTTCTCTGTGGTATTGGGCTAGGTTTCAGCTCACCATCCCAAATCAAAATTCTTATGCTGTAATTAGTATAATTTTTTTAATTTTTTTTTCAGAAATATATTAAAATAATATTAAATATTAAAAACCGTCTTTATGCGTAAAAACAAATAAGGTAGAAGTCCATTCGAAATGCGTGTTTTCATGCTTGGCTATTGGTATTCGTCATCACATGCACAATCAGCGTTGAATTCAAAGCGTAGAAGATACCAACCCAATCCCCCCCGCCATCATCGCCCGTTCACGACTCACTTTAGTAGCCTTTTACCCATCCCACTTACTTTGTTCTCCTTGCCCCTTGCTTTGGCTTAATGCCATCCTCTAATTTTCCATAGCTTGACAGTATGGTCCTTTGATTAATTGTCATAAAACCATTGTCGACAAGCTCTATCGAACCATTATTTTCTCCATAATAATAATAATAAAAAAATCTCAACAATTTCTTTTTTGTCTTGGTATCAACCATTGCCTTTTATTCTGTAATAGTACGAAGATTTGTCAATGTCATTAATTAATGTTTATCCTTAATAACAGCACATAATGTTACTCCTTTCTTAATTAATTAATTAATTAATTAATTAATAAATAAAGCATTAAAGATTTCACGTTGTTATAAAGAATGGGATTTAGCACATATCTTTCTAATATGGTAACGTTTTTAAGATCAACTTTGATAATAAATTACAACACTAGAATAAAGAACAATATACTAAATTTACACTCCATCATCTGGTATTGTGTTCCAAACAGAAGTCGGATAAAATTTGATTTTTTTTATTTAAAATTATTTTTTAAATAATTTTAATTTGTTTTTATCAAAAATAATTTTTAAAAATTAAAAAATATTATTTTATTCTTAGAAATTTCGGAGATGGCGAGTCTCTTTGCATGCGCGGATCCAACAAGTAAAGCAACCGAATGGCTATAAAAATACAAAGAATCAAACGATAAATATAAGGTTGATATTTAATGTAAGTGGCCACCGTTTTGTCAACAGTATGGAAAGATCACGAGCTCAAGTCTTATTCTTGGATATTTCGTGAAAGTTCAATTAATTCTTGGAAACCGCCATACGTAAGTTCTCTTTCTGAAAATGAAGCCCATTCTAGTCGATGCAACTATTGCTGCCCTATAACATCCCGTTCTAAGAAATAGAATCATTCTCAACCCATGAAACACGCTATATATATATATATATATATATATAGACAAAAAAAAGAATTATTTAATTTTAATGTTTTTTAAATTAAAAATCAATCATGGTTGTGAACGGATCAACCTGATTATAGATGACAATCATGTTTTTTAAATTAAATTAATTTTTATTTATTTATTTTAAAATCCAACTTGAACGAGGTTAGATTCTAGATGTACTTTTCAATTGGGTTTTATGTTAATTCAAAGATGACATTAGGCAACACCAAAAACCCTCACATGCACGGTCTTCGACCAATCTAAAGTGTGAAAATGACAAACCGAAGGTAGAAACAGAGCAACCGAACCCAAAGCTACTCCGACCCTTGCACTTTCCCCTCCCCATCAGTTATCTCGCCATAAATAAATAGTATATTTCATCCATTATTTCCATCACCGAAAAAAAAAAAAAAAAAGAGAGGTAAAAACCAAAGAAAAAGTCGTTAACCGACGCACCCACCCACCCCCCACCCCCTCTTCACCCTATATTTAAATCTCCGCCACTCGCTTTCTACACGAGACTTCCCCTTCTTTTATTTCTTCTTCTTCGTTTTATACACAATTTTATTTTATTTGATTTTCCGGTTCTCTGATCGGGAAGAAAAGTCCACGAACAACAACACACGCCATATAAACCCCAAACCCGAAACTCCGCTTCAATTTCTCTCTCTCTTAAAAGCGGTTACAATCAAAATGCGATTCGGATTTCTAGAACGAGTTTAATTGAATTCACTGCTAGGGTTTCTATCTTTGTTTGGTTGATTTGTGATTTGAGTCGACAATCATGATAATGGCTGACGGGAGGTCGGGGAGTGTTATGCCAGGTGGTGAAATTATGGCCGTTGGTGACGGTAATAGCGGCGATGGAGAGGAGGAGGATTTGTCAATGGATGTCGATTTGTTTTATACAATTCTCGGAGAAGAACCGTCGCCTGCTTCTCCGGTAAGATTCCGGTCTGCTTGAGAATTTTGTGTTTTTAGGTTAAATTGAACTGGATTTTAGGATTTGGAGAACTTTAACTTGTTTTGTGATTAAATTATTGAATTTGATGCTGTTTGATTGATTGTTTAAAGGCGGAATATTGTTGCTTGAGAGAAAAAGAGTGATGCTTTTGCTGTTTTTCTGCTTCTTGAGTGAATCTTTTTTCTGTTATGTCAAATTGCAGAGTGGTAAAGGAGATTTTTTGGATGAGACGGTGCTGGATGCTGGAAATAGCCGAAACTGGCTGCTCCAAAGTGGTAATAGATTTGAACTGAAATCCTTGGAATATGATGTGGCGTTGGGTGTCGCTGTGTAGGTTGTAATTACCTTTTTTGTTAATATACTGTTTAGGGTCTCAGAAGATAGAAGGGGCAGATGGGTTAGGGGGAGAATCCATGGATCATGCTGCCTACTCTTTGCACAATCCAGAAGGTTCGGATGCTAGGGCAGGGCATTCGGGTGGTTCTATTGATTACACAGGGAGACAAATGAGCTCTCTTATGCATGCTCGCTCTGGAAGTAGTAGAGAGTTTTGCTTCCCGTTTCAAAAAGATCAGGGAACAATGAGGGCAGGAGCGTCACAATCAGAGATAGCCAGTTGCATTACAGAACCTACTACTTTTGCTGATGGAGTGTCTAGCTTTGTTGCAGATCATGCAGGTGGTTTGAACCTAAAGCTTCTTTTGGATGATAATGGAAACCAATTGAGGCATGTGGAAGGGAATGTTGAATCCAAAGGCATGTAAACTTGTTTTTCGTTTTCTTTTTTGCTTTTGTATTGTATGTTTGATGATGTGTACTTGGTAGGTTGATTTAGATCACTGTGTTCATTATTGGAGTTCTCATTTATGTTTCTCTAATAATTGCAGGTTCTTCACATGGTCCTTGGATGGATGGTTCGGATGAGAAATTTGGATCACGTGATGCTTTAGACAATGATAGCTTAGGAATTCTAGAACTTAAAACTGATATTCATAGATCGATGGTCATGCCCTTGATGGATACAGATCATGATATGATTTCTACCAAGTCCGCTGACTGGCATTATCCTGGTTTTAATAGCGAACTTAGGGATCATGATTCAGCTATGCAATTTGGCATGAATGGATATGATGCACATTATACTGATTCTTCAGGTTTTGATTTTTCCAGTGATTTTAATTTTGGATTATTTCCCATTAATCAAGAAATTAATGAATTTCAACCTGAGAATGCATGCTCTGGACCAGAGATTTCGATGATGCCTTGCTCTGATGTAAATGGGATGAATTTTAAATCTGAAGGTGATGGCTATACGTTTCCAAAGACCAGAAAATTTTCATCAAGTGCTGATGATGGACTTAACCATGACAAAGCATCGGTTATGCCACCCAGTGATATTCAGTTAGGCATCAGTGAGGTCCAAACAGTTTGTGTAGAGGATGAAAAAACCGATGGATTGGTTGCATGTAGGAACATGACATGGCAGTCTGGTGAAGGTGTTACCGAAGCTGTTGACAGGAAGTGTTCTTGGAGCGATGGAAACAGTACTTTTGTTTACAAAGACAAACAGCAGTCACCTTCTGGTGTTTTATCATCTGTGCAAAGTCAGAAGCATGTGATTTACACCAACGATGACAGAGGGGGCATGGCTCTTGGATCTTCAAGAGCTCAAGTTGAGGGGATTGCTGGTAGGTTTCCCTTCGATAGTGTATATTTGAATTTAAGTGCTTCAGAGCAGTATTTGCCCTTTGCTCCGACATCCCATATAAGCAAGATGCAGCTGGGTTGTGGCAAGGATGAAAAACAAGGCTTGCCTATTCATTCTAAGGCCTTGGGTTCTCATCTTTCAATAGTCAGCCCTGAATCAATTCAGAGTAATTCATCTGGTAGCAAATCCCATGTTGATGATGAACCTGATATATGTATTCTTGACGATATCAGTCAACCTGCTCGCTCAAACCAATGTTTTGCTCCTAGTAAGCCCATAGTTCCTTTGCTACACCCTACATACAATGATTCACTTCATCATTCCACAGTAGAAGGCACAAGGTTCAAGGCCAATGATGAGCAACTTGTACTTCGAGTTGCATTGCAGGTGAGTATTGTGAGCTAGGGAATCTACCTGCTATGTTACACACTAAAACAAAAAAAAAATGATTTTTTAAATTCAAAAGAAATTGAAACTAATAAATACATAATTTGGAAATCATTGGAGCCGGAGTACAATTTACTTTCTGGTCAGATGTCATCACATTGATACGAGATTTCCTTCCCTCAGCCTGAAATATTTTGTTTGGATGCTCACAGGCTGTGTCACAGACTCATAGACACATTCTCACCAAACATCCTTACAACAAGCATGAGTACAATGTGCAGGAATTTGCTCACATATTAGGAGGAACATAATTTTATTTTGTTTATGGAGAATTTGTCCTTGCTAGCAAATATTCAACGGAAAAAAATAAAAAAAATGCTGTGATCCTCTAATGAAATTTAACTGATTTTCTCATGTATGAATAGAGACATGGTCCTGCCATCTTGAATAAATACACACAACTAGTTCATGTTTCAGAATTTTTATATTGCTACATACCACATTGTCTCCTTTATCAGGAAATTAAAGAGCTTTTTCATGATTCCATGATTTTTAGATCATGACTTGCATTGTGAGTATTTGACATGACTAATTTTATGGCACACTGACAGGATCTTGCTCAACCAAAGTCAGAAGCTGTTCCACCCGATGGTTTTTTGGCAGTACCACTTTTGAGACACCAGGTTCGAACTTTCTTTTTTCTAAAGATAAAAGAAATAAGGCTATATAGGACTCTTGATGCGTTAGACGCATCATGAAATCGGTATGTATTATGGAATTGATTTCTATCAGCAGACTCTAATATATTCCTCCCAATAGTTCTATACACGAGGAAATAGTTTTCCATATTCAGACAATCTCTTTGCAGTTACCAGATGTGGATCAACAAGCTTGGAACGTACTTTTATCTCCTATATTCCATTCTAGTAGCAAGGAAAAATGCCTGTAGTGGCAGCCAAAAATGGATATTTCTGGTTGGCCACAATTTGTTTTGAGTTGTGTTCTGCTTTTTTTCATGTTAATCCATATATACAAAATCAAATTCAAGTTTGTGCCAGTGGAAAGAATACATTTATAGAGCTAGAGATATTGATGAGTTGGGTTTTTAATGCAATGACAGAGATTTCAGTTCAGTCTGACCTGTTTAGTGATCCAAAACCAACTGGCATTGGCAAAATTTACTTTTGAAGTGGATCCTGTTTTTTACGGTAGTTTGTATAGTTATCCAAAATCAATTGGGATTGGCAAAACTGACATTTGAAGTGGATTTTTATGGTGGCTTTTAGCAATTTTAAATCAACTGGCATTGACTAACTGCATTTGAAGTCAACTATTGTTTTTGTAGTACTTGTTTATTGTTATATGCTTTCTATTTGTGATGTTCTGCATTTCTTCACTCCTACTTCCAAGATGGGGTTTGAAAACTATATATGGATTCCCTTTTCTATTCTAATGGGCATGTGTGTTTTTTATGTGCTTGTGGATATGCATGTTTATGCATTATTATCACACTGATGTGCGCAATAATTTCCTGTGTAGCGAATTGCTTTGTCATGGATGGTTCAGAAGGAAACATCTAGCTTGCACTGTTCTGGAGGAATTCTTGCAGATGATCAGGTAGATTTTATTAACTTGCTAAAGCCACTTAATAGTTCTGGCATTGAGAAATTGTTTTTATCTTTTGGCTTTGGCATTTATACAATCATTTTCTCTCAGGGATTGGGAAAGACAGTATCAACCATTGCGCTTATACTCAAGGAAAGAGCTCCTTTATGTCGAGTGGATGCTGTGGCTGTTAAGAAAGAAGAGTGCGAGACCTTAAATTTGGATGATGATGACGATGGGGTTATTGAGATTGATAGATTGAAAAAAGGTGCTGATGGTTCTCAAGTTAAGTCAAATCGAAGTTCAACAAAGAGCCTGAATTCTCCTGGGCAATCCAAGGGAAGGCCAGCTGCTGGAACTCTCATTGTTTGCCCCACAAGTGTCTTGCGACAGTGGGCTGATGAGCTGCATACGAAGGTAACTACTGAAGCCAATCTCTCTGTTCTAGTATACCATGGAAGCAATCGAACAAAAGATCCTTCCGAGGTGGCAAAGTATGATGTTGTTGTTACAACATATTCAATTGTCAGCATGGAGGTCCCGAAGCAGCCTCTGGCTGATGAAGATGAAGAGAAACAAAGAATGGAAGGTGATGATGTTCCGCACCTAGGACTTTCATATGGTAAGAAAAGGAAATATCCTCCCACTTCTGGCAAAAAAGGTCTGAAGAATAAGAAGGGAATGGACAGTGCAATGCTTGAGTCCATTGCCCGGCCACTTGCAAAGGTGGCATGGTTTAGGGTTGTCCTTGATGAAGCCCAGAGCATCAAGAATCACAGAACTCAAGTGGCTAGGGCCTGTTGGGGTCTTCGGGCAAAACGCAGGTGGTGCTTGTCCGGTACACCTATCCAAAATGCAATCGATGATCTCTATAGCTATTTCAGATTCCTCAGATATGAACCTTATGCGGTCTACAAGCTATTCTGCTCAGCAATAAAGGTCCCAATTCAAAAGAATCCAGCAAAAGGGTACAGAAAGTTACAAGCTGTTTTGAAGACAGTAATGCTTCGTCGAACCAAAGGTAATATCTTACGATTTTCCCGTGCATTAATTTTGTATGTTTTGTCAGTCAATGTGGTGAAATTCATTCTGTTCTGGATTTTCCTAAAGATCCTTAATTTATTTTACAAAATAAATTAAAAAACCCCAGCATCTTCTACCTATCTATCTCCTTTATTGTATAATTGTGATCCTTTGCTAGTTGTTCTCTATTCGAGGTTTGTTGCTTGGCTGGGAGCTGATTATCTGTCCTTGTTTGAATGTTTTGTCTGTCTTCCAATTCATTGGGATTGCTTTGATAGTCGAGGAAGTTTTTTCAAACTACTGTTTCCATTCTTTTCCTCTGCTGACAAATTGATTAGTAGTGTATTAACTAGAAGAATTGGTCTAAATTAGAATGTGGTTTATAGTTAGGAAGTTTTTTCACAGCTTTCAACTACTCTTTCCATTCTTTCTCTCTGTTGACAAATTGATTAGTAGTGTATTAACTAGAAGAATGGGTCTAAATTAGTGATGTGGTTTCTAGTTCTTTTTGTCTTTGCCTCGAGGGTCTTGCTGTGGGCTGCTCTAAAGTTTACATCTTCAAGATTAATACTGTGATTAGTTGATGGAGTTTAGTTACAAGTAAAATGACCTATCCTTTGATGTTTCAATGCATGAACAGGTGCCATCAAATATGATTTTACTACTCACACAACTTGTTTAAGTCTTGTAATGCATAAACATACGAGTTTCCTTTGATCTGTTTGAAACATGTTGCTTGCAAAATTTCTGTCTTTGCATGCTTGTCTACATGCTTTTTTCTTGTCTGTTTTGCGTCATATAGATTGTAAATTTTAGCTAGGCTGCTGATGTTGTGCAACTTATTGCAGTTTCTTTTTTGACTCATCTGATGGCTAATGTTTGCTCTAGGCACTCTTCTTGACGGGGAACCTATTATTAACCTTCCACCCAAAGTAGTAGAATTGAAAAAAGTGGACTTTACAGAGGAAGAACGTGATTTCTACACCAGACTAGAAATTGATTCACGAGCTCAGTTTAAAGTATGCTTTTACTGGAAGAGTAATTTAGAAATTATTTCAATTTTCTTTCATATTTCTGGTTATCACGTTCCCTTTCCCTCCTTTTTTAGAAAATTTAATTGTAACATTGTTAATGTGGTAAACATGTTATTTCTATACTCTTTTTGTATGCAAATTAATCAATTCTTTGAACCTCTCCATTTGTTCGTCAGGAATATGCAGCTGCTGGAACTGTTAAACAAAATTATGTTAACATCTTATTGATGCTGTTGCGTCTTCGACAAGCTTGTGATCATCCTCTTCTTGTCAAGGGTTTAGATTCAAATTCTCTAGGTGGATCCTCAATTGAGATGGCCAAGAAGCTTCCTCAGGAGAAACAATTATGCCTTCTCAAATGCTTAGAAGCATCTTTGGCAATCTGTGGCATCTGTAGTGTATGTCGTTTCTTTTCTTGCCCGATCACTCTGCTTATTTCTACGTTCGCCTTTTCTCTCTCTTGTAACTTCACTGGTTTGTTTCCATATGTTAACTTCATCGGTACATTTATATCGTGGATGCTTATTATGAAAATAATTCTCAGTGCACATGCATTTATTGTAACATGTTCATCTTAATTTGTCTTTCTTCTTCATTTAAATGTCAGCTTGTTCAATCAGTTAAGGGACCTGAAACATGATTTTAAGATAATTGGATGCTGTTGCAAGTGCTTTGTTCTGGATTTCCTGAAAAGATAGTCATGAAGATGCATGTCTCTTACATGTATAAGAAACAGGATCTTTAAATTTCAAGCATTAATAGTTGAGATGTTTTTAGGTTTAGGGTTTTGTAAGCAGGAATGGGGGAATAGGCTTTTATCTGATTTGGTGTTGACATCTTTGATTTGAAAGGCTTCTTGTATTGGCTGAATTCTGTGGGAATTCAGTTTGCAGCTTTTGAGGAGAAAGGTTCCTTGTATTGAGGCTAACCTTCGTATCATACTGACCATACGTAACTAATTTCCTCCAGGAATAAGTTGATTTCTCCATCCCAAAGTGCTCAATAGCTCCTTAGATCATTGTGGTATTTTGTCTAGAGCTTTCACAGTTACACATAGAATAGTTTTCCAAATCCTTCGAAGCCTCTAGGATACTTTAAGGTACTTCCAACAGGACTATTGTTTGGTTAGGAGTATCATTTCTTCTTTTATCTAATAGTAATGCTACTATGTTTGTTAGGAAAGCAAACATTGCATAGAAAACTTAGATAAAAGCATATAAAGGCTTAATAAAAGCAACTAAGAATCATTGTTGCTGGTACATGCCATTCAGAAGTCTTGGTGTTTTAAGAGAATTTAGATAAAAGTATCCCAGCTGCAATATAACTTAGAAAAAATGATAAAATAATGGCTGGTTCTACTTTAAAAACTAGTTATTTGAGGTAAATTTTAGTGCAAGATCAATATATAGGAGCTTCAAATCAAAGCTTAAGCACATGATGCAGCCCCCCCCCCCTACCTGTATAAATTGTTGGACAGGGTTGCTGCCACTAATAGTTTCTTTATAATGTAGTGTATTTATCAGTCTTATTTTATATTTTAGTTTTCTTTTATTATTTCTTAAACTGCTTTTCCATGTAGCTTACCCCAACTGCTTTATTAACTTTTTTTTGTGACCTGATACAGTTGTCAATGCTCTATGTTTTCTGACGTTTCTGCTGATTTTCATACAGGATCCGCCTGAAGATGCTGTTGTTTCAGTCTGTGGTCATGTATTCTGCAAACAATGTATCTGTGAGCATCTTACTGGTGACGACAACCAATGCCCTGTGTCAAACTGCAAAGTTCGCCTGAATGTGTCTTCGGTGTTTTCCAAAGCCACATTAAATAGTTCTCTATCTGACGAGCCTGATCAAGATTCTTCTGGTTCTGGTTCTGAGCTTGTTGCTGCAGTTAGCTCATCCTCTGACAACCGTCCCCATAATTCATCAAAAATCAGGGCAACTCTTGAAGTCCTGCAATCGCTCACTAAACCAAAAGATTGTTTGTCTAAATGCAATTTGTCAGAGAATTCTGCTGATGGAAATGTTGCTTGTCATGAAACCTCATCTGGTTCTACAGGCTCACTTAATGATGGAACTGATAAAAGACACCCCCCAGCTAAGGTTGTTGGGGAGAAAGCCATAGTGTTTTCCCAGTGGACAGGGATGCTAGATTTGCTTGAAGCTTGTCTTAAGAGTTCTTCCATTCAGTACAGAAGACTGGATGGAACAATGTCAGTTGTTGCCAGAGATAAAGCTGTGAAGGATTTCAATACCCTTCCAGAGGTCTGTGGGATTTTAACCATTTGAACTTCTAAGAACTATGCTAAATGGTTTTTTATGCCCCTCAAGTGTTTTCACATGTTCTTTCTCCCTGATGTTTGATCCCTTTGCACCACAGGTATCTGTTATGATAATGTCTCTGAAAGCAGCTAGTCTTGGACTGAACATGGTTGCAGCTTGCCATGTGTTGCTTCTGGATCTCTGGTGGAATCCTACAACTGAGGATCAGGCAATTGATAGGGCACATCGTATTGGGCAAACTCGTAAAGTTACAGTTTTGCGATTAACTGTAAAAAACACTGTTGAAGATCGTATATTAGCTCTCCAGGTACTTTTTTTTCTATTAAATTTTTGTTACACAGTTCCTCATCAAGTAGCCAACTTTTTTCCCCACCATTTAAAGGGACATCGCTCATCACTTTTTCCATCATAAATTTTTTAAATTGCCCCTTCATGGTTAATCATGCAATAATTTTATTTAACAATGGAAAGTATTACTTGGAGATGATAGATGTGGTGCTCTCAATGGTCTGTAAGGAGTATTTGGTTCTTCCGTTGCCATTGTTATTTGCTTAGTTTTTGTTAATGAATTGATATTACAGGCTTGCAGCACTGTAGATGAATTAAGAACTGTGTTTCTCATTTTGGTGAGGCTAGAGGCAAACGTTTTTCACCTATGCCATGGAGATTTGACTTCTTAAAGTCAATGGTTGTTCAGATGCCAACTGAATTCATTGATTAATCGCACTATTTAGCTGTATATCATATGTGATCTTTGGAGTTTGGGTATTAGGTAAACTTGGCTCAACTAAGTATTTTAAGTGAACATAGTAATGTTGCTATAACAACTTTAACTAGCAGAGTAAGGGGAGCAGAAAAAGGGGATGGGTTGTGATATTAGGTGAACTTTGCTTTAACAGTGCTCAAGCCATCAACATAATGTTCGTAGAATAATTGAAGTGGTTGAACTTGTGAACAGACCTCCTTTAATGGTCACTGTAAATACGTTATGTTTGGATGGGCTCAAGGTGTCAAGCTCAGTGTGGTCAAGTGCATGTTTTAGTTCTTTGGTTTTAGCCAATAAAAGTGGGCGGGCTGAGAAAAAGATGTTTGTTTTGGACAAACATGCTTAACATGATCAATGGGTTATGACTTTGAGCTCATGTTTGGGCCTGCAAGTTGCAGCAGCTCTTGCCAAAAGCAGCCATTTGGATGCTTTGGCTTAAAGGAGTCAAACCTTCTTTTGAAGTGTTTTGAGCTGCCTGCTTTGGTCCTTGTAGTTCCTAGTGTACCATAGAAACAACATTTGCTTGCTTTTAACCAAAGCATTTAAGGGGGTGTTTTTGCTAAAGTAGCTTCAGCCAAATAGGCTGTTGGCTTGTTTGCGTTTTAGTTTATTTGACCTAGCAATGTTCTAAAATCAAAACTCGAATGCATTTCTGAACACTTTTCTGGTTGATAATTTCAAAGGTTTGGCCAAATTTCCAACATAATGACCAGCGTCTCTTGTACCTTCAGTTTTGTTGCATATTCTTGTAGATTTTTTTTTTTTTTACAAGTGCATTATCTAGCTTTCACGAATGTTTATTATTGGATAATTGTGTTTTTAATTGTCTATTTTATTAGACTACATTACTACTTTTTCTCAGAATTATTTCTGTAAAACAAAAATAATGGGGTCATTTTTTTTGCAGCAAAAGAAGAGAGAGATGGTGGCATCTGCCTTTGGAGAGGATGAAAATGGTGGTCGTCAGACTCGCCTAACCGTGGATGACTTGAATTACCTATTTATGGTGTGAAGACAGAGTTCAAATTTTTTTTGGCAGATATTCTTTCAGTAAAACCCAGAGATCACCTACAGGTTCCTTTTCAGCAAAACTCAGATATCTATCCGTAGGTTCCTAGCTGCTTGCCGTTGCAGATGAATATTTGAGCCTTTGCCTGACTAGGTTCAACAAGATAACAAAGGGATATAGGATTTTCTGACTAGTAGATAAGATACGTGCATAGTTGGCTTTGACGATGATCCATTCTTTATCCATTTTTTTTTGTCGGTCTAACAGTGGATCCTCTGATTTTGTTTTCCACTACAGTGGGATACAACATAGGGTTACAGACTTACAGTAGTCTTATAGCAAGTGAAGATAAAGAGTTATATAGTTATTGCTTTGATGTTTTTCGTTTTCTCTCCAATTGTAAATGTTAAAAGGGTCTTTTTTTTTTCTTTTTTCTTTTGCCCCACTTATCATTTTGCATTTATTTTCATTAAAGGCTTTGCATTGTTCTTCTCAAGGAACAGAGATCGCAAAACCTAGCCATCTCCTCGAAGGAACGGTCATTT
>Ga0307509_10008839_pt1 | contig 12728 bp, 7 predicted proteins | sample 10_EM_MG_FD_202245 | JGI IMG/M metagenome (GOLD analysis project Ga0307509, IMG submission 202245) | Populus trichocarpa ectomycorrhiza microbial communities from riparian zone in the Pacific Northwest, United States - 10_EM | ecosystem: Host-associated > Plants > Roots > Unclassified | place...
ATTTATTATTATTTATTTTATTTGATATAATTTATGAAATTATATTTTTTTTCAATTTCATTCTCATTCAACTTTTTAATTTGTAAGATTTGTTCCTCATTATTTTAATAAATTTGAGAAAAATAAAACATTAATAAGTTATTTTCCAGCTAATTTTTCATGACATAACCAAACACTGGAAAGTGTTTTCCAACTTATTTTCCATTATACTACCAAACATCGGAAAATACTTTCCCCGGAATTCACTTTTCAAAAGAAAACTATTTTCCAGCAAACAAACGGAGCCTAAACAGATCAGAACTGAGATTATATTCTTGCTGATTATGCAGTTGCCAAGTATCAGTCTCTACGTACAAGAAGAAAGGAGGTTCAGTCATTCCAGTAAGGTTAAGCTGCATCTGCTGCGAATGCAAAACAAAGAAAAAGACGAACATGTTCATTCAAAGAGAGGAGGAGAAGGCAGTGTATTTGAATGCAGGATCAGGTGGTGAAGATGGGAATCTAACATCCAACACCATTTTCATAGAAAAAAGGACGATCTCCAGACATCACCAAACAATTGCCTAGAAATCTTAGCCAGTAGAATCAGTTCAAGAGATGTGTAAGACATTAAGACCAGCACAGTGCGAAGCTTATATGATTGAGGAGAAAACATTTAATCACATGGAGTTTTCTGGGACAGCAGAGTTGTATCACCTTATATGTAAGGAGATACTTCACAAAAAGTTTTTATCAAAACTAATCCTTTGAACTCATCCATGGAGCCATGACTGTTCATTATCTGTACCTGAAACTTTCACAGGCCTTGAATATGGGTGTTGGAGACTCCTGGGTAGAATAAAACCTAGAATACGAACATCGTTCATCGAAACTAAGACACTAGCATGGTCTCCACAGCTAAACCAAATCATGGTTAGAGGTGTCAGGATTCTTAATTTAGTTCAAAATTACCAATCGATTGCACTGATTAACAGAGTCTGCGCCTGTAATTAAGTAACTAAGCTCTTCGAGCAGCTAAGTGAGGGCATGTCAAGACTCAGCACCATAGAACATTGCGACAGCCTAAAACGATAACGAAGGTAAGTTAAAGGATATACCTGGTACTCACAATCATAACATGGAGTGAAAACTAAAATAAGAATGAATTATTCTGCAAAAATAATATAAATTATATATTAGAATTTTAATTTACAGTTTAAGCTTTTCATATAATTATTTGATATGATATAAGTTTTTAATAACCAAATAATTACAAGATTTACTTTCATGAAATTTTAATTTTTCATTCCAATAAAAATTAGATAACTAAACACAAAATAAAAACAGGTTTATACAAGTTTTAATATTATTATTTTTTTATTTGAGAGGATATTATTTTAAAAAATAATATAAATCAAGATGATTTTTAATAATAAATAAGAAAATACCTTTACGAGTTTAACACTTATTATTATTTTTGTGTTAGTATCATCAAAAAAATAATAGAAATAATTTTCAATATAGCAACGTGATTTATTTAGATGTTTTTTCAAATGAATTTTTTTTAAAAATAATTGTTAATATAATACCAAACACGCTTTATAACCATGATGTAATGTGGAAACAACCAGGAATAGGAAGTACAAAAGATGGCAGGTGCCCAAAATATTATTTAAAGGACTGAAACGACAAGTACCAGAAACTTAGAGGACCATTCAAGTAATTCGCCAAGTTCCCAGTGATGTCGAGCCCAATCTATACAATCTAATAAATCCATCCCATGGCCCGAAAGATAGTGATTTGCAAAGCTGAACAAATCAACCAATAACAGCCATCCACATCAGAACAAATTCAAAAACCATAACGATCAGAATCTCTCTTTTATTTGCTTTACACTTCGACCTCTCCATAACGTTCAACTTTACTGTTTCCCCTAACACAGCTCCAAGATTCAAAACGCACACTCCATCCATTTCTTCAGCTTAGGTTCTTGAAAAGCCTGCCTTGTGTAGCAGACATCTCCAGATTATTCAGAACACACCCCGCGTGGGAGGAGGAAGAAGAAGAAGCTAGCAAAGATGTGTTGCGGGACAAAGGTGTGCATGATGTGCACTTGTGTGATATTGGCGGTGATCTTGATAGGGTTCTTGTTTGGTTTTGGGATTTACAAAAATGGGTTTCATAAGTTGAAGGATGCAATTCATGAATGTGATTCTAATGGTTCACTTTGTGGAACTGGAAGGCCGTTCTTGGGTGTTGCAGCTCCTCCCGCTCCCTTGTAGGAGTCTTGTGTTCTTTTCCTTGCAGCAATTCTTTTAGGGTTTCGATTTTTTCATAGGCACTTGCATTAGTTTTCCAAGTGATTCATATCATAATAATGTTTGTTTCTTGCTATTTACTTCTAGTCATTGTTGAATGGAACGATGCCTTATGGTTCTCAGATCTGTTTCATTGAATTTAACCCTTCTGATTTTGCAATTGAAAAAAATTACTGCCCAGCTGAATTTACAATGTTAGTATTGAAGATTTGTGACTTCCCACTCATTACTGTAAAAATAATAATGAGTTGATTTGTAAAACCATAAAATCATGTGATTTTACAGGGTTCTATATTAATAGTATAAAATCAAACTAAAAGCTCGAAAACCAATAAAATTAAATTTAATTCATGCAAAATCAATAAAATCAGATCAAATTTACAAGTTTTTAAAAAGTACAAGATAAATGATTTTCTTGGTTTTATATGAATTACCAGCCAGCCAACTGGTTACCTTGTTATCTTTCTGTATATTTTAAGGTGTTTGAGTGTTATATGTTATTTGCTACTTCGATAGAATTATTAATATATAATTAGCCAAAAAAATTTACTAAGTACAAAAAGACCAAGGCTCCGACTTTTTAGCATATGAGAAAATTTGGCTTTCATCAATAGCATCATCCATGGTCAGCAATGCATAATTTCACTGATAGACCACGTAGGTCACCTCTATGTTTCTTCCTCTAATAATGCTCTCTTCTAATCATTTGTATATATAAGGTCATTATCCGCAACTGTATAATGCTGAGGTGGAGAATGAGAAACCTCACATCTAGCATGAATTTAGCAACAAAATTGATTTTTGATGTACAGTTGGGTTTAAATGTTACTAAATGGAGATGGCAAAAAAAGCACAGCGAAGTGACCAAGGATAAAAGTTTCCCTAGGTATATCCATTTGATCTATCTCCACTGCGCGCTGATCTCTTCTGCAATTCTGCATCATAATGTTGCATGGCTGCCTCGAGAGCCTGCACAAATGGCCTGGTCTGTGAATTCCAGCCAAAACAAAGGATGCAAATGCAAAAAACCAATTGAGAATGTTTTGCTGGTGACTTGCGATTTTGGGAGTTGGCGAAACAGAAGAAAATTAGGGCATTCGTTAAGTTTTGCAAACAGAAGTTGAAATTCCAATATCGCGTTAACATTTCCGCCAAAAGAAGCATACCAAAGGCCAAAACAGATAATTAACAGCTAAAATTTCAATGCATCAAAGCACCAAATCCTTGACTTAAATCGAGACATGGAAAGAAGTGTTGACCTGTTGCATTGGTCGAAGAAGTAGAGTGACCTGATGTCGAAGATCTGACTGCACAGATTCCTTCAGCTCCTGAGATTGAAGAAGAAAAGACATAAGAAAGAAGCACTTTAAAAGATTCGTGCACAACCCGTAGAATAGTATGCTGGAGAAATGAAAATTACAGGTCGCATGTATCCCGCGAGAGCCAAGGACATGTTTTAAAAATAAAAATAATGGGATGCAGAGCACCTATATCTGAGCCAAGAGCTCCATGCAAAACCATGGACAAATATATGCTTGGTAAAAACTTTAGCAAAAGGTAATGGACACCCAACACCCATACTATGTACTTCGTTCATGTGAACCTTAATCAGATGCAAAATGTTTAACAAAGAAATTATACCATGCTAGACATGAGACATCTACACAAAGATGCCCATGAATTTCTGTCACGAAGAACAAACAAGATAAACACGAGATACAACTAGCTCCATTGAAGGATGAAGTTGGTCTACTACTAGCAGCATACACTGATAGTTAGCAGTTATCCTTCATACATTGCACTGATGGTCAAATCACAGTGACACCGTGTGCAAGGTGCCAGAAAGATGCACTTTGAGACTTACGAGAAGTTTGGATGGGGGAGTAATAAGTTACGGTGTGCATGAATTTAAGATAGCTTAAGGGTATGCTTGCGACTCATGCAGTGTGGGTGATAAAATTGTGTTGTCACATAAAAGAAGAAAGCTGAATGGGGGAATAAAATATTACACAAGGAGCTTATTGCCAAATTCACCTGTAGCTGTGAATCAATTTTTGACATTGCATCCTTCAATCTGCTTACCTGCAAATATTCAATGAACACAGATATATATATATATATATATAGAGAGAGAGAGAGAGAGAGGAACGATCAGATGGTGGTGCAATAAAAGAAATTCCTCTTCAAAGCAATATCTACTTTGGCCTTTGGGCTCCTGGGAACACTATTCCCAATCAACCTCATGGCAAGAGGAAATCTTGGTTCATGGATTCATTATTCAGCTATAGTTATATAGTCGTTAAAGTTGTCCTTGCCAAAAGCCTAGAAGAGTCTGTTTCAATACCCTGCTCAATCCTGACACTGATCGTATGTTGCATTTTGTAGGTTCAAATATCATGCAACATTCTCATTGAAATTCTGAATCCAGAAATCAAAAGGAACAACCTCACTCAGACAAAAGAATCACAACATTTACCTTAGTATAAAGATAAGTAGTAGTGATTGGATATGATGACCAATAATGCTTCAATAACTCCTGAAGAGACGTCCAGTGCTGAAGGCAAGTTTCCACATGAACATAAGAAACGAAACCAAAATCTTGCAATAAAACCAATAAGGTTAACAAAATAAAAACTAATAAACTAGCATTAACAGCAATATCATACCATGGATGATCCAGTGCAAAGAATTCATTTTTTTTTGTGAAGGCAGAACAATATAAATTACAAACACTCACATATAGCAGCTCCTCTTTAATTGTATTTGGCAATGTGTCCAAAACACTTAGCCCATGATTCTTCCCAGTATCATATTTGGTGCTTGAGATATTGTGGGTCAAGACTGAAAGAACCTGCATCATAGTCACATGACATACACAACATCATTAACAACAATATGCATGTTTTCTGGTAAGATTTAGCAAACAAACAGCAGATAATTTAAAATATAAAATATATTACCTTTACTGCAACTTCTGGTTTAATTATGGGATCGACCAATCCAGTGGTTTTTATGAGGGAAATGGAGTCCCTCAAAGAAGCATATGATTCTTCTGCACTCAGGATGCGTTTTACTGGATCAGTTCCAATACTGGTATCTCTTGAATTTTTAAGAGCAGTAGCTTGTTGAGAATCAAAGTAGTCCCTTGGATCCTGGATTCAAAAACATAAAATCACATATCTGAATCACAAAATTCTACTGCAGACACATGATGACGAGAAGACAATCAAACCTTGATAGAAAGTGGTGCCAAAGGAAGATCACTTGATGCCTGAAGATCATCAATTTCCATCATTTTTGAAATCCTACTTAATCTGTCCTGGTTTGCATTCATATCAGTTTCTTCATTTGAAGCATTCTGTCCTGGCAACAGAAAAAACAAGGATGTTTTCATACATGACCAACTAGAAGGGGAATAAAAGGAAGCCAACACAAACCATACTAACCCTGTTTTGACTGTTTAAGTGCCTCTGCTACAGTCTGAGTGTCTTTTAATTGTTCCTCATCTACAAGATAACAAATCTTAATTTCACAAGAGTATCTAGTTGTAAATTTCAAGGGACACAAACAGCAAACTGAACAAGAAACAGACACAAAATGATATTCATTGCATGCTTAAAGCACTTGGAAGCAAAATCAGATCGATGGAAAACTCTTACCTATAGGTGTTCCTTGAAGAACAACAGCGGCATGCCTGTTTAGCTCCTGTGACAGAGTTCTTATATATAGTTCATGCTGTGATTCAGTTATTTCCTTGCTACCATCACGGACAATCCCATGATCCTGTATTTTGTAAAGTGCAACCAAGGTTAGAGAAGATAGATAAAAAAGCTTACTGACTGATTCAGACAATCAACCAAGAGAAGAAACTGGGATTTTCCACCAAAAAAGCATACCAGAAAGTAGCATAACTACTAGATTTAATTCAAATCCATAAGGATGTTAAGAAGGGAAGAAAAAGAAATCCCATTATGCTTTTTTATTTATTTATTGAGACATTCCATTTTCATAATAATCTATCGACCTATCTGTCACTTTTTTTATTATAGAAAATTAGTATAAGATAATCAGAAAATACAAACTCTAGTCTTGTTTCTTAGTTGGAGTTTAAAATATAAGCTTACCATTTGAATTGAATAATTCATGAGGGAATAAGAACTTTCAAGAATATATTGTCTTAAAATGAAGGTAGGTGTTATCCAACTTACTGGAAGATGTGTGTAATCATCCCCTTCATCAGCTTCCATGTTTAGAGTTGGATCAACACATCTGATCTGGAACAAAAAGTATCGAGCAACTCAATATTTCTCAATTCAGAATATAAAGACATAAAGATGCAAAAAAAAATGTCAGTATTTAGAAACAAATATATTAAATAATCAACCAAGAATGAATACCTTCCGCCGAGTTTCGCTAGCCAAAATATCATCAGGTTTCAGGAAAAGAGCAAGCTCCTCATCTTCAGCAGCTTCTGCTGCAGCAGCAGCTGCAGCATTAGCATTTTTTGCATGCTGGAGGTATTCTGCTCTACAATATTTGCTCCAGAAATCCCTTTCTGACATCTGGAACACAGGGAAGGAAAAAAAAACACCAGAAAAGTTCAGAAAAGCAAAAATCTGAACAGTACATTGACTTTGGATAATTATTTAATGATAAAGTATAATGGCCTTGTCATGAAAAACACCCTTGAAAATTTTAAAAGTAGTTCCAATGCTCTCATTACCTTTTTGGGAACTAAATCCAAGTATGCTCGGTGTACTGCTGGTTTCTCTGCAAAAACCTGAGACACAATTTAATCATTAAATAAATGGATGAACAACAAAGTTATGAAATAGGTGGAAGAACATGGGAGTGGGTATACTCTACTAGGTAGGCTGTAGAATGTGATTTAGCATGAAGAATACCTTTTGGACCGCTAGTGAAAGTTTAATTAGCTAACAACTTTGTACTATCCTTGTTTTACATTTCCTAGAATTGTAAGTATTGAATAATCATGAGATATCTTACCTCACGAACAATCTCAGGAGTCAAAGTAAATGTAACTTTGTTTGTCTGGAATTCCAAGAAATAAACAAATGTAAGCTTTCCACGTCCAAAAGGCCACAAAAAAAGTATATGAAAACAGATAAAATCTCCACAGCAAAGACAAACAGGTAAGAATTCATGCACCAGCACATGCTCGCTCTCTCTCTCTCTCTCTCTCTCACACACACACACACACACACACACACACACACAAACACAGAGAGGGGTGGGGAGGGAAGAAGGGAGCTGTATAGTACTCGACCGTCTGTTGATGGCTTGGTGTCTGAAAGCACGAAACTTTTAAGGCCTGTCCGTTGTTTTGACTTTTTGCTGAAGTTCCCACCAAGCAACTTCTGCAATTCGATTTAAGGAGGAACGCAATTAAATATTCCTTAATAATGCCTTTTACAACCAGAATGACAGCTTCAAGGCTGATGGTTTCCATCAGAGAAAACATTAAGATTTAAACTGATAAAAACAGCAAGTTCAAATACTAATGAAAAACAACATCATGAAAGCAAGATAATCACACATACATGTTCAAACAACACTAACCTTCCTAGTTGCCCAAAATTCAGCTTCTGTCAAGATACCATCACTCACAAACCGCTTATGAAGGTTCTGCAACTCACTGAATGATAAATTTTGGTGGTCAAATGAATCAAGGAGATAAGAAAATCAGCTCACAAAAAAAAAAAAAAAAACTGATGCATTTAGCATAAAAAAATCTAGTTATGATGATAATAAATCAAAGTACAGTAGCTAATATAGTGTGTTAACAATTCAAATAGGACAATCACCATGGAATGGATGAAATAGATATGGATTAAAAAAAAAAAAAATCTTAGTGTGCTATCTCATTAAGGGAAAAATTCGGTTATGTCCTCCACCTTTTCACAAGTCTTCAGAAAATATAAAAGCATTGGTTTCTGAACACATTTCCCATCATCTTTCCATGCTCTGTTCAAATTTCTGTCAGACGCTCTTAAACTCTAAACTACTCATTTTATGTTCTTAGTACAGATTACACTACTTTGCCAAATAAAAAGGATCAACAGTAGTTAGCTAAAATTTGATGGCAAGCACTGCAAATACCATGAAAGGTATAAAATTTGATAGCTAAAATTTTATGTTCTTACACTACATCCATGCTCTGTTCAAATTTGCCTCAGACGCTCTTAAACTCCAAACTCCTCATTTTATGTTCTTAGTACAGATTACACTACTTCGCCAAGTAGAAAGGACCAACAGTGTAGTTAGCTAAAATTTGATGGCAAGCACTGCAAGTACCATGAAAGGCATAAGTCTTATTCTTTAAATACAAGTAGTTAGACAAGTTCCTTGATCCTTGGTAAGTCATCAAATCTTTGTTAGCAACTTATTTTTTTTATACAGCTAATTTTGTCTTTCTCTGATTGCTTTGAAGGCATAGAATAGCTAGTGTGAGTGAATATCTATGAACTTGAGGCTAAGTTTTCTTTCAAACAATTCTTTTCAAAAGATATGTTTTCCCTCCTTAATTACTGATTAATTAAAAGAATGCAGATCTTGCAATATAGACAAGTACAATCTCCCTTTGTAAAGGCCACATAGCTGTGTATGAGCATGTACCACCATATGTACACTCTTTTACCATTATACATATTTCAAGGAGAAAATTAAAGAGATTCACGTTATTATAAAAGAAGCTGGCTTGATTACCAAGTAGTCACCAAAAGGATTCGTGCTATAATTGCTCTATATCACGAGTTTGAATAAATAAATTTACCTATTTTCTTGCAGCATATTCATCCGCAAAAGCAATTCTTCTGTGCTAGGTTGTTCAGAAGGAACTTCTGAAGTGTCTATAGGCTTTGGTGTCTCTCCAGTCTTCGAAAGGGCTTTGCCTATTTACAAGGCACCAAAACCATAGCTTCAGAAGAAGCCCACACAGGATTGACATATTATTATGATTATCGGTAGTCTAAACACCAAGCAACAAAAAGTTTACAAAAATTGTAAGAAAGCTGAAAACTCTGACAAGTTCCATTGAACAGAGAGCAAAAAGAAGGCAAGGGCTTAGATAAACTTATTATGATGTCCCAGAGTTAGCACTAATAGAAGGCTATCCTTTAAATTCATCAAGAAAGTGACATTGGGGTTCCTCATCAATCAATCATTAGGATGAACAGAGAGATACAAGTCTTCTCTTTCTCACATGAACTCGACAGTGCAGGCATATAAAAAAAGATTCAAGTTATTGCAACACTATGCATAGAAACTGGACAATATTATAAGCTTACAGAAAAAAATACACAACAAATAAACAACATTAAGAATGTACTCCGTGTCAATAAGGAGGTGACAAGCTGAAATATAAACCTCTTAGGACAGATTTGGAATTCTGTCATGGGAGAGAAATGATTATATTTCGGTGTGATTAGTAAAAAATAAGAGATCCTCCACATTAGCAATTGATTGCGTTGTTTCCAGCAATTTCTATAATCTAATACAAGATTCCATGAAAGACAAGGGATGATTCTTCTCCCCTAAACCCTTCTTTTTACTCTACCTAACAGAAATCTAAAATACTTAACATGATACAACTTTGTATGCGTGTTTTTAACTTGCATCTAAAAACCCCCTCTCCATGCATTCAATTCCATAACAACCAAACCTGCTACAACCAATAGAATCAAACAACTCTTACACCAAACTCCATAAGCATATAGCTTCAAGGGTGTAGCAGAAGACAATTGACAATTTGACAGCTTCTTTACAAAGAACACCATTTCACCAAGAATTTTACCTCTACTGTGAAGGTTATCAATATGAACTTATCTGAAGCAGCCTCAAAAGGGAAAAAACAGCCTCTGGGAGGGATTTAACTTTTCAAATAGCTGTAAAAGGAAAACCTGGCAATCTCTATTGAGATTAACTCTTAGTCAAGACCTTGTAAATGACTTCACGGTAAACTTGACACTTAAGATGGTCACCACTCTCCATCTTCACACACCCTCCTCTGCTGCTATAGTTTTAATGCTATAATCCACTTGAAAAAATATCACAGAAAGTTTCAAATATCAAGCTCCCTCACAAGCAACATTAAAAAATATTGCTTCAGAAACATCCAAGCATGAGCTCAGTAAGGGGGGAAATGGTCCTTATGAAGGGAATTGCCACACCAAATATCACAGGAAAACATGATCCCCCTTTTCCACATGCAAAATCCATGTAGGAGAACTCTTCCTCTGCTCCACAAAACAATATCTCCTTGATGACCATAGAAACCCACCACGTTGATCTAGTTCCATATTTGACAGTTTACAAACCATCTTTAAACACCACAAACCATTCTTCAATCACTATTTACCTCAATTATGTATCTTCAAAATCACTTATGAAAAAGGCTTCGTTGAAAACAATGGCAATTTGATAACTAATCCCCCAAACTTCAGAGGGACTCATGGCAAGATTGAGCATTCATCCATTGTAGCCAATAAAGTCAACAACATTACTTTGCCCGAACTATGTAATCACCATAGTGTTTACTACTGCAAATACCATTAACTTTTTCAATCCATTAATTGCATTATCATTGCAGATTAAAAGGTAACCAAACAATCAAAATAGAACTGCAGTCACTTGCTATTACATTATAGTTCTGGTTATAATATACCAAGCACTTGTATCATTACAAGACGCTAACAAATCCATAATAAATCATAATCTCTGATCAATAGTAAATGCATCAAAGAGAAACTAGAAATCAGCATCATCTCTACACTTGAGAATCGAGACTTACCTACACACTCTTTGCAAACGTGGAGATCATCATAACTTTCAAACTCAAATATGTAACTCACACCCTACAACACCAAAAAAAAAAAAAAAACCATTTAGTACAAAATCAACAAGAAGAAAAAGAAAAAAAAGAAGAAAAAACTAACAATCAGAAACAATTCTATAATATCCAACACGGGTACCTGACTCGAAGTGAGATTAAGCATTGGTGCTTTATTTGATCCCTCCTTAGTGTACTTATGATCTACACATTCAATGTACATAAAAGAAACATAACCCGTTACACCCAAAACAAACTTGATACAAAAAATCCCATTAAAACAAACAAAAAAGGGAACAAAAAGATAACAGGTTCTTTACTTTTAACGAATCTAAACTCCATATTAAGCTTTGTAGCTGAATTAGGACTATTAGGTTTGAACATCAACCTCTCCAAAGTCTGCACCAAAACCAAAAAAAATAATCAATGCAATCAAGTTCCAAAATTTGATGATAAAATCGAAAACCCAGAAAGGAAAAGTAGTGAAAAGTACCAGGTATAATCGACCAGGAGTGCCAGGGTCTTTCACTGAACTCTTAAACTTGACTCGTTTTGACACTTGCCCGCTTGCCATATTCACTTCGATATTGCAATTCAATCCGATGAAAATAATATGTGATCAATGGAGGATTTGTGACCGGAGAGGTTCAACGGATCGGCGGGAATGGTTGGTCGGAGATGCGGTGACAGGTGTGGTGGTAGTGTTCAATGGAGGAAGTAGGAGTTGAAAGGGATAGGATGTGTGTGTGATCGGCTATAGGGACTATAGCTAAGCTAATTTTAGCTACGGAGCCCAAATTGTAAAAATGGGTGTCAATTTGCCTAACAATACAAGCACAGAGGTTCCTTCAAGACTCTGCCAAATACGGGTAGGTTACATTCTAAGGCCCCTCAAGTTGTATATTTAGATCTTTTTAGTCCTTTTACGGAAGCTTTGGGCATATCAATCCTCATACGCTTCCTTGTGGTAGCACGTGATCCCTTCATGACTCCATCCATCTTACTTGCATGCATACATGTGAGCTACGATGGTCAAGTCCAATCCATATTGGGTATCTAAAATACTTAATTTATTGGGCTATAAATCCATTGACACAGTGGATTTATGACAAGGCTAAGGCTTCATTTGGGGCCTCTTAGCTTCTGTCACCGTCACCATCATCTATATATATATATATATATATATATATATATTAAAAATATAATAATTATTATTTTTATTTAAGTAATTAAATATAAGTATATATTTAATTACTGATATTTAGCCTCTTACTTAAAATTACATTAAAATAATATATTTTTATTTTTTAAAATTTATTTTTAACATCATTATATCAAAACTAATATATAGACCAAACAAACACTAATTGTATTATAAACAAGTAGCTATTATATGTTCACGAACAAAGGTGAATTTTTTTTTAATTAATGTGGATGTCCGGGCTAGTTTGTGTGAACTTCGACTAATCCCACGAGTGCTAAAATTTGATATTAGTTATGATTGGATAATATCAAATGCAAAAATTGATCTGACTGGGCATGGCTTTTCTTCTAAACAAGCAGGAAAAAAGTGTTCCAAATAA
>Ga0307509_10008840_pt1 | contig 12727 bp, 7 predicted proteins | sample 10_EM_MG_FD_202245 | JGI IMG/M metagenome (GOLD analysis project Ga0307509, IMG submission 202245) | Populus trichocarpa ectomycorrhiza microbial communities from riparian zone in the Pacific Northwest, United States - 10_EM | ecosystem: Host-associated > Plants > Roots > Unclassified | place...
TCGATGGAGATTCCATTATTTCAATGGAGTCAGGTATCCAGACATCTTGAATGGATACCTCAAATCGATGCATGGTTTGACAGATTTGAGGTTGGTGTTAATTTATAATTTCCAGTTTATTTCTAATAATTTATTAATATAATTGTAAATAAATTATCATTTTTATTTATCTAATTATTTATACACAACACAAATTCGCCTGGGACAGGGCGCATGACAAAGTTGTGAAGAGGGTGTGGGAAAATCACGCGGCAACTAGGTAACATCGAAAACAATACAAGATTTTTTTAGAAATATTTTTTTGTTTCAACGTCTAATTTCTTGCTATGGAAGTAGGTTGCGTGATTTTTGGTATGAATCACAAAAAAGGGCAAAAAAAACCGCGAGAGATAGAGGTCTCCAAGGCTGGAATGACGTGGCGGTTTGGAGGGATTTCAAACCGATATACATCCCAGAAGATATATGGCCGCGCTATCTTGAGCACGTCACATATGAGCAATTCACACGACGCTCACAGTCCGGTGCTGGCAACCGGAATCGGCCAATTCATGGCTCGGTAACAACGAACACCGGCGGCTCCGTTCCGTTTGCTGCACATGCAAAACGGATGGTAAGATTAATTTAAATGAAATATATCATTAAATTAATTTGTTGTTAATTAATCTTTTTTCATTATAGGCTACATCTCTTGGACGTGAGCCGAGCCCGATGGAGCTGTTTGTGGAGACGCACGTGTAGAGTCAAGACCGCCAAAAGGGGGCGCAACAGTTCGTTGACAACCATGCTCAACACTTCGTGGTATGTTTGTTCAACCATTTTATTTTGTAAGTTATTATTTTTATTGAATTGAATATGATGATTACTTTTTTTATTTTTAGGAGACCTATAATAGCCGGTTGAGGGAGAGATATGGGGACGATCCTTTGACCCATCCGGAATTCGATCCGGATTTGTGGATGGAGGTTGGATCGTCTGGTGGACCCGATAAAAATCGGGTTTACGGGTTGTCCAACACTATGGCCGAGAACTTGCGAGCGGCCCGTAGTGTTTCAACCGTTGGGAGCTCCCAATCAGTATCGAGCACCCAATCTAAGGAGTTCGTGGCCTTGCAGCAACACACGGCTCAGCTCACCGAAAAATATGACCACCTATCAACGAAGTATGCACAACTCAAAGTGGAGTATGCACAACAAAAAGCGGATCATGAACAGCTTCGCGAAATGGTCATGAACATGGCATCACAGAGTGGTGATACATGTGCGCCTCATTCTTTTTGGCCGTATAACCACCAGCCTCCTCCTCCTCCTCCTCCTCCTCTAGCTCCACCTTTATATTAATTTGTAATAAATATTATTTACTTTTAATAGTTCATTTAATATTTTTTTTAAAAAACACATTCAGTTTGTAATGAATATTATTTAACTTTATTTTTTTTGTTTTTGATGTTTAATAAAAAATTTATTTGCATAATTGGTTTTTATTACCATTAATTTATATAATTTTATATTATGTATTCTAATTTAAAAAAAAAAACATATTTAAAAATAATCATAGAGGGTTTTACCGACAGAATATATCCGTCAGCATTTGACAATAGCTGCCACAGTCACTGACGAATTTACAGACGGATATATTCGGTCGGTATTTCACACTCACCGACAACTTTACCAACAGACTTAATCCGTCAGTATTTGACAGTACCTGCCACAATGACCGACGAATGTACAGACGGATATCTTCGGTTGGTATTTCAAACACTCACCGACAACTTTACCAACGGTATGTATCCGTCGGTATGTCACACTATCACCGACGGGATAAATCCGTCGGTATATTTCAAGCGGGAAACTTTTTTTTTGGCGCGCAATTTTCGTCTGTAAAACCATCGGCAAATGTTTTTTTTGTGTTGCCGACCGATATAGCGATGGACGGTGGTATTACCGACGAACGGAAAGCCGACGGACGTATTCCATCGGTGAGGACATCGGTAAATAAATTACCGACGAACTCTTAATCACATACCAACGGAATACTTCCGTCAGTAAAACTGTGAAATCTTGTAGTGAAAACCTCCTTGTTCTTGGAGGAAAACCCGCCATTCAACATCATGCATGCCATGAGAGTTATGTTTTTTCGTGAAAGATGGGAACCACTATGTTGTTGATTCCAAGTGAATGGAATCCACTGTGATTTTTTTTTTTTCCTGAAAGATGAAAACCACTGTGTTGTTATTTCTGAATGGATAAAAATTTCAGTGTGACTGTTCCTAAATAAATGGGAACCATTGTGTTGTTTTTTCTAAATGGGCATTGCTATCTCAAATTATACCCGTAGTATTTTATACGGTTTAAGGTTCTATAAGAATTGGATTGCGGTAAATTGTAATATGAAGTAACGATATGCATTTTCTTTATAATTGAATTAGAAATTTATTAATTATATATGTATGTTGCACAAGGCCATCTCATGTTGCAGGATAAATTAACATGAGAAGCTTATTTTAGTCTAGCTGTAGGAAACCTTTTAGTTATGTATTTCATTTTGTAATATAAACCTATAGTTCCATTTTGTAATTAATGTCTTTCAAGCAATCTATTTGGATAGTTAAGAATTGAGTGTTAATCAACTGAATTTTAACATTTCACTTAATCTCATGTTACATTATTCTCTATAAATTTACTTATGGGAAGTGTCATGCCTACTAATTAATGTTATGGATTGAGTTATGAAGTGTGACGAGAATGAAGGGAAATTGAATTGCGTTAATGTGTGGCTCTGAAGGGCATGATAAATGTCGATTTGTTTATGGGGGGAATTTCAGTAGAAAAAATTGTCTTTTTTCCAATAGTTAAACATGAAAATGCATGAATTATGGAAAAATATTGAATAGGAGGTTGGGTCAAAATGGTGAATAAATAATGATGAAATATATACATGAAGAAGCCTTTTTAGCATAGTTCATTCTAGGATAATAATTCATTTCCGACTCAGATATTGATTTCACATGTTACTCATTACTTTATTCTTGTACATATATATTTACACGTAAATAAACTCATTTAAAAACAATAATAATAAAATTTATTCAATCCATTGACATTAAAAAACAATATTATTTTTATGTTTACTCCCAACATCATCTCTTTTCTACTCAATGTAACTCATAACCTATCAATACATGTTTCAAAATAATTCATCTTTTCTATAATTTTCTTAACAACCCCCTTCTTTAATTAATTTCACATAACATTTACAAGGATTTTTTAAATTAAAGCCCACACCATTTAAAATCCATGTCCTTAGCTAAACCCACATCATAATTAAAATATAACACACACACACACACACATATAATCCACCTTCTTTTTTCTCTATTTTTTCTAATATATAAATCACATACTTTGAAACAATTTAAACCATCACAATACACCAATATACATAAATCACAAGCAATGTACATATTTCCCCTACCTTATCATAAGAATCCTATTTAACATATACTTAAATTCCAAAATATATATATATATATATATAACCAATTCTTTTCCGGTCATCACCACACTAACAATTCACATTTATTACTTTCATTTTATAAACAATTTATAAAATAAATATAATTAACCAACTCTTTCTCGAGCATCACAACACTAACAATTCACATTTATTACTTCCATTTTATAAACAATTTATTCAATTTTCAACCAATTCTTAATATTATAAAATTGGTTGGCCTTTAGGTTTATTGAGCCACTATGATTCTTCCTTAAATTGTTCATGAATTTAGATTAAAAATAAGCTAGTCTAACTCAATTAATCAATGATATAATTTCTCCAATTATTCACATATACTCTAATTTACAATATACTAATAAAAATAAATTAAAATTTGGTAAAGTAATTTAATTCATTTTCAATCGATTTTTTTCATAACAACACATACATTTCATACAGTTCCTAACATTTAACACAGAAGAAACAACTTTCAATTGACAATAATCTTGGCCGACCCTAGTTCTTCTTTACCATAATGATTCCTTCTTCATTTTTCTATGAATTTGTATCTATCATAACTTATTCCAACTCAATTGCTTTAATTTCAATCAATTTTGCAATTCCCTCAAAATTCAACAATAGACCTTAAATCAAAGAATTTTGATCAAAATCATTTAAACTTCACTCAAACTTGGATAGATGAGTTTACTTGTTGATTATTTGAACTTCAAATGCCTCCTTGGTTAGTTTCCACCAATCATTCTCATTATTCCTCTTAAAACTCTTACTTTCTCACATTAAGTTAATTTTTCTCTCACTTAATCCTCCCTCCAAATAAGGTGTTTATGTGTTTAAAACCTAAAAACCCACTTATGTTATACAAAAAAAACTAGTTTCCTTTAAAAAAAAATTAGGTGGGAGAACAAAAGAAGAAGAAGGAAGTTTTTCTTCTCTTCTCATAGCTGACGGTCTCCCTAATAAAGGAAGAGTTGGTTCTTTTCGTGTGTTTGGTATTGTGGTAGCTGTTGTGGTTGTGGTTTTAAAAAAAATTATTTTATAAAAAGTACTTTTAGTTGAGGTTGGTTTGAAAAAATATATATTTGGTTAAAACTGTGGTTGAAATTGAGGTTGAATAAAAAGTAGTTTAATGTGTTTGGTTAAAAGAATGTTTTTTAAATTGAGGTTATATATATATATATATATATATATATATATATATATTGATGGTTTTTAATTTAAATATTGTAGAGTTAACTATTGTTATTACATCATGAAATAAATAATATTGATATCAAATATTTTTTATTATTCCATTAAACTATGTGCAATTTCATTACGTATGAAATCTATCCAACAAAGACAATATTTTCCATGGTTTCTTAAGCGCGCAACAACAAAAATTGAATTTTTTGTTACGTCAACAAACGATCTCCTTCTAATTTTTTGAATAAAACACAATTACAAATAAAAATAAAAACTGAATTTTTTTTAACTGGGTCGGACCCGGCAAGAACATAATTGGGCTTGCGATCAAATTTTGTAAATGCTACGTCATTAAGCGATCTCCTTTTAATTTATATAGTGTTATTAAATAATATTAAACAATAGTTTTTCGAGTAAAATATAATTTTAAAAAATATTTTTTTTTTAATATAAGTAGTTATTCACCTGGCACTGTTCACGTGAACAGTGCTTAAGTGAATCATCTGGGCACTGTTCACTTTGAGTGAACAATGCCTATGTTAATTAATTCATCTAGGCACTGTTCACTCAAAGTGAACAGTATTCAGATGAATTATAACCTGGTTTCTCACGAAACTGTGTTTCATTAAAAATATATATGGGTCGCACATGAACAGTAGTTGAATTTTTATGTTACCAAACTTGTTGTTTATGCTGTGAGCTTTAAAAGTAGAAATTACCGCGTAAACAAACACCCTTTTATTATTGTTCTACAACTAGTTATGTTTCATGAGTGTTTTTCAAATAAATCTCTCAGCTCCCGATGTAACTTGATATCGAATTTAATCCATAATTATCCATATTCTTTTACTATCATGCATAACACTTTATTTCCAATTTTATATTATTTATTTTATTATATTATATTTTCTTTTGTCGATCCGCACCATTCAAGATAAATTTCATACACCTTTATATTGTAGCATTTATAATCTTTATGTCCATTTAATACTTATTTTGGCTTATATTGATTGTCGCTCACTTATTTTCTATTTATTTTCTTTTCTTTTAAACTTTCATGAAATTTCAAATTTCACGGGATTTACAAAATTGGAAGAATTTTGTAATGCGGCAAGGGTATCAATCAGTTTATGATGTTTTTGGAATTGATTTTTTATGGCATAAGAACGTTTTTTAATTTTATAGGATTTGTGTTGATGAAATATATGAAATTGGAGTTGATTTTGTATCGTAGAAAAAGTGTTTGATGAAATACCAAATTTTAGTCTTTTCTAATTTTTAGAAAATTTGTAATATTAGTTTGATAAAAATATTGTAGTCATTAAATTGAATATAATATTAAACCTGTAAATAAAACAATATTTTTTATTTATTTTTATTTTTGGCATCAAAGTGTTATGAAATTATTAAGCTTTTAGAACGTGAAATATAATTTTTTAAAACACGAAAGTAAAGTAAGAAAACAGTAAAACTATAAATGGTTCAATGTGATTTTTCCAAAAAAAATTAAAAAACATTATGAAATTATAAAAAAGTACTCTCTTTAAGTTTTAAAAACTACAAAAACAAAAGTTGTTCAAAATACTAAAAATTATTTTAGTTTTAATATATTTTATAATATTGGGCTTATCAAAGAACAAAAACCAACCATTTTAATATAAGATGTATTTAGGGTATGTTTAGAAGTGTGGTAGAGGTTAATTTTACCTAGAAATATATTAAAATAATTTTTTTTTATTTTTTAATATTTATTTTTGATATCAATGCTTCAAAATTATCCGAGAATATAAAAAAATTAATTTCAAGTAAAAAAATATTTAAAATTTTTCAGAAGTAAAAACACGGATTAACAAGTAAAGCCATCAATGATTGTAAACCCATTACAAGCATCTTACATTAAATGGACTCGTGGAAAATTAAAAGTTGTGTTTGGTATGACATTTTTTTTTAATCAACACTTAATTTAGTTTGTTAAAAAAAGGTACTAAGTATGTTGAATAAAAAAATAACTTTTTATTTATAATATCTTCTCTCTGCATTAATGTATTTTTATTCAACTTTTACTAAACATATTTCTAACGTAACTATTTTTGTTATTAATCATTTATGAAGAAATAATTTTTTTGAATTAGGAGTCTCATTCGGAATTTAGTTTTCACGTCACTTTTATAGATATTCCCAGCAAAGAGCACAAAAATATATAGCACATGTGAAACAGATTGAAGTTAAGCATGCATATGAGTTTTCACCCAAAAAAAAGCATGCATATGAGTTATGTCAGCAGCGAGCTAGAAGAAACTAAAATATATATGTGTAGAAAGTCCAACAAATTACAGTAAAGAACCATGAAAGAAATATTTGTATGGCTCCCTAAGTACTGTCAAACCATAATAATTCCCCAAAAACCCTTGATTCTATACTGATAATCATATGGCAAATGGCCTGGCTAGCTAGCTAGAAGCAGAATACTATATATATATATATATATATAGATAGATAGAATATGATCATCAATTCGATGCTACTGCTCTTAGAAAGCTTTGTGATAAAACCCATGAATCCTCTTCCAAGACTCCTCCCTTTGCATCTTCAGCTGCTTGTAGAAGTTGCCAATGAATGTCTCGGCTTTTGTGAATAACTCTTGCCCACTAATTCCACCAACTTCTCCTTCTGCTTCTTCTTCATGCTCTTCAGTCACATCTTCCACTGCTTTAGTACCGTGATCGCCACCTCCTATAAAGAAAAGGCTTGGCAAGGAGGGACATTTTTTTACTTTATGATCCACTTTTACAACAGTGCTAACAATATTCTCGGATGAAGATTTTTCAAGAACCTTGGCCTTAGCAGGAGCTTCATTAGCCTGATCAGTAGTGGAGGCTTGATATTGATCTGGAGGTGCCGTCACAAATGATCTCGCAGGCTTTGTTGTCAGAGGAACAACAGCATGCTTTTTGTACTGCTCTACAGGCTTGGAGAAGGCCGCCGAGATAAGGCCAGCTTCAACTCCAAGAGCTATAATGAGCAGATTCATAATGAAGTAGAGATACTTGGGCCTCAACGAGGAGGATATGAGAGGTGTCACAAAGAGAAGCGCAGCTAGGATAGAAAGCATTAGAATTTGAGACCTTTTCAACTTGCTCATAGCTAGCTAGAGCTATTGACTGGGGACAGTAATACTGATTTAAGAGGTAATGTACTGGTGGTCTGCAATTTGGTGCTTGAAGAATGAATATTTAATTGGTTCTGAGTAGAAACCAAGTAGAGGCTTTTGTGTGTGCGCGCGCACGCGCGTGTGTTTGTGTTTGTGAGAGAGATCACCGGAGGCAGAGGGCTGAGCAAGATAATGCTTGAGATTTGGAACTTGCCGTGTGTATATATAGTGATGGCAGCATTTTAGTAATATCAGTCAATAATAAAACAAGGAAAGATAATGATTTTTTATCAAAAGAAAAAAGAAATCCATAAATTAAAGAAAAGGGAGTGGGGAGGGTATTCTCTTGTCATAAGATCCGTATTTATTTTTCCTTCTTTCTAATTAATAATACTTCAGAATAACATTTCACTTTCATCGCTCAAGTGTATCAACCAATTCGATGCTTTAACATATTCACTGTATATCGTAAAGATAGTTTAGATGTTCAGAATGGTATATTCAAAGAACTAGAAGAAACATCTTCTTACTTTATGAGAAGTGATTGGAGTTTATTTAATTATCCAACTTAATTTAGTTTTAATCAAGACCGAAGCTAGAAATTGTTTCTTAAGCAATTAAGAAAACACATAGAAATAATTTTTTCAAGATCAAAAACTCATGTACATAAATTTATAAAGTTAACAATAAAATTTTAACCAAAATATACAAATCAAATGAAAAAATAAAGTTTAAAGTATATAAAACTAAAGTGAAAGTAAAAAATAAATTATATTATCAAAGTTGCATCTTTCAATGTTTTGTGGAATATAATTCATCTTTAATCAAATCTGAATTGATATCTTCAACAAGCTTTCATTCAATATAAATCATCATAGAATCTATTAAGAACTTCTTTTCTATTTTATTGTGAAGCATAATTTTAACATGTTTCATAGCTAAAAATATTCGCTTTGTGGTGGTAATGAAAATAGGCAAAATAAAAAAAAAGACGAATCAATTTATCAATCAAATGATAGTGTTGTAACTTATTTGTTTCAACTTATCCTCAACATAATTAAGAAATGATAGACATATTCTGAAAGCTCTCATAATGAATCACATCAATATGATAATGCTTTAGCTGAGATTTCAAATAATACATCTCTTATTCATTGAAATCTTTAGGATAAAAATTCTCACCAAGCTTGCAAATAACATCATCTTTAAAATGATTTAAAGCTATGCTTGGGTTCTAAAGCATAGCTAAATTCAAGGAGTCCCACTATCTCATCACTGAATCTAGAATTTAACTCTTCCAACTGAAAATATATTGTTGAGTTCAATATATGATAATGATAGTGTTGATAAATTGTCTATTGATGACACGAATGACCTGTAGTCTTTTTATACAAAGCATTCATTATAAGCAAACTACGTGATACAACCCAGGAAAGGTCAAATTCGGATTTTGACGTAAAATGTGCAACTATCCAGTTTTACAGCAACAGTCATACTTCTCAATTCGACCGTTGGATCGAGCTGAAAGTTTACGTGGAGTCTCCTGACATGTTTTCCTACCTTGGGTTAAAATGTCAGGTCAATTGGAGTTCGGGAAGACATCTCAATACGGGTCAATAGAGGTTGTACGAATTTTGTTATTTACTTCATTTTGACTTGTGGACTTCCTATTTGGCAAGGATCCTTTTCCTACAAGGATATGACAGCTTGTTTTGGGAATCTCTTAGCTCTACAAGAATCTTTAATGGGCTGCAATATAATTTCTAAGTGTGGCAAGGATTCATAAATGTTTCAAAATTCTTTTCTTACAAGGATTCCTTATTCATCCTAGCTACAACAAGAAAAGAAAGTCAGCAATTTATTCTCCTAATTAAGTAAGGTAGTTGGCCGGATTTTATTCCTAAAGAGAGAAGGATTATTTAATGCTTTCCATAACTTAGGAAGGAAAGTAATTAAATCAGCAACACAGAAGGAAATTTGTTTTCTTATTTGTCCAAGTTAAACAAGGAAATCCAAGCTAATCAAAGACATCAAAGGGGAAAGCAACACAAATTTTCCAAATCAGATTTCTCCTAGTTTATTTAAGACTTTTTAAGGGTGAAAAATCTGATTCTAGCATATTTAAGATGATAATTTTTAAATTTTTATTATTTTCTTCTTAGTCTTTGGGTTATTATTACTTATTTGGGTCAGTTGTAAGTGGGCTTCATATACACCTAAGGGGGGTCCATTAGGGTTTAATTAAGTCTATAGTTAGTATAAATAAAGGCATAACCAGACATGTAAGGTTACACAATTCATATTAATAAAACTTCTTGTTTGTCGCACTTTGTGTGTGTGTGTGTTGGTGAGATAATCTTCCTTCCATGGTTCTCTAAAGAACTGAAAACGACTTATTAAAGAAGAACCGGCTTTGTGGCGTCATCCCTATACTTCTCATTCATGAATCAATATTCGTTGGGTGGGGGTTTTCTGTTTCCAATAGTGTTGGTGCCTAGATACAAATTATCTTTGTGTTACACTCCTATCAAACCTGATTTACTTGGCTTTCTGGTAATTGATGTCTCTGCGTGTGGGTTGCGTGATCACGTGATCATGAGGTTTGCATCACTACGATTATAAGCAAACTCAATGGTGAAAAATCAGTAGTAGATTATAAGCAAAAATGAATGGTAATCAATCTTTCCACCTCTTAAGATTCTTTTGAATGACAATATTTATAAGTGTAGTTAAAGCCCTATTGATTATTTTCGTTTGACTATCAGCTTATGGATGACAAGTAATTGAAAACAACAATTTAGTTCCCAACTTTTCCAGTAAAACCTTCTACAAGTAGCTAAGAAACTTTACATCACAATCTAAAACTATATTCCTAGGAACCCCATGAAGTCGTACTATCTCTCTAAAGAATAAATCAACAACGTTGGTTACATCATCAGTTTTATGACATGCTATGAAATGCGTCATCTTAGAAAACCTATCAACAACCACAAAGATATAGTCCCTTACTCTTTTGACCTAGGTAAACCTAAAACAAAGTCCATGGAAATATCTACCCAATGTTCTTAAGGTACAAGTAAACGAGTATACAAACCATGCGGTAAGACCTTAGACTTAGCTTTTCTATATGTAATACATCTATCACATACTCTTTGCACATCACATTTCATTTTAGGCCAGTAAACGTGTTTATACAATACATACAAAGTCTTAGCAATACCAAAATGACCAATTAAACCTCCCTCATAAGCTTTACAAACAAGTAATTCACACCTAGATCTATTAGGCACACAAAGTCTATTTTCTTTAAACAAGTATCCATCAAGCTTATAGAACTTTCCAAAAGCTAAATTTTCATATGCATGAAATACATTAGCAAAATTGCCATCATTCACATACAATTCCTTTACATTCACAAATCCTAACAAATTAGCATTCAAGGTAGATAAAAAAAGCATACCTTCGCGGTAACGTATCAACCACTATATTTTCCTTATCTTGATTGTATCTGATCATATATGGGAATGTTTCAATGAATCCCACCCACTTTGCATGTTGTCGATTCAGCTTACCTTGTCCTTTCAAATGCTTTAATAATTTATGATCTAAATGAATCACGAACTCTTTTGGCCATAAGTAATGTTGTCATATCTTTAAAGTTCTCACCAATGCATAAACCTCCTTATCATAAGTAGGGTAGTTCAATGCTACACCATTGAGCTTTTTGCTGAAATAAGCAATAGTTTGTTTATTCTATATCAAAACAGCTCTAATACTCCTAAGGCATCACATTTAATCTCAAAAGCTTTCGTAAAGTCAGGTAAAGCTAATAAAAGTGTTGAATAAAGTTTTTCTTTCAACAAGTTAAATGCATTATCTTATTCAATATCCCTATTTAAAACCAACTGACTTTTTAATGATCTTAGTGTTTGGTGCAGCTAATATGCTAAAATCCTTAACAAATCTCCTATAGAAACTAACCAAACTATGGAAACTTCTTACCTGAGTCACAGATTTAAGTGTAGGCTAATCTCGAATGACCTTAACTTTATCTTCATCCATCTCGATACCCTGTTCAGTTACAACATATCCAAGAAACAAAATTTCCTCCATGCAAAAGGTACGCTTCTTAAGATTAGAATACAATTTCTCACTACGTAATACACTAAGTACACTATACAAATGATCAAGATGCTCATTCAAGTTCTTATTATAGATCAGGATGTCATCAAAATACACAATCATAAATTTACCTATAAATACATGCAACACATGAGTGAATTTGTAAGTCCAAACAACATGATAATCCAGTCATGCAAATCATTCTTAATCATAAATGCAATTTTCCATTCATCCCCTTCTTTCATCATAATCTGATGGTACCCACTTTTCAAATTAATTTTAGAGAAAATACATGATTCGTGTAACTCATCTAGCATGTCATTAAACCTAGGGATAAGATGTCTATACTTTACCGTTGTGTTGTTAATGGCTCGACAATCAACACATCCTTCATGTTCCATCCTTCTTAGGCGCAAAACACTGGCACATCACAAAGGCTCATACTCTCATGAATATACCCCTTCATCATCAGCTCATCAACTTTCTTTTGAAGCTCTTTTGTTTTCTCAGGATTACTTCTATAGGTTGGTTGGTTAGGAATTGCAACTCTAGGTACAAGGTCAATATGTTGTTCTATTCCCCTCAATGGTGGTAATCTGTTAAGAATGTCTTTAGAAAATATATCATCAAAATCCTGCAATAAAGAAATAACCACATTAGAATTAAAGTAAATCTCCTTATACACAAGTAAAATCATTGGCTTGTTAGTATAAACACAGATTTGATCTCACCCTTTCTTGCATAGAAATTTGGTTGTTT
>Ga0307509_10008841_pt1 | contig 12725 bp, 18 predicted proteins | sample 10_EM_MG_FD_202245 | JGI IMG/M metagenome (GOLD analysis project Ga0307509, IMG submission 202245) | Populus trichocarpa ectomycorrhiza microbial communities from riparian zone in the Pacific Northwest, United States - 10_EM | ecosystem: Host-associated > Plants > Roots > Unclassified | place...
ACCCACCCTTCGCCAGCGAATGCACAACCCTCTCCGCCGTGATGGTGGAAACTTTGATCCAGACAAGCCCATTCTCGGCGACCACATCCACGCTAACACTCCCCTTCTTACCCTTCCTGTCCTTGGCTCCCCCCCCACTTGCCCGATCCGCCTCCCTGCCCTCCTTATCAATGAACCCAAAACTTTGACAAATCCCACGAACGCCCACCTGCACACGCGCACATTTCCACACCGCCTCCAGGTAGCCCAAGTTCGAGCTACGCAGAGAGTGTGTGGACTCCGGGGTAGGCAAGGTAGCGGCGAGGGCTTCGAGCGTTCGCGTTTCGCTACGCAGCGAGGTCGCGAAGGGTCGGATTTCAACTTCTTTTGTTAGCGAGTGGCGGCGCAGGTGGGTTTGTAGCGATTCTAGGGAGTCCAGAAGCCTGTGGGCACGGGTTACGAGGGCTGCGGCGAGGGGGTTTGGGGAGTCGTCATCTGAGTCCGAGTCTATTATGTCTCCGGAGTATGAGGGGGGCATTGTGGTTGCTTGGTAGAGTGTTGGTGGTGATTGGAGAGGTGAAGGGTGAAAGGTGCAGAGTGTAGAGGGGGCGATAGCGGGGACGATGAATGGTGGCGGGGTGAGGCTCAACTCATTGTGGAGATCCCGTCTTGGCGTGGGGATGTTCAGTGCTGATATTTATAGACTGAGCCGCTACCTTATTTTACCGCATGATATTGTTAACTCAGCGGCGAGAGTACCTAGTAAATGCTCTCGAATTCGCAAACCCACGAGAAGCCTTACCCGTGATCACAACTAATATCACATCTCCATTCAACACCTAAGAGACCCACCCAACCATAATACATTTGAGCAATTGAGACAGTAAAAACACACAAACCTAAGAAAACACTTTTAAAACATAGAAACTTCATACTCCCCTTGCTACCCGAATGTTAAAAGGGATCTATTCCTTTTTCTTCCCCCCTGTCAACCCTTTTTTTGACTCCTCATCGTCATCATCACTATCTTCATCTCCAGTCCACCGGTCATCTTCTCCCACAGAGAACATTGTCTCTCCTTCCACTGAATCCCTTCTGTCCAAGGACCGCCTCGCTGCTGTGGATGGCTGCATAGGCTGCAGTGGCCTAGAAGCCTCGGCATTGCGGGTACCAAGCCCCATCTCTTCATCGCGACCCTCCTCGGAGTCAACCATACTTGCAATCTCAAACCCATCATCATCCTGGGCCAACTCGTCACTCATGGCAAACCGGCGATTGTTGGCAGTTGGGCGCCAGAGGTAGGCAATGACAGACAGGTCTACAAGGTAGACCAGATTGAGCCATCCGTCAAGGACGAACCACCTGGTTTTCCAGTGTGTAGGAACAAAGTCCGGTGAGCCATGGCGGGTGAATGTGAAAGAGTTGAGGAAGAAGAATGCAAAGATGACCAGGATAGACCCTATAAGCACCCACCAGAGGCGCTTATACATGAGCAACTTGACGTTCTGTTTACGGTCAAACAAATCCTTCATGGTAAGCTTGAGTGAGTTGAGAGTCCAAATGTAGAACGCTGTAAGAGTTGCGGCAAGTGGAAGAATAACAAGCATGACGAGAGGGCCAGCACTATCGGGTGTGATGGTCAACGAAGCGATAGCGTAAACCATACCAAAGAGGAAATGAGCAAGAGCTAGAATCCGCACCCATTTCATCATGGCGCCCAAACTTGGCCTTTACATCAAGTTAGCACTGATCGCTGATTTGCCATTCGCCATTACTGAGCCTTACTTCACAACGCCATACCCCATGCACACAATGAGTAGCAAGAAGAATGAGAACGAATTCCTTATGGCGTTCAAAATTGCGACGACAATCATCAAGACCTTAGCACCAGTGTTAGATCCGTGAACGTTCATGTAGTCGTAGAACGCCCAAGTGATCAGCATTTCTAGCATCAGGAAGATCAAAATCGCTGTAATGTAGTTTTGCACCGGCACTGTTTTTCATTAGCACGCCCCCCTCTTTTGCCTATCTCTATAAAAAAAAGCCAAACTCACAAATGTCTCTCCGATGCTGCACATAGAAGAATGCCCACAAGGCACTAATAAGCGCATACACAATTGTAAGACCTCCGTAGAATGGCATCTTCGCAATTTGTGACGCCGGTAGCTCTCCATAAGAGTTCTGGAAGGTAACAACGCCATCGTACTTGAGATCACCGGGTGAGAAAGCGTTCGACCAAACGCAGTAGTATCCCGTCCTCTTGATTGGGTATAAAATCGGCTTGACCTCCTTTAGGTTGAGTTTCATATTGACTATGCTTCCAGTGGAGCTCTTGTTTGTCTCCGGTTCCAGTATAAATTTGCCGACATCGGTCGAGTTGCAGAGCTCGGCGCGGACGGTCTCATCGGTACAGATGTATTGTTTCTATAATTCCCAAGCCACCATTAGTCCCCGCATCCACAACTAGAGGGGTCACGCGGGAAAAACACACAACGTAAGAGTCTCCGCTAGGATACCGCCCAAGATAGTCCTCATCGCTCCACTCGAAGATGATGAGACTAATAGAATGATCCTCCTCATGGGGGGTGAACTTTATCGTGATAGCAGGATCGACATTCCCGCCCCACGCCTTCTTGTTATACATTCCCGAGCATTGCTGCTCTTCGCCTCCGCTTTTCTATCCGCCCATCGAATCGGATCCATTAGCACTCCTCGTCCTCCTCCGAAAAGATCTACCATCATCCCAAGATATATGCGAGGCAGCTCTGACGTACCAGGGGGAACTCGTTTGCAACCGCAAGACTGCCCGCGAGAGCAGCGAGCAAGCCAGCTTGCAGCCAGCGATGCATTTGGAAAACGTGAAGATGGAGCAAATCAGGAGAGAGGGGTTGTTTGCTGTTTTCGCCGTTGTTTCGTCGGAGTTGAAGGAGATTGGGGACTGGAGCTCCGAAATAGAAATCAGGGTGCTTGGCTGGGGACGTTGAGGACAACAAGGCCTTTGTCGTGCGGCTCAGCCCTCCAAGCCGCGTCACCAATCGTCACTCTGTCTAGCATTGCCTAGAGAGGAATGTCTACCTTTTCTGGTGAGCCCGGTGAGCGGGAATACTTTCTCATAATGATGCTTAGACTTAAAGTCCCAAATTTACAATCAGGGGAGTCACTCTCGGTCACTGGCTATCACTCGGTATTTGGCCCCGAAGGTAGCTTAAGAACGTGGCTTCTCCGGATCCAACCTGATGATCTCACAGTACACATTCAGTGTTTGGAGGCGAGATAAGAACTTCACTAGGCTTCCCCTTCTAAGGGATTAGTCTGCTTGCAACTGGGTGGATTCTCCTGTGTGGCTGCTAATTTTATGTAGTATATTGGTCCCCATTCCCACAGGAAATACAGATGGGGGTCCTCCGGGTCTTGGATGAACCTTTTCAATCGAAATATCCTCCAACAGGCAGACCAAACAGACGCACGTATACAGCACCTAGTGGGTCTCGTGGGTTCCAGAGGCCCCAGTTACTCACAGAGGACAAGAGAACTTTAGCAACACAGCAACGACGTCCCCTTCCACCGAAGAAATATAAAATGAACGAGGGATAAAAAAAGCATTCGACTCTCGATAAAGCCGAAGGAATGGAGCAAAGCCGATACGTATCAAACCCAGTCAGGTCCCGGCCGCGAACGGCGGCGCCAAGAGCACCAGTGCACGGTATATATACATCCATCCTACCGCCAAACACCCCCAGTCGGCACCGGGGCCTTTCCACCACCCCATTCAATGACACCCAATAGCCCTCTCTCAACCCGTCCATGCTAGATCCCCAATGTCAGCGATTCCAGCACCCGCCCACCTAATACTAGTAACCCAAGTAGGAAAAAAAAAGAAGGAAAAAAAAAACATACAAGAGTCAGTCCAGAATCCACCACTCCCGTATTCACCCAAACTGCCCAAGACCCCATCATATTTGCCATAAGAACATCTGTGAAGAGCCGATCCCCTACAATCGCAACCTGGTCCGCTCTCGTGACGTCCGTCTGACTCGTCAAGTGCCTCATGATGTCGGGGTAACATCCCGGTTTCTAGTTGCCTCCCCCCACCCCCCGGTCAATCCATCCCCTCTCTCACACAAACCACACTCGGGAAGTCAATCAATACCTTTGTAGAATGGCGTAGGACCTTCACCCCGGTATTCTTCTCCAACAATTCCGCCTGGCCAATTCCATGTCAGTTTAGAAACCTTTTTTCCGATTCAAATGTAGTGGAGGAGGCACACAAACCTCAACATGACCAACGTCATCATCCGTTCCGGCCGAATTGCTAACAATCAATAACCGATCCCCGTATTCCTTTCTCAGCTTCTCGAATGTGTCTTTATAGGCCGGGTAAATCTGCTTGGCATGTGGGGCCGCAAAACAATTATCTTTGTCCAAGATTACCGCGCGGATATCTGCTTTCAATGGGGTGGAAAGAGGCACAGGTAAGTGGTCGAAGGTGGGGATTGTGAATTGTGGGTAAAGAAGGGTCGGAGACTTTAGGATTCTCAGAGCGTTCAGGGTTGCGGAGAGGTTGAAGGGGGCCATGGTAGGGATTGGCGAGTGAGGATGTGTGATGTAAATTGGTTTTGGAAATGCGGGTTGAGCTCTGGGAGGCAGGGTGGGCACTATCTATATATGGGTGTGGCTGATTTTCTGATTGGTGTCGCATTTGTGGCGTTGAGCACGGTATCTGGTGATGAGGTCCTTGGGCGCATCGGGGGCTAGTGCAGGTATGAGAAGTTCACAACTCGGGCCCAAGGGCCTGCGCGCTAAAGTGGTTAGATGACTTTATCCTATGGATTTGCTTAGACCGGGTGCGGGTTCAGCGGGGCAGCACTTTCAGCGAGGCTTGGCAAAGATTTGTTAGCAGTTTTGTTTGATGCAAACCGAAATTTGGTGTCAAGCCATGCCATGCCTCGCTGAGGGTGCTGCCTGGCTGAACCCTCACTCGGTCTACTTGTTGTTGCCAAATCCCAGAGGGAGAGTTTCCTTACCCGAGTCTCATACAACTGAGGCCCCCAGAAGCAAAAAAAAGACAAAAGTATGGACGTACTGGGAATCGAACCCAGGACCATCTCAATTTTCAGGAACCTCAAGGAGGTCATTGCAAATGAGATATTATACCCCTAAACCATGCGCCCGTGATAACATTCAAGTTTACCAAGGAAACATAAAGTGATGGCCAATTCTTTAGCCCATTCCTTAGCCCAGTTGGGACTGGTTGGGTGAAAAGTTGTTGTTTGGCTCGACAAAGTCTAAGACCCTGTTTGGCGAACCAGGGTCAGACAGGGATCTGGCACATTCTTACAACATGTTCGAGGCTCCAGTTCACTTTGGCACTCGTCTGGTTTGGGGTAATTAGTATCTGTTTTCGATTTTATATCCTTTGTTCTGGTTGTGCTTTTGGATCTTTCGTTGCCATGGGATATATTGGTATCGATAGCCCCTGTAAGGTGGTACGATACAGTAAAAACTGCTATGCATCATAATTCACAATTCCCAACTTTAGAAGAGGGAGGCGAAAAGCACTACGAAAAGGGAGTTACTCACCCTGCCTGAGAGGTATACAAGTCTCCACTATACCCACGACGGAACCGGGCTGGTGATGAACAGGGATTCAGGTGCCAGTAATTTTCGCAGCCCTAACCTTTACAGATTTAGACTTGGTCGTTTTTTGTCACCGAAAACCCCGCACTTCGTAGGACGAAAGCGCCCGATCGTGATAAGAGACTTCTTCTAAGGCCAGTTTGCCACAAGGAATGGGGGAGTGCTCGAAACTGAAAGCCCGGAGCCTTGTGTGCAAACCTACCGGTAACTACCCAAGACTGTTGAGAAAGATGGGAGCAAAAAGTCATGAATTCCAGTCGGGCATTGGATGGATACAACTGACTTTGAGGAGGAAGAGGTGTTGGCATAACTCAATACAACTGGATAATTTTATATACATGAAGACAGGGGTGTGACTATTATTGTTACCGGATTTGGAAATCTTAGATGAGCGGACGGACATCATGGGAGGCTTTTTGCTACATTATTGGCTCCCATGAGAGCCATTAAATACTGGTATCTTCGTTGAGTGGTCATTATTACTTTTGTCATCGCAAGGGGAGGACGGCCAACGGAGATTGGGTACGGTAGTGATTTCCAGTATGATACGGTAGCTACGGTAAGTGCTGTTCTGTTCTGTTCTGATGCCAAGATGGCCCTTTTCTTATTTTCTTCTCTCATCCCACCGTATTCTAAATTACCGTACTCGTACATGGGTAGGAACCGTTTACGGTGCCGGTTAGTGCTTGTAGCCCTACGTAAGGCGATGATAACGAGGAAATACCGGTATCATACGCAACACCATGGCTGAGCACGAGGCTATAAAAGCACTTTGTTAAAGCATTTTTTATAAAATGCGGGGCCCTTCTGCCCATAATTAAATAAAGTGTATGTGTGTGTCTTCGTTTTGGTCTTTTTTTCTTCCCTTTCCTTGCGTGATCGAACCCTCAAAGCCCTCGTTTCACGGCGGCCCTGGCCCAATATCGATGACTATTGGTTGCGAGGGTGGGCATGTTTAATCATTTGTAAATTCCATCGAGGTTTGCGAAAGGGAGCTAAGGGATTGGTTATTTATTTTTTATCTTTTGCAGGCTTTTGATCGTAGAATATCGTTGGCTAATAATGCAGTGGTAGACCGGAAAATTTCTCCTAGAAGAAGAAATCTGATATTGGTTAGGTATGCCGCGTAACGACTCGAATACGGTACGGGTAATCGGACCGGTGCTTATCATTGGACGTTGGAGTTGCCTTCCCTGGTAAGGTCCGGTGTGCCCCCCAGCCTTGTCCGGGAGAGCAGGCTTTTTGGTGTGTCCTTCGCCCGTTTCTCCAGAGGAGGAAATTTTGGGGCTATGATACTTGGCGCAAGGTCCGTTTATTCGAGTTCTTATCGCACCCGAGTATTGGTGGAATGCACTACCGTACTGTTTAAAAAGTCTCCGTATCCCCCCCACCAAGGCCTTGGATTTATTCATAACTATAGGAAAACCCTAGAAAGCAGCTTGAGGTATGGCCCAGGAAACCTACATAACAAAGGAACAAATAAACAATAGTAACACTGTCACACCACCCCCCGTGAACTCTCTCAAAATCCGGCCACATCAGTAGGATCCCAAAACAGACCCTCTGGCAACCGGAAAAACTCTTATTCTATCATAATAGGAAAGTTTATCGTATAGGTACGCTTCGTTATAAAAGAAGCAAGCCCCCTAATCAGCTTCCTTGCTTCATTCGACTTGAATACCGGCAGGGCTTGAAAAGTCTTTGCAGCCATGCGGGTCAATATTCCGGAGCTGTAGGTAGTTGTGGCTGGCGTAGACTACCGGTATTATTATTATCGTTGATGCCAACCAAACAACAGCCGCAGCCCCCCCCATGAATGGACCAGTTGTAGTTACGATAACTCCTCAAGTGGGAGCTGCAGGACACCGAAAATTTTGTTACTCCCCTGCCAATGTTTTAGGAATGGATGACTAAGGACCTTTTGCACCACAGCCTCAGTATTCCTCGGTGATATCAGCGCAAGTGCGATCATGCAGGTAATATTAGTTCTGGCCTGAAGTCCACACGGGTGTTGAAGAGTTATGGTAGGGTAGTTTGAAGTCGGTGAAGAGGGTTGACTTGCATTGTCCAGCAAAATGGTGCATGATGAATTCCCTGGTTCACTTTGTCTGTGAAGCGCCATCGGGCGGAAGGTTCAAATCTGTAATACCGCGCCGCGCGGTCCTCAAAAAAAATTCGGATTCAAGGTTTCTGTGGGCCGGGTATCAAGCATACCGGCCAGCACAGAAGTGACAATCCACTACTGAATACCCAATACGACCAACACTAAAATCCATTAATGGGCTGTAAAAAAGACAGAGGGGTGTGTTGGGGAGAGGCACAATGGATTGTTGAGGGCGAGGAGGGTCTTCCACCCCATTGTCACTGCAGCACGGCGAGTACCGAAGGTGTGTGCCATCGTCCAGAATAGGAACTTGAAGAGGCAACAAGCCTGAGGGCGATGCAAGGGTATCTTGAACCTCGAAACCTTCCGGTTCTGTTTGTAAGAAAAAAACGCTAGCCTACTGTACTCGAGTGGAAATTGGGATGGAAAAAATAATGCTGGGGGCTCGGTATGGTGGGAGTGCTCCGAGCACAGCAAAATCTGTCACTACCGCTTATCATGACTGTGACGGAAATGACCTGAGGACGGATTTCTGGGGTATATGTAGTCACGATTACTGGAATAGGCTGGTGTTTCAGATCGCAAAGTGGGCTGGAAAGCTCTCGCCGGCTGAAGGGACGCCGGTAGAATAACTAGGTGCAAATTGCTGTACTTGTAGGTTTGTGTAGCATAACATTAATGGCCCAACCTGCAAATTATCGTTAAAGTTGTCCAAGTTGGTTCGAACAAGACTTAAAAGGTCCCCAAGCGAAACTTCCCTCCCCCCCCCAGCCCCCAATAAGAGATCTACTTTCCAGCTCCTACTTTTACGCGTACCGTAGGATTGTAGGTATCCCGTCCCCACCCCCGTGTTCCAGCCTCCGCCGGGAAAGCCTGCCAGTGATACGATATACGCGGCCCACGTGTGATGTGGCACTTCGAGTGAGACTCTGTGCGCGCTAAGAGCGCACAAGCCTAGAAGAAAGTGGAATTTGGTTGAGATAACCAGCCGTAACTTTCCGGGGGGGGGGTTCAGGTTCTGGGCAATAGCAATTGGGGGGAGGCGCGCCCTTATTTATTTATTTACAGTGTGTGTCTGAAGGTTCAGGCTACGGTCCTGTACTCCTGTACTCGAGTAGGCATCTGCGGATTCGCCTGCCGATCGGGACAAAGATAGTATCAGAGCTAGCCAAATCTGGCGGAGGATGTGAGGGATTGAGTTGTGGGGTACAGTATTTGTACAAGTACGAGTATCATGCTCGAGTACCGTCCAGGGCCAGATGCTTATGATCCTCGAGCGCAATACCCTACTGAGTACCGGTAGGTTACAAGTACCGTATTTATTTACTCTTGCGGATTGCTGGATGGGTTTGGTTTGACAAACGAACAACAGCATTGGGCGCACCCCAGTTAATGAGATCCAACACATCCTGGAGGCTGATCTTATACCCTGCTAGGAAAGCACGAACCCTTCGCCCCGCTGGAGCTGGAGCTGGAGATTCGAGGCGTAGGCGAGACAGCGAATTGCAAGAGTACAAGTACAGTGCCAGTACTTGTGGTGCCGGCAGGCCGTGTGTTATTCGTGTTATGATAAATTGGCATCTCATGAAAAGGCGTTTCCCTTATTTTTCACCCGGATCGTCAAACAAAATGGCATAATGACAGTTTGGGAACAACTCCCACAATGGCATGCCAGTGCTGGTACGAGTACTCGTACAGTGCAGTATGGTATTTCTGTCAATCGCGGGTGCTGAGATCAACAAAACATATCACATCCTCCTCCCGTCCGTCACACCATAATGTCCCTCTCAAACTCCTGCAGCGAACCACCCCACCAACCCCCAAAATATCAGACCTTCCACCGCTAAAAGCCGCACGAAAAAGCACACTCGGTCTCCACTCCTCCACTGACACTGGTCAAGTTCCACCCTTTCCCCGCCACGCTCCCACAAAGAAGCCATGCCAAGAGACCAACCACGGGCTGAATATCAAAAGCAAAAAAAGAGAAAAAGAATGCAAAATTTTGAAAGAAAAAAAAAAAGTCCCTTGTGTGTGGGCAAGCAAAGGAAAACAACATAAAAGCCCTCTCCTCCTTCCAACTTTTAGTGCAGATTTCTTTACCTTTCTCCTACTGCCGCCCTCGCTCTTGCTCCTCTCGCTTCTTTTTTTCTTGCACCTTTTTTCCTTTTTCCCTTCCCGGCTGCAGGATTGATCGATTGAGATTCCTTCACGTTCGCTATAAAAAAAAAAGGAGAATAAAAAGAAGTTAAGAGATAAAGATGCGCGCCTCGAGTATTCTCGCGAAATTAATTACGCTCGCTTCAATCGTCGGGATTGTCGCAGCGCAGGGGACCACTCCCACGAGCCCTGTGTCCATTACCACTACTACTAGTAGTGGTGCGAGTCCAACGACGACATGTACTGGCAGGCAGTGTAGTGGGACGACGCTTGGACAAACTGTATGCTAACCTACCCTCTCCTCTCCCCTAGCATTCGTCACTAACGGGGGGATAGACAACCAGTGTTCCGAGAACTTCCTCCTGCCCTTCTCCCCCTTGCAGGCCTGTGGTAAGTCAATTCCCCCCTTTTAGCCAGTTTGAGAGTATCTAGGCTTTGAGGGTTTATTTGCTGATTGATCAATTGATTCAGCCCACGACCACTTCTGCCCTCGTGGGGGTTAACAACACTATGACCATACCAACCGGCCCGAAAAATGCCACCTCTCCCACCTCGGGTGGTTCGAATATGACTATTTCCGGTACTGCGAAATCTGGTGGTACACCTACTGGCGGTACCGGCTCCGGCAGTGGCTCTGGCTCCGGCTCTGGCGGTGGTTCTGGTGGAAGTAGTTCTGGTGGTTCGGTTGCTCCCGCTGCTACAAGCACTAAATCTCCTGGATCTACTGGTGCTGCAGCTAGGAACGGCGGGAGCGTGGTTGCTGTGGTGCTGCTTGGGTCGCTTGTGTGGCTTTTGGGATGAATGGGATAATAATGTTAGGATGGGCATGGTGCGTTTTAATGTACTTTGGTAATGGTTAATAATGTTGATTAGTATTGAGATTTAAGCGTGTAGCTGTGTATTAATGGGTGTTGAGTGGCGTGGCTTTTGTGCAAATGTGTAAAAGGCGTAACTCCAACAGTATTGAGTTTTGTTACTATTCGTCTGGTGGTAAGGGACTACCTCGCGATTGACTGACGAGGAATTCAAGAAACCACCCCCCAACCAAATTACTTGCAAATTATTACCAACCTACCATACTTGGCGTGTGATTAAATCCCTAGAAGCGACCACCTACAACGGCTACCACCACACCAATGCTTGTGAAGATTGAAGAATAAGAAAAAAGCGGTATTCAGGGGCTCAACTCAATTCCATATGCCCCTGAATTCTAAATCAGGGCGGCACCACCAACCCAGCATACAATGCAACCCTGATGGTACATGGCCAGCCAGCCAGCCAGCCAGCCGGAATTGACCGAGGAACTCATTCATAGCAGAGCGAGACAGGTAGAAATGAGCGTTAGCACTTTGATACACAAAACGACGAAAGATAGGACAGATAAACTCATGGGAATGGTATTTTATAGAGAATTACCGGGGGGGGATTGATCCTTTGATTTCGGAAACGAGATGATGAAATAGGAAAGGGGAAGGGGGGGGGGTTTCCAGGTTGACAAGATTGAGAATCTGTGTGGGATATGGGTTTATGTAGTGATGTTTGCCTCAATTTTCCCTTTTCGTGATTGGATAGGAATAAGGGTTTTTTTTTCTTCTTCTTCCTAATCTCGCAAGCTGGTAATAGAGGCATTCAGCCCCGGGGTTGAAGGACGATTATGCGGGTTTTTCGAGTCGTTGGCATGTGTAAGGCCTTTTTGCATATCATTACAAAACTGGAAGATCAACTAGAAACTTGGCACTCGAAAACTCTTTTTTCGACTGCGGGGGCTGAATACCTCTAATGTGAATTGTGATTATTATTGTGCATTTCTAGTTATCATGGTGCATTTATGAACCTCTTGTAGGTGATTTTTTTGCAAGGTATCGGGTTTTTTTTGCTTTGGGTTGTTACAAGTGCCTGGAAGCCAAAACGATTAATTAGTTATGATGATCCTAATCGGTATATATAGCATCTTTTCCAATTACATTTCTGCCATTTGTTGTTCTCGAGTGGAACTGCCTTGTACCGGTAGGGGATTTCGTGGGAGTTAGTTGGCCGGAAAAAAATGCTGTCAAAATCAGAAAGTAATATGCAGAGTTAAGACCGTCTTGCTATGATAGATTCTTGTGATGCTCAGATACTACAAGTAATGTAGGTCAGACAGCTCAATTGAGAAAGGCTCAACCGTTTATTTCCCTTCGAACTTCCGATCACCAGGGACATAGCTGACATCTACGCTATTCCAACCATGACATTTTAAGCTATATATATGGAGCAATAACATGAACATGACCGCTCTGTCTCAAACCATACCCTCATGCCAAGCAAAGACGCCTTCACAGCATCACATATACCCTTCAACAACAACAACCACAATACTTCATCCACGGTTGAATAGAACCCGGACCTACAAATTCTCACTCCCCCTCCCCCAAACCACGATACATGAGGAGGGGAAGAAAAGAAAAAACGGCATTAATTCCACCAAACTCCCCCACCCCGTGCAAATTACCTTTCTCCAAAAAGCTCTACTATGATATAATATAACTAGCACTATTCAACACCTACCTACCTACCCCTCCCCTCCTCCCGAACACTTCTTGCCACAACCCACTCCCACACTCCCCCCCACCTGCAACACCACCCCACCCATGCCCACAATGGCCATACATAGACTACACGCCCGGACAGCCCCCTCACCAAATAATCCCCCGAGTTACAGTACTATATATAGTAGCAGACCCGGGCGGGCGGGCAGGCAGGCAGGCTCCGCTCGACCAACCAGCCAACCAGCCCCCCATGGGCGCCCCCCCCCCCCCCCCGCGGGGGGCGGGAGGCGGGGGGGCGGGGGGGGGGGGGGTGTGGGGGC